>JGI24159J19872_10000907_pt1 | contig 30205 bp, 22 predicted proteins | sample Ectturendosymbi4_FD_19872 | JGI IMG/M metagenome (IMG submission 19872)
TGACCATCTTTCCTCGTCGTTGGTGAGAAACTGTGGATGTACACACATGTTGAACCGGTCCGTGACAGTATTAGCAGATTTTCCTGTTAGACTCGATACTGTAGACATTGGTATATCCAATACAAAGAGAAATATTAATTCTAATATTTCACACAGGCTCAGGTTGCAGTGCAATTTGTTGTTAATATTCGTATAATGGAAAAATTTATTTCCTGTACGAACAGACCGGTTTGTGGTTTGACATCCCTTTCGAGGGCAACGCAACACAGGCTTGAAATCTCCTCCTCTGTTACGCTTTCCTTTTTCCTGCATAACAGAACCACATGTATGGCATGGATATGTTTCTTGAACTGTATCCAAGAGATTGTGCTCTTTTAAAAAGGCGAATGCTGCTTCTTCTGTCAGAATGACTCTTATAAAACTCCTTCAGCAACATTTTGCAGTACCTCAATCGATGTTAACTATTTTATGAGCTCCATTTGCTTCCTTTCCTATGCGCATGGCGGTAGACCTCACACTATGGGAACTGACGCGGTAGACCTCAGGCTGCACCTGGGTAGGCGACATATGGCGGTAGACCTCCCGCTATAGTAGCACCCCGAGATCTGTGTTTGTGTTGATTCGTCGTCAACCATATCATATTTTAAATTTATGTAAACATAAGCGATTAATATCTCTGGTTTGTTAGACACTGAATCGACGATTATAAGTATAATTTAGCTGGTAAGTTCAGCCATTGTCATATGAACTGCGTACTCAGTAAGGTTGGATAATGTAGTGTTTTGTGAAAAAGCAGCACTTGATGTTACGCGTATGTGAAAAATCATTTTTCATCCAAATTTTCCATTACTCTTATGTTTCTTCCATTTGAAGAATTTAGTGAAACGCATAGAAAATAGGCGAAGCAATGTTTATGTTTCGCTGATCAACATCGTGCTGATGGCGTTTAGTATGTTTTTTTTCAGGTAAAAAAATGTTTAGCTTATTTTCGGATGTTGATAAGTGCAAGTTTCGGACTCCCATCTTGAGTATGAACATGTCACTTCGTTTCCTGGTGTGGCTGACGCGACCTTCGATGTGAAATTTCGTCATTGTTATCAGTGCGTGTGAAGTTTTTAAATTAGTGGACAACTCGTTTTCATGGAATCGGATTTCGTAAGAAATTTGCTTGTGCAGTTCACGCACCATTTCACAGCTGTCTGCGTGTACAAACGTGTTTGTTTCAGCGGATACTTTTTTCAGCTGCAAGCGATTCTTTATCCCAGCAAAAAGAAAAATCGGTTCATAACCAGCTTTCTGTTTGCTGTCGATTGAAGCCCTGTCCTCTTTTTGGTATCACGCAATCTTCCATTGATAACTAGTCGCAGTGGGGAAATGGCCAGTTTTCTATTAGTCAGTTTTCTATGAGTTAGACAGGTTTCTTTGTTATTTTTCGCCAACAAAATCGCTTTAGCTTTCTCTCATCAGTTCGTTATTTTTTATAGATTATTAAAAGGTATCACCGTGTTTTATCTATACTAACGGCGAAACGTTTCGCTTTTGTCAGAGCGTAGCTATGACAAATATCAGAATTGCTGAAGGGCCTCACTTGACAGTACAAACGTGTAAGAGGTTGAACGATTGTAATCAGTTGTGGTTGAAAAACTAGCCTGTTGCCTCTGGCGAAGAATATGTTAACGACTAATGAAAATGTGCTTTCTTCGACCTTGATCGTCTAACTTATTGCAAAAGATTTTGAGGGTTTTAATTTGCTTCTCATTACCTACATCGTCGAGACTTCCTGGAGGGCCGCGTAATTAGTTTGCTAAATATTTTGAAACTAACACACACTGCCATTCATCTTGCACAAAGATGATGTGACAATGAAAGTAAGTTCGCCTTCAACAAGGCCCAATATTTGGCAATTTCACCAAAGATTGACTACAACGGTGAATCAAGGGAAGATTTGCGCGCTTGTCTTGTTTTTTAGTATTTGCACAGACTCAGGGCAAAGCTTTTGTGCGAAAAGCAGAGTATTTGAAGTTCTACGTTCGTAGCTTTCTGTGATGAAAGCGTAACAGACAAGCTAACCTTTTTTGAAGGAATTCGACAGCGTATTTCAATACAGTTGGCAAGCACCAGCTGTTCGAAGAATTTTAAGAAACCTTTGTTTTAAAAGATCACTGTAGCCTTCAACCTCCACCACAGCTATTTGGCTCGTGCACATGCATCAAGCAGGGCAATGCGCAGTGCCGGCTTTGGCTTGCGCAAGTTTTTTCACTCACATATTGCAGTTCAAATCAGTTGGCCTGTGCCAAGTTTATGTGGAAGTGGAGTGTCTGCACAAACTACCAAACGCCCTCAAATTACCCATGTAGAAGCAGGGCTGGTAACTGCAGGCATGAACTGTCGTGAATTTTATGTCCCGAAACTTCCTAACTCCGACACACAACAAAGCACATTCATGTTCAACGGACGAGTCTTGACGGTGAGCTTTCGTTGTTGGAAATGTGCCATTTATGGCAGTGATGAAAAAATTACTGGTACGCGTACAGGACAAAATTTTGCGGAATTGTCAATAAATACCTTTGATCTCCTGGCAGGAATCTACTCAACACTTTTGTATTCTGAAGTAATGTAAGATCTGTCCCAAGTTTGTGTTAGTAACGGCTGACGTTGGCGCAAGATTAGTTTTTTAAAAATACGTTGAAGTAGGAAATTGGTTTGTCCGGCCGTGCTGTGTCACGCTATTAAGCGGCGTGAGATGCTGTCGCGCGTTCCGACTATAAAATTTGTCAGGTCTCTGATTTTTTCTCATAGCAAGTACGGATCGTGTATGAAATCTGCAGAATCATGCATGTGGAGATAGTATTTAGGAATTAAAGAGTCGTTTTGACGAAACGACGCAAATCGTACGAATTTGTTCCGGCGAACTCTGATATAACTACCATAAAATGCCGTAAAGTGGCTATAAACAAGTTTACACTGCTTTTGCTGGCCACGTTTTTGGTCCGCGGGCCAATGTTATTAATGCATCTTTAAGAGCTTCAGCGTTTCTCCTCCGCCATCTTTTGACCTTGCCACATGTTTGAAGAAGATGTGAAAAGGTTTTCACGCAATTTCTCAACGAATTCACCCGTATACCAAACGTTTTCCCATTTCTTTCTTCCTTCAGGGTTAGTGCGAGTTCTCATTGCTGTTCACCTCAAAAGTTTTTTGGCGTAGCAGGGCCATTACTTCTGACTTCGCCGGCCATTTTTAGGAAATTTTCGAGGGCCATCGCTTTTGGCTTGCATGCCACGTCTCCTCACTGCTGTAGAGGCTCTATTGGGCTCGACGTTGAGGAAATCAAAATTAGTACCGAAGGCCCTGGTCGATTGTCTCCGCATCGAACAACGCTGATACTTGGTTACGTGCTCCAAACCGAGCTTTCTCCGCTGTTTTCAAGCGTTTTGACATAGCTCAATTGCATTCCGTTTCACTCGTGTTGCTCGCAGCTAGCATTCTGCTGTCACTTTGTCGGAATGAATTGAGCCAATCATCCTCGCGTGCCTCTTGAATCAACAAGTTCCTGGGTTGACCATGATTCATTGCGCGGGCCAGTCGTCTGGAACTTCATGATGGCGCTGCTTGCTTTCAAGCGGCCCAGCAGGGTGCTTGGGTTTCCTGATCGGGTGGGATGGCCGTGCGTCTAAACGACCTTGCTGAAACAGCCACTTGAATCCTTACTTCTGTGACTCTCCGAGGCCCAGCGTCAGCGCGCAAATGAAAGTGGCTCAGATGACCAACACTGTAACGTAACTCCCTAATGTCAACAGCGTGTTAGTTGGGAACGCTTGCGAAGCACAGCTTGAGTTGTAGCTGATTAGACAGTGCCTGTTTGCCGTGTTAATTGGCTTCTTTGGACGCTTGCCACCTTTGTAAGTACAGTGCTACCCTATCCACTGAAAACCTAGAGTAACACAAGCAAATGTGCCTAGATGAAAAAGGATCCCAAAAGAACCTTGTTGCTTTTGCATTGATACAGTTTGTCAGCCCGTATGACAAGGCAGTGAAGTCTTTCTTTCGGTTTTTGTGACAAAGACTTCTCATTTTAGTTTAAACTCTTCAATGTTTCGCTGTGTCGCTTTTTTACGTGTTTTTCTATTTCTCAAGGGTGTCTGCTCTGGCGTCGATTCGTATACGGGAAAAGCGCCAGATGCTCATACGTTTTTTTTACAAACTCTCGTTTCAGCTTTGTGGTCGTTCCAAGATTTTGGTTCTTGTTTCCAGTACTATTTTCGCTTTGCATAGTAGCTAAGCGATGCCTTATTTGTGTTGCTTTATTTTTTCTGGCCAAAAGAAACATAGTTATTATTATCGCCGTGCCTTTGGATTCCGTTGCTTGAGTCCGCTGTGCTGAGCACTCACACCCAATTCATGAGCAACCGTTTTGTGCCAGAGCTACTTCATATATTTGGGCGGTGTGATGAGAAACAATTTCTGGGTAGTATCTGCAAAGCTGTGCTTTTTAGTGCATTTGTTTGCGTGATAAGTAGTCGCCGCTAAAGGTCTCTAAGTGCCACTCGTAGCGATTCGTCGTTCTCTTACGCCTTCAAGAGAAACTTTACTTCCAGTCGAAGGCAAAACAAAGTTTTCAAGGATTATGTTAGCTGTACTTTGTCGTTTGGAAGACAGGCTACGTTGTGATAGGGCAAAGGACACCAGTTCATTGAGTTGCAAAGAGCGTGCAGTTTACTGATGGCTACGTATCGTTATAATCCTATGAGCAAACAAACTTGATTGGGTGTTTTCCTTTGTAGTCTGCTATGCAATTGTTCCTGAACGACGCCCCAGAATATATTTTGACCAATGTGAAAACATCTCAAATAGTACTTTGCGTCAAACTAGTGTGTTGTCGTTTCCTGCTAAATGACCATGCAATTGCAATCGTCGCTCACAAACGTTTTTTTCACAAGTTTAATATTGGTTGCGTTTGGCTATTGATGTAATGCTTTGCGATATGGCACTTCTACAACCACCAGCTATTCCCAAACTGCATTACTTCTAAAATGAAGGATAAAAAATTCCTTCTCGATGTTTACCCGCTGCATCCACTCCTCAGTTGACGTGACATCTGAATAGCGCGGTCATATTCATCTCGGCCATGCAACGAACTTCCTTGAAAAGAAAGCACTGCAAGGATGTGACGTGTTTGAATGTCTCAGATTGTGTTCACAGTCATTGCTGGTTTCATTCGTACACTTATCACGCCCGTTCCCGCCTCGGCTGTAAAGCTTTTATGAACATACTTTTCGTATGTTTCAATAGCAATGAAGCGGAAGTCTATACCTGAGTGCGAGAATGAATGATGTAAGCGCAGTCTGCTTGTCCCGAAAACACCTCATGAAATGCACCACAATCTGCAAGAGCGCCAAAAAATTACTCGGGTTCTTCTTCGTGATCTTCTCGCCGTGCACGCAGTAGATGGGGTGACAATGCCTAATTTGAAACTGGTATAAAATCTGAAGTTTTTGCACACCAGAATCGGATGTGGTTGCCGTTAACGCTTATTAACTCATGGAAAATATTGGTGTGTCTCCAACGCACCTCATATCCATTTTGTTTCTTTCCACTCTTCGCGCAAAAGTGTGCTTGTTTGAAAGAGCTGTATTTTTAACCATATAGTATGGGGCAACTGTTTAAGGCGCGTATTTGATGCTGCCGTAGTTTTACTGCACCACTCAAAACGTTTGATGACCATCTTGACTTCATAGTCAGTGATTTGAACAAATCTTTTTGCAGAACACCGTTTAGTAATGTTTGGCGGTGTTTCAGATTACCCCACAACACTAATTCCTTCTCACATCGCTTCACACTCAATTCTTAAGGTTTGTATAGCAGGTTGGTTTCAGGGATCCACTTCAATTTTTTAAGGGCACTCTGTATTTTTTCTGTATCAGTCACCGAGTTCCACTGTTTACCTCGTTAGAATCTGCCCAGCAGTAAATGTGCATTGATGCATTTCGGCTTTTTGAGCGTTGCAGCCAACGATGTAGTGCGGTCGTGAACTCTCGTTTACACGAAACTGCTTTATAATCGCTCGACCAGGACACGACAACTTGCTCAACCACTGCTTCGTCAGAAGTTTATGCACTGTTGTTGTCGGTGGTTCTGAAGAATCTAACCTGAAACCATCTGGGGCCACCATTCCCAGAGGATGACCATGCGAGATTGGATAGTACGACTCGTGAAGTCATAGTTGGAGATTGCAATCATGTCTATTCCGCATTCCATGAACGATCGGCAACGATGTAGTTATTGCCGACCTAATATAAAACTGCCGTTGTTCTGTGTGAACGTGTTTGACCTCAAATGGGTTTTCGAACTTAAAATTGTGTTTGCAGATTGAAGTTAAGTTCGTCGAATTTGTTGAAAAGCTGGTTTTGCTCTGAGTTGCGTTTGACTAAATATGGCTTCGATCAGCTGTTTGATGGGGAGCCAGTTTCATGCATTCGCGAACATTGCCACCGGCGTTTCATCAACCACCATCGTGCTCTGCTGTACGATAAAAACGTAAATAGCACCCAGCACATGAAACCCCTCTAACTTGGATTCGCGACTGCATTGTTGCTGACTTGTGTTTGGTTCATCGCCAGCAATCCGCGCTACCGATTTGCAAACTAGCCTGACACTCTCCAGGCGCTTTGCAAGTGCGATCTTGCGTCATCATAGCATTTCTGGCCTCAGGCTGCAATTGATTTTCAGTGGGCACAATCGCTAACTGTCGCAAATGTGTGAGAAAACTGAGAAGCCGTATTGCAGGGGCTTAAGTGCGATTTTGCGGAATCGCCATAGCAGTTAAGCTTTTCCGCTGAAGTCCTTATTCATATGAGTTCACGAAGCTGACGCGTTCGAATGCTCGCGAAGCGCGATTGGTCGGAATATTCGCACTGCAGCTCACCATTTGCACGCAATATCAATAAACGAAATGGATTTTGAAAAGCTGTCTTACAATAGGCTGTCTTTGTACATTAAACCACGTAACTACATCCTCAAGGACAGCGGTCAAGGTATTGTTCAGTGCGCTCCGAAAATTCTTTCATGGCGCACCTGCATTTGCAGATGGGACTACCAAGCTTTGCTACACAACTCAACTTTTTGCATGGTACCCCGTGGAAGAAGACTGGGTTCTTTTCGTTTCTTGGAGTCACTCCAAGCCGCTTGTACGCCCATCGTCCTTGCGAATGGCTGGATGCTGCCTTTCGCTGAGGTCATCGATTGGTCGAAGGCCAGTTTGATGTGGGAAGAACGGTTGTTACTTCAGGTTAGCCTGGTCGTTCATTTAACACATGTTGACTTTCGACGGTTTCGCATCCTAGCTCATCGCAATACACTCGTTTGTCCCGTGAACCTCAAGCACTTTTACTTCAGCAGCTTTTTTAACCGGTCTTGTGTAATCTTGCAGGTACCCAACGTTCTGCGTGACGTCGATGACAGTCAAATAATGTTGTTTCGGCAGCAATCTCAGTTTCTGTGGAATCGTTATTTTTCCTCAGTCGACGCTATAGTACGCACAACACTGGAGGTAAGTAGTATGTTATGTCAAAGTATTGTATTGTGTCTTCACCCTCACACGCAACGCAGTAGACTTAAGCATATATGGTAGCAACAAGAAACACGCAGATACATGAAAGAGCGCAAACATAAATGTGTGGCTGCAGAAGAAGAGCATACAGTCAATGGCCCTAACATGATTACTTTGATGAAACAAGCGTAGATATGTGGCACTAGTAAATAGCTCACGCCAACACGGTTGCTATAATGTTTAGCACCGTTGCATAGTGCTGCGATGAGTTCCAGGTAGACCGATTTATAAAATGTGTGGAAGAATGGGAGGCTGGGAAGGACCAGGGTGATTTGTGTTGTAAACCTTCCGAGGGCGAATCAAGTTGCAGTGTGAAGAAAGGCACGGTTAATAGAAGTAAATTTGTTGCTCTGAGTATAAGGTTTAATATGCGAAATGCGTTTGCGTTAGCGAAATGCGTACGCAAGTGCGATGCAGGCAAGTTCAAGCCGTCAGAAGAAATAGGTTTAACTTTGCCACATAATATTTTTTTCCTATATTTGAAATATTGGTGATAGCCAAAGAAGGAAGCGCGTCATGGTGCTTCGCTGCAGGATGTCACAAAATGTAAGCGGGTTGATAGCAATCACTACACAACCTTACGTCGTACCGTTGCTTGCTACTAAATACGGAAGGGCGTTAATCCATGCTAGAATCAAGATTAGATCTGTTTTCATTTTCAACGTATTTTTTTCTTTGTGTATAAAAATGCTGGGTCACTCTGGTCTTAGTTTCTTCATGTGCAGGTTTTTTAAGTTTTCTTGACGTGTAGCTTTTCGCGCAGGTAACAAATGTGCTATGCGTTGCCAAGAGCAGGAAAATACGACACGCACTCGGCAAAGACGTCCGGAAGTATTAAAATCGCTCGTGTTTCTTGGTTAAGCCTGCGCGTGGTGGCCCTTAAGACCCTATCACATGATGTGAGCGTCGAAATCCGCACCGAGTTGAGGTTTTCAGCCTTTCATCAGGATCAGGCAGACCCAGAGATAGAGGAATACTTGATCGTATTTAGTGTGACTGGTATGGCAAGCGTCGGAACGAGCTGCGATCCAACGCTAGTCTTTTTCTCGCACGACATGGAAACTGGAAGTGCAAAGATTTAAGGATGCTTCAACGTTCGGCGACTTTCGGGTGTTTCGTGATGTTGGCAGTTTCATAGAGAGATAAATGCGCTTCGCTACGAGACCCTGCATGAAAAGATCAGACCCTGCCGCGCCAAGCGGTAGCATGGTTGATTAAAGAAGAATGCGATCGTCAGGACTTTCGTTGTTTTTTGTCCTCTCACTATCGCTTCCCGCATTCTGAATTGCCGCGAAAAGCCTTATGTTCATTATTGCGTTTCGTCTGACGCACCCACCACATCAGCATACGGTTGGTACGTTAAGGTACGGGAAAGAACCATCTGGTCTGTTGCGTCCGAAGTTATCTGCTTGCAGTTACTTTGGATTTGATAAAAAACATGTTGTGGCCAACAGCTACACGACTGATGTTGCAAACTGTTTTCTTTGGGCGTACAGAAGAAAAACGCACATGCATCAGTTGCGCAGCTGACACCATCGTGCTGTTGTTATCTTCGCACGTCGTGTCCAGGCAAGCTCAGCTTTTCCGGTGGGATTCTTCTTGATGGGTTCACCAAGTATCATTTTTTGACACCTATAGTAAAAATGTGCCNAGGAAACAGCAGAATGCTGCTACTGTGATATGTATATCAAGCTGCAAACGCGCAGTCACTTACCGAGATAAAGACCTGCTGAAAAGACTGCCGTGTCACTGCGGATATCCCGTTGGTTTTATTGACGGGTAGCTTTTGTTAATATTGAATACTTTGACGATTATACTCCGCAATCAAGTGACAGGTCCTATTTATGTCAGCAAAGCGATTGTCAACGGACAAGGATTTGTAAAATATGAACGTCTCCGAAGTCCTCAGGGCAGCAACGCGCTATCATTTATAGTATTGTGGGAAAGTATGCGCTGTCCGAGCCAAACCTTCAGCCTTAACTTTTGTTTTTGCTCTTGTGCTGAACATACCTCTCGGTCGCTTTTTATGTCTCGATCAACGCTGCCAACATGAGCATGATCCATGTTCGTTGGTCGAGTCAACAGCGAAGTGTTGCTGTATTATGCCAATGTCCTATGCATCACTGCTCATCAGTCGGATATCTTTTAGCCTGCGTCGTTTTTCCATTGCTGTGCAAAATCCAACTCTATTAGCTCTGCCCTGATTTTTGCCCTGCTGTGGGATTGCGGCTGTTGCTAGCATTTTTACTGCTCCAGGGTTCTGCAGCGAGACGAGCTTTTTATCCTGCTCTGACGTACATGTTCCGGTTGAAGCAGCTCTTAAAACGTCGCACGTTTGGATGGTCGAGCTTTACATCACCAGCACCGAAATGCGTCGTGACCAAGTGAATACGATAAAACTGTTACGAAACAACGATTTGCGTAGAGGCTGCCTTTAATCGCCTCAGTTATTTTGAGACTTTTAGCGGTGACACAGAAAACCTTCGCAAGTTTGCTTTACAAAACGACAGCGTAGTGAACGTATATACAAGGCCCAACTTCAGTCACTATTTGGCCTTTAATTGCATGGTTTTGATGGTGGATTTGCTCCCGTTGGTTCCAACCGTTGTCCTTCAAGTATTCACTTTCCCATAGGACTTAGTTCAGCTCCGTATGGCCAACTTAATTCAAACAGGGTCGTGCAATTGAAGCGAAGTTGCCCTGTTGCGATGTTCGAGGTCATCCCGGCGAACGTTCAGAGAGGAATGCACGCAGCGTCGAATCTCCGCCGCTTGCGATAACAATCATCGTGCTTGAGAGCGCTATGCCGGCGAGTTCATCCTGCAGCAACCAACCAGAATATTGACTGGTTGCATGAAACTATGCAGTGCCTTTTACGACGCGACGGAGGATACTGTCAAGTGATCATAAGAAAATAAAGGAGTTCGCGGCAAGTCGGCGCGGGAAAGCAATTACCTGCGCACAGCTTTTTGACAACGGACCTAATTTTTGTATTAACCTTGCCGGCGATTACCGTCGATTGAACTTTTGCGTCGCTAACAACACGGGCAAGTAATGTTTCTGTCCCTTTATAATTACAAGTCACGGCGTCGTCCAATCCGACACTAATCGTCTCGCCGGCGGCACTTTTATCGTGCTGACAGCGACGGACCAAAATCCAGCACTAATGAAGTGACTTGGAACTGCTCGTCCCATTGGTACGACACACGAAATTTTTTCGGAAGTGACGTATGGCATATGCTTTGCCACTTCCGTTTTGAATTGTGAATGCAAACCTTTGCCAATGCTCGAGGTTTTGAAGACATTCACATCATTGCGCGATTCGAAGTTAATGCATTCAGCGTGGGCCGNGGTGCTNCATTCGGATATTTTCACTGACAGTTTCGTGCTGATTCACACTCAGCACTCTTGACGATGCACGATCCTCCAAATGCTTTCGCACAAAAGTACACCGTAGGCTGTTTCAGTGCACTTTTACCGGCTATGCGGTCTCTCGAACACGTGTGCAGTACCTGTTCTTGACGAGCGAAGGGTTAGGTTAATCAACATTAGCTATGCTGAACGAAATCCTCTATCCAATTAACAGGTTTGTGTTAACAAAGTAATAATACCATTTATGTATCGCTGTTTTTTGCGCCAATCTGAGTTCTTCTTTTCGCTGAGATTTACCCGAAACAACTTGAAACCTTTCTGTCGTTTTTTCATTTTCGGACATTTTTTATGACTGGAAAAAGGCATTATGACTGAATTGGCAAATTTTTTTCGTCATTTAAAAAAAAACACATTTGGTCATTGACCGAAAAATGACCGAAAAAAAGCTTTCTCCAGTGCTTGGGTGCCTATTATGCTTCTAATCGAATGTTGATATGTTACAGATAATCCGAGATCGCGTATTTCCATCAGAGGCACGACCGTCATTTCTGTGGAATAGCCAGCCTGGTGCGTTGTTCCACTTGCCGTCTGCTACGGGTGGGAGCGAGCATCAGCCTTTCTATTATAGTCTGCTCGGTAAGACAACTCTCGTGGCGTTACGCACATGACGCTCCGCTCTAAGTGGTGATAACCTACAGTTTCCATGTGTTGGTTGTTGTTTGCTTCCGGTGGTGTCCGCTGAAATGTGTCGTATGTCCATAAAATTAGCTCCTCCCCGGCTGTAAATCGAAAAGCGCGCCTCGTGATAACAACACTTACGCAGTACCTTCACAAACCATTTCTGTTCTTGCCCCGTCAAAACACTTTGTCACCTGTGTTAGACGCAGAATGCTCTTGCGGGGCTCGTAGGAATCGTTGTTGTCTCGGCAGCGATCGCTGTGTGTTCGTCGCGACGGTGACCGTAGAGTCACCTCACCGACTTGTTTTACGAAAAACGTTCAAGTTCATTTGTCAAACTGCAAAATCGAACGAGACCGCTTTGAAGTTTCTGAAATTCGGTGTGTTGTGACGATTCGCACGAATGCGCACGTGCGTTCACTTGGCCGAACTTGAACGTCAAAGTTGTCGTTGCACTTTCTAGCAATGTTTGTCACATACTTCGCTTAGGAAANAATCCCAGTTTCATGTTGGAGCAAAAGCTGAAGGGGCAACTTCGAAAGTCTTTACCAGGTTTTCACATGTTTAACTGCGTGCACGGAAAATTGCANAAAGCACTGATTTGAATGAAAAAAACTACATGTCGAGTTGTNGCATCAATCACCAAATTTGAANCCAGCAATCGAAGCATTGCCTTCATCACGTTTGCAGCGCNGATTCAAAGTATCGTTGCTGCTCGGCATAGTTATCCTGAGGCAAGCCAAGCCGCGATTTCAGTCAGTACGAGAAAATACACGGCAGTGATCTCGGGTTGACTTTCAGCGGATGTGTTGTGCAGTTCTGAAAAAGGTCCTATATTGTGAAGTTCGTCACATCAACTAAACCTATCACGTGCTCTGACGAACTTCGTTCGGGTCGCCACTTTGCCGTGGTCGCTCTCTTCATTGTTAGAGCCGCCGTTGTCAAAAGCCTGGTCGTCGCGCTTACTTGGCAGACGACTGTTAAGCTTGTCGTTTCCGGCCAGACAGCGGCAGAGAGTCGTCGTTACGAATTACGGTCGTGATCTGATAAGCGTTTTAGTTCGAAGCGTCGTGCACGCGCTTTCGAAAGCGGGCGGCATGCAGATCGACATTGTTTTCAAACAATGTGTTACTTCAGCTCTACGGCCCGAGTCTTGCATTTCGTGAAGCGAGTTCCAGTTGCAGCAGCAAGCTCGTTCTGCTTGGGGCTTACGAGCTTTGCGCTGAACATGTTGCAAGATTGTTGGCCTGCCAAACAAGACAGAATACTCTGTCTTTCTGCGGTGTAATTTCTGGGCACTGTAGGTGCCAAGTAAGCGANAACTCCGGTNACCGCAACAAACTCGCTAACGCTGCAGACGTTGGGTTTTTCAAAGAAAAATATGCAGCTAACCTTCCATCCCGTGTGACTCGGAACGAGCTTCACACATCGCGCTCTTGAGGATATAATTTGTCTGCGCGTAATTGGTGCTTAAACACAATTAAGTGCAATGCTTTGCCTTGTAAAATCGTGTAACGGCCGACCTGAACTTTGAAGTACCTTTTGTTCGCGTTTCCGTATTTCAAAGCATGGTCCAGTACCTTAGCTTGAGATTGCAAACAAAAGAAGACAAAAAAAATCCGGCGTTGGCGCGTACAGTATCGTCCAGCGTTCGTGTGAAGGATTTGTTTTTTTATCGTCAGTTTTGTTGGCGCTTTATTGCTGAAACTCACGAAAGCATCGGTTGATCATAACGTTTCGTTACTGCGGAAATAATACGGTTTTCGCGCTTTTGGTTAGAAACCGAACATCGACCGGCGTGGATTTTTATTTATGTGACGCGCCCAGTTCTTCGCCGAGCTCGATGAAAATTGTCGCCTGCTTTTCCTCCTTCCCGTAGCAACCGCCGCTCTGTAATTGAGTGACTACTATCCGTGTTAAATGATTACAGTCACAATTACTTGATGTCGGGCGAAGATCCGCCAAAATTTACTCGCTGTAGGGAGTTATGCCGGCCAGGATTGACGGTGTCCCGCGAGCTCGCCCGCCCGATTGTTTAATTTGCTTTCATTTGTTTGGCTCGACCGTGCTAAAAGCTAAATGAGTGCGACTGATTAGCGGACAGAGGCCACTCACCGCACCTCTTGGAACTAGATCCGATTTTCGCCTATCACATCCGATGACACGTGTTCAAGTTCCGGTTCAAGTGTCGCCGACAGACAGGCATTTATTTCAAGAACTTGGGATGGGTCCGCGTTTATGCATTCATGCCTTAACAGCCCAGCCACTGTGATGTGACTATTGTTAATGGCGCGCAACAGATCGCTCGGCTCCAACCTTACCCAGTTCGTCTATTTTAAAGCACAAAGTTCTAGTTGCGTCGTAGATTCAGAAGCCTCCTCTGTGACGCAACAAAGTTTTACTTGCGTCACGGGGTCAACAGCTTGGAAAGATCCGTCCAAGCGGAACGATTTCTAATCACCTTCATAGCGCATCTTTCGTCACAAATCACAATACCTTTAAAGTTGAACAGCAAAACGCTTGTGCACATTGTTGAAACTCGTTCGCATTTTGCGGATTCGCCAAACGATTTAAACATTTCTTTGCCTAATCTACTGTTAGGATATTTGTTAAGGTCAGTGAAAAAACTCTTGTCGTGACTTGGCGAGCAATTCGCCCGGCCGTTGTGCAGTCAGCTGACCATGATTTGTGCTTAATAACGGCTCTGTCTTTCACCTGTGCCGATGGCTTTCAATATCGATCCAACCCTGAAAAAACTGCGTTTGGATGATTTCGAGTTAATAACGTTATGTACACATATATAAAGTAAGGATTGTTGGCGCCGATGAGAACTACTTGAAAGTAAGCACGGTTTTGACGTTTGAGTCTCCGCACAATTTCGTTGGCGTTGTGGTTTCTATTTTGCGCTTTTTAGCCCACGTAGCGGGTTCTTTTTAATCGAAAGGACATTGCGTGCACTTTACAGGTTTGCCAATGTAGTTTCAAATAGCTAATAGGACTGCAAGTTTACGACAGCTTTCGTCGTGTTTATGAGTATATTGATTATCCCGGATTTTTTTAAACAGGCCAGCTCGTTTATCGGCATTTTAATGCGGTTGATGTTTCGTGCTGCCATCTCGTATCAAGCTTGATGTTGTGCGTTGTCAGGAAACATTCAAATACATCATTCTTTAGGGAGTTGTGGTACTGAAGGCGTGTTTTTTGTGGTTTGACGTGAGGAATAAACGGAATGCAGCGTTAAGAGATACAGGTAACGAGTGGGAGTTGTCCAAGGGCAAACAGTCAGCTTTGCTTTTAACGCTCAATAACAGGACGCCAAATATTGACATCTGCTTGTAGCTAAATTTGCCTTGTTGACCTTGGTGTTTGGTGGTCAGGTCTACCTTGATGGTTCGTAGCGTTGCATTACGTTGGCAAAAAGCTGCTTTTTTCGCTGAGACATTTCGTTCATTTATACCGTAATAGTATTAAAACTCGCCGAAACGGTATTCACCAACCTACCTTGCCGCACATTGTGACCGAATTGACTTAATTTTTTTCGGTCCTTTAATAAATCGGTCTAGGGCCGAAAAATGACCGAAAGAAAACCAGGCGAAAAGCACCGATGTAGTTTGCAAACGCTGTCGATCATAACCACTGGGCAAGATCCGAATCATCCACCCTGGCTGCTTCATTTTCATCTATCGTCACCTGACACCTGACTTTGCGTAATTCTGCTCAAGGAGCCTTATCTGCTTCGTGCCATGCCTTTCCTCTGGTTGGAAACCTTTGGCGTTGACATTGAGCGATTGACGTTGATCATTCTCTGGGAAACTATTCTTGGGGCTGATCTGAGACGTACGCTCAAATGGTTTACTGTGTGGTTGTTGCATCATATAATCTTCTTCATATCAGCGGTTTTGATCATAAAATTTTTACTTTTCTACTTACTATTGAAAGTGAAATGCCTTGCGAAAACCATTGCCGGTTATTTGAGTCACGTTGTTCATTGTGTTTGGCCACGATCAATACGACAGCTCCTGTTCATGAAGTAGCTACAACGGCTGACGGCGTTCTTGGTGCAAACCTGATTTTCCCGCTCTGCATGTATCGATCACATACAGTGCTCTCGATTGGTAACGAATCGCAGTCCTACTTCAGGAAGCAAACCATAGTAAAATGCCTGATATTTCAGGAAATTGTTTGATATGATCAGTATTTACCCATTATCTCCTGTTCATTCTCTGTATAATTTTGTTAAAACAGATATTCCCTAGTTTGTGTTTATTCTGGATTAAGTTCTACGTTAAGACTTAGCTCATGATAAAGTTGCTGAATTGGCTTAAACCGCCCTCACTTTTATAGCAGCACTCAATGCAACGGTGGTAAGGCTTCTTGGCGTTTCAATATGTGTTCTTTTCTCGCTTTGTGACCAGTGGCGTAGCCAGCCCAGAATTTTGGGGTGGTCAAAAAGGTACCTGGTATGGACATGAAGGGACCCGATTTCTCTGATTTTGGTGACCCGATTTTCGCTGATTCTAGGGACCCTATTTTCAATTCTAGTGACCCCAATCGGGTCGCTAAAACACCTTTAAAAAATCTGCAAATAATGCCAAGTTTTCTGCGCACAGGCTCGGAGCCTCCCGTCCGATTCACGGCTGTCATCCAGGCGACCAATCCAGTGACAAGCTCTGCCGCTCCCATCGTCAAACTGGTCAGAAACCTGCTTCAAAGCGATGCGTGTGGGCAGGTAAATCTTCTCTTAACCGCTCTCATTGCCACAAGTTATGAAGCATTCGAGTTTTCTTTGTTTCTCACCGAGCATGGCAAGTCGGCAAACTTACTGAGCAGCCTGTTTCGTGACGACAAAATCGCTTTTACTTTGAGCTCATTAAGTTTGCATGACCCAAGTTGTACAAATTTTATCCGTTATCATGTGCATCACGACATGGTCTAATCCACTGCCTGTAGGGTTTTGTCGGGCTGTTGTGTTGATGTATCATTGACCTGCGGAGAATCCTGCGGGCCCCTATCTTTTTAGACAAGAAAAACGTTTTAGTAACGGATGATGTGGATTGCTACGCGTCGCCAGCAAGGTGGGATAGGCCAGTCATCTGTGACAGGCAATATGTGCTCCTTTTGACGCTTCACCATTATACGTCTCAGCCCTTAATTTGTTTTGTAGCGGCCGTTTCGACAAGCGCATCCTTTATCGACAGACGTTTGTCGACAGCTGATTCGCTCCAGGCGTTCGGCATCAAAATAAAATTCGTCTCAGAAAACCGTAATGTGATTTGGCACGTCTGTCTGGGCAAGTCTTTTGCTGGCGCAGCGAAGTATCCCGTTGCATTGCATATTACTTCATTGCGTTTTCGCGGAACTTTCGTATCCTTAGGTATCACTGCCTCTGCTTTCTGTTGGTTTCGCAAAGCATGTATTCTATGTTTTCATCTTTGTACATATGTGCGCTGTATCTTGAAAAGCTACTTCGAATTTTAGCTGACATGGTTTTGCAAATGCTATGTTATTTCAAACTATAACATTCCCGAAATTTGCCAAAGGCCAACCTTCCGGTATTAATGACCTCTCGACCAGTTTTTTGTTGCAGTGTTAAGTACGAGCAATCGCCTTTGCTCTACACCAGGGTTTACAGGACCGTTGTTTGTATTTCATAAAAACATTACGCGAAGAACTGTCGCAAAAAGGTTGTAACGAAAATTATGCTCTTTTCTTGCTCTAAGTCTGACACTTCACAGCACGAAACTGACGAAGTTGCGTAAACACAAACAGATCTTGTATCGAAAGCCTTCTCTCCGCAACGAATTAGTCTGTAGGCTTTATTAATTGTGCGCATTAACCCCAAATTGTAAGCAAGCAACTCATTCAAAACTGAACTCTGAATGTCCACTGCGTAGGACGCGCAACTGTCCAAAGTTTCACATGAGAATTTTTATATTTTCCTAACTCTGGGAAATCACATGCAATACGTTTCACAAACCGCAGTTATCATTTAGTGCGGTATAAATAATTCATACGCCGTCGGTCATAGGTTTTGCTGTTCTAAGCGCCTGTGCTTTCTGTGTTCAGATGCGGCTTCCGCGTTAAAGGAAAATATTAATCTAACATTGATTTCTCGCTAATGTCTGAACACTAGGCGGTTGTACCGAATTGAAAGTTCGTTTAAATAAAGGAGATCGGTATGTTTCAATTTCAATCGCATGAAATTTTGTCTGTTTGTTCACGGAATGGCCTTGACAATATAAGCTGCCATTAACCTGCGTGGGGTAGAATTGGCAACTGCTGATATCCAGAAAAGTAGGGTTATAAAGAAAAGCAAATAAGCAACGAAAATAGGTAAAAACGTTTTGCTATAATTTTTTCCTACTTGAGGGGCACTACGGTTTGCCCCACTTCGCTTTTGTGGCTCTAAATGATGTTGAGAAGCTTGGCCAACTGCTATTTGGTGTGGTCTACTGCCGAGAGACGTTTCGCAATCTTACAATATTCTGGTCAGCCTAAGCTATCCTTATAAGACATGCGCATTGTCTTTTCCGCCAGGCGCGCTTATCATTTCAGCGCAGGTTAAAAGGAAACGAGCATAACCATGCTACAACGCAGAATTTTTAACAGCGATATGGTTCCATTGCACTGTTTTTACGATCGGATTCACTGTCGAACTGAACGATCTAAGTTTCAACTGGACTTCCGCCACAAAAGCTAATGCCATGTTGTTTCTTTTACATTTTATGTTCTTCGCCTTTCGATTTTTGTATACGTTGTTAAAACATCGTTCTGAACAGTGTCTTGCCTGCTTTCCAACAAATTTACAGACGAAGCACTAGCATGACAAGCTAACTAAGATGATGCTTATTCGTAAAGCACAAAACTGTTTCAAGGAAATCACCAACTTAAACAAGTGTAGGTCCAAAAATGTTTTTGTTGGATTTTTGCAATTTGTNTTGCTACATTGACTGTTCGGCATCCTGAATGTTTGTTAGCGGAAGTTCNGNTGATCGCGGGAAGTTTTTCAGTAATGTGTCAGATGTGTCTGAGCAATTAGCGGTCAGCACCTGTTCGACTGTAGCCTTTGAGAAACTGCCGTTCGCCGGAGCACTTGCTTCTGTTAATGTTTCACCCGGTCTTTATTACCTGCTTACCGACGTGGCTGTCTAATCCGCCTCATCCCGTCACTTTTTGTGTTCGTAACTTGACACAAAGCAATGATTTGCAGTCGCATTTCATCCAAAGTCTGAAGTACATGCGAACACGTGACTCGCCTCGTTGTGCTTAAATGTCGCAAACGAAAATTCCATCTCGCTCTTGCGTCGGTTTCGCGGATAGGGCAGTTCTATACTCTCAACGAGAGATTCGTTGCGATGCGGAAAAGCAACTATATCGCGACCGATTCATACGTCTGGGAACAGAAAAGGTTCGGAAAAACGAGCATCAGCCGCTCCGTCGCTGTGTACCTTGCCGAGTCGGTCTTTCTTTGTCCGATCGTAATATGCGCTTAAGCGGCTGCCTCGTAATCTGCACTGTTTTGAGTTCTGTGGCACACGTTGTTTCGCAGTTGCTATGTGCTGACCTCTCCCTGCATTTGAGCTTTGCAGAAAAAACGCGGTTTTGCGGGCAAGAGTATTTTGCAAATGTTGAAAAAGTAAAATGATATTTCTTGCTGGCGAGCGGCGGCATCAAAATTATCGCTCATGATGTTTATGCTAAAAGTTTCTGAAAGAAAACGTTCCCAACAACCACTGTCACATCAGCTTCATATCAGCACCGGTACTCCCCACGTGATTAATCAGGATGACGTCGTAGCGGCTGCGGTGCGGTTCATTCACGGATTCGTAAAGTTACAGTTACATCGAGCCTGTGCAAAACGCGCGTTATGTTCAACTCAGATCATCATCATCTGGCACTGCGGAAAACCTCCACCGCCTGCGGCCAGGTGGCAGTCAGTTGCAACCCAGGAAGGCGTCACGGACGTGCCTATCTCGGTCATCGACGACAAACCGAAAGTGATGGGGCGGAGGTTCTACCCATTCGACGACATTCGTTATGACGTCGTGCTCAGTTTGGACGATGATGTCACTCTCAACGTTCAAGAGGTTTGTGTGTCTACGAGCGCAAAAACTGGTTGTTCATGTCTGCGGTCTTCATTGGAGTAATTCCAAGGGCAGCTGGTTGGAACTAGCGCTTCACTGCATTTGGTGTTCGACCCCTTCAGCGGCCCTGACACGTGTGTCGAGCTTTAAACCCACTCATGAAGAGGTATGCGATTACGCTAGTGTTCTGCGAGCGACAGCACCATATCATTAATCTCTTCTGGCCTGTGCTGTGGCGTGACCTCATACGACTGGGTCTGAGCAGGACCTTAAAAGCGTCTCTAAAGCACCACAGGCAGCAGTTGGATGTCCATCAATAATTTATGTTCAGTAGAGGCCGCTCGACCCAAACTTCTCGGCATCGTGGCGTTTTGTTGGCCCATAACTAAGTTGGCCGACGAAGCGAACGTTGCTTTGATGCCCCGTCGCATTGTTTCGCCGACGTCGCGAGTACCAAGTGTTCAGGTTCTTTCTTCTCGCTTCGCAAATGTTGCGCGGGTAAAGGATTTTTGTCCTTTCACGGTCTGTCTGCAGCAAGGCTGCTGGCGGCGCGTTGCCAACGCCTGTGAAGTTGTGCCAGCGTTGCTAAACCGCAGCATTTTTCGGAATACACCTCCCGACAGGAACAGTTCTCGCTGAGCATTCTTGTCACTGTGACTTTCTAAGTCTGTTGCAAGAACCAAGCGTCACAGTTTTGCTTTCAGGAAATCGACAAAAGGAAAATTGCCTGGCTCTGACCTAATTCCTCTGCACGAAATCACGAGTACTTGTAACTGACGACTGGGCTGTTGCAACACCGACTAAAAACATGAAACAAACGTCTGTATCTTTGTAAAAGCGATTTGCTTTTGCTTCCAATGCCATGTGGTGATGTTACAGGGAAGAGCTTAGTTTTTGCTCCTGGTTTTACGAAATCCATAATCTTCTTGTTCTAAATTTTAACCCACTTGTGATTTAGTCTCACGTTTTCCGGTTTCTCTCTTATTCTACGTTACGCCTTGATGCCCCTAAAAATGTGCTAGGATTTTTGATCGTACTGTTTATTATGTAAAATCTTTCACAAACCATTTAATTTATCTTAGGTATATTTAAAAATGTTTCCTGGGTTTTTGGTTTGACATTCAACTTGACGTGTTTCAGCACCGAAAGCGATTGTGATGACTTCCACGTGAGACGCCGAAAGGTTGTTTTCTGTTTTCCTGTTCAGTGTATTTCCAGTTAACAGTCGATCAAAGATGTATGACAGAAGTACGATACTGACGAAAACAGCGTTTTTTTCTGTTTTTGAATGACAGCAACCACGGCGTCATTATCTTTCAGCTTGAGAGTTGCGATTGTTGTTCTGCGCAAAACACGTTCCTTCCTCAAAGGAATCCCCTGCCAGACCTGTTCCCGTTGCCCCATGTTGTGCGAGTTCGTCAGGGAAAGCCAGAAATGTGAACCGAACCGTTGCCTTATGCAATATCGTTGCTCCCTAAAGACAACGGCATTGTAAAAACGCAATGCTATAATTTTATAGCAGAACGTGTTACTTATGCCAGGTGTAGCAAGCGCCGCTGCACCGATTTTTTAATAACGTTTTGCCACTTTACCACCAACATTGCTGTCATGTAAATGACTTTACAGATATTAAGCGTATTACCCTCAGAATTACACTTTTGTAATCGGAGGTGCTTCCAGCAGCTGAGATGACCTGTCAGCAAAAGCAGGTTCACCTGAAGCGATGTTTGCAAGCAATCTACTGCTTGTTATAGGTTGGTGCAAGCCCGATAGTTTGCGTGAATACCTGGAACACTGTCTTATCGAAAACACTATCAAAGTCGTCTCATAACTGCGAAGAATAATAACACGTGCTGTGCAAAGTTAGTCTGCAAACAAAGGAGATGTAGCGCGTTCTTGGTACTGGCCATTGTTGTTTGGCGAGGGTAGCACTGGCAGTGTCGCTGGAGACCAGCGCCGGTCGACCTTTGATGACATTGCTTTGTACGTATTTTCGTCTCTTTTGCTTACTTGTTTGAAAAAATCAGTCGAACAGTACCGTTGATTCAGTTCACTGGCAATCCTGCAGTGATTTCAGTTCACTGGCAATCCTGCTCAGACCNATAAGGTTGTCAGCGCGAAAGCCAGTCATCCTTTAAATGGGTTTATTTCAAGTNAACCGTTTGTTCGCAGTAATTTAAGCTTACGAGTAATGAGAAATGTTTTGTCTACCGTAACACCATACGTTTTGTTACTATCGTTTGAAGCAGTAAAATGCGCAAGTGGACTAAAAAAACACTTCGGCGAAATAGTGGTTGCGAAACCGGGAATTTTTGTGACGTCCTTGTTTCGAACACGGTTTTCTCCGTACCCCGAACAGAACTGATGCCGACCTGACGTGTGCGATGACGCTTTCAGTTGCGTTGTTGAAACTTGAACTTATAACGGAGCAGATGTCCCACTCGCCCAAGTTCCTCGGGTCGAGCGTAATTCGGATATAATCTATTGATCTGGCGCGAAACGGGACGTCACAAAGAGCTTGTTTTCACAAGCGCGCTGTCGGCGGCGTCACTAGCTTTGTTTTGATCGGTGCATTTCACGCTACTCGGTATGATTCCTTACCGCTCGTCGACCCGAGCGCGCTCCCAGTGCGGCGCTGTTGAACCCCTTACCAGAAAAACAAGGTGCGCGTTATAAAATAGCTGTTATTGCAACGCCTATAGGTAAGGCTCTTTTGTTGGAAGCGGCGGGGATGATAAATACCGCTTTTTAGCCGAAAGGCTTGTTGTGTTCGGTTGTTTGAGCGGTTTTGTTGTTGATTTTCAGTAAGATAAGTTGTCTTGCGGCAGACCTGCTGACCTGCAATGTTCCGTGCTTGTTTCTCCTTAATTCTCGTCGAGGCAGAAAGAAGCGTTTTCGTTCTGCTTTTATCCAGTTTTCGCAGTTTTTTTGCTATCCTCGCGTATGTTCGCCTGTTGCTGAACAGGATTGCGCGCGCTGAACAAACAGTCCTGTTCGTCCATGCAGCAATGTTTGCTGTATGCGTAAGCGCAAACACCTAACGTCATAATTGTTCACTTGCTCGCCGAGTTTGAAGAATGTCCCAGCAGTGGCGTGATGTGATGCTCTCCTTGCGCTTGTTCACTGTTACTGAGTTAACGGCATCTATCTTTGTGTCATCTGTTTATCAATGCTCTTCAATGGTTTATGGAGTATGGAGTCCGACCTTACTGAGTGTCTGATGCAGTGACACGTCTGGAGCTGAACGCAAAAGTGCGTGCGGTTCAGTTTTTTTTTTAAGGAAAATGTTAGGTACCCGGTATGGGTCTGTAGGTACCCGATTTCTCTGATTCTACGGACCCGATGATAATTTTCTCTGATTTTAGGGACCCGAATCGGATCCCTAAAATGCCTTAAAAAAACTGGTGTGGTTGCTTCACTATTGCATGCCATGGGGTTGCCCAAGACCCAGAATTTCGCGGTGTCTGCTTCCCAAACCAACGAGTTTCGTGTCGTTTCAGATCGACTTCGCGTTTCCTGTATGGCGGACCTTTCCGGACAGGATAGTTGGTTTTCCCGCCCGAAGTCACTTTTGGGATCCAGCCAAGTCGAAGTGGGTCTACACGTCCAAGTGGTCCAATACCTATAGCATGGTTCTGACTGGCGCGGCGTTTTTGCACAGGTTTGCCTTTCTAACTATGTAAACAACAAGTAAACATTGAAATGACGCACTGCACAGTCTACTCGGATTTGTTCGGACCTCAGCTCTTACTCGATTGTCACAATGGTGAATTCCTGCAGCAATCATCTCATGTCTAATTGTTTCCCGTGTAGGCGACTTCCACCGTGAAGTATTTTGCTGCTAAAGGGAAGTAAAACGCGGTCTAACTGCAGTTTAACGTATTTCCGGAGAAGCCAATGCAGCTTGGGCTGGTATTGTCGTGGTTCTTGTATCGATGGAGCTTTTTTTTTATAGATATTACTTCAATCTGTATACCGAATGGTTACCACAGTCGACGCGCGATCTGGTGGACAGCTTGAGCAACTGTGAAGACATTTTGATGAACATGCTCGTCTCTCACGTGACTGGTCGACCTCCAATCAAGGGTAAGCTTCTTGGTGACCTGCAGCCGACATTAAAAGACATGTGGCAGTAATGCGCATGAGCGGTGCGGACATGGCTTCAGTTGTGATGATTTTCAACGGCGCAGAAGTTGCCGGAACGGCTAAAAGGTGGTTCTGAGGATGCGGGAAGGCCTTATGTTTTCTGGCGTGCCTGGGAACGTGTTTGCAAAAGCAATGTACATCCTGTTGTTCCATCAATCAGTTCTCGGCGGAACGAAACCAGTGGGAGTGGTCACGCACCAGGTGCTTCACAATCGACTCTCAGAAAACCACACGCCAACGTTCGCTTCGAATAAAACCACACTGTTTATCTTCCAAATGCTTGTGTTGGAAGAATGTCGACGGCACATTGTATAAGTGCGCCCATTCAGTGCTTTGCTTCGGCGATACGTCCGTCTTGCCGATCATTAACAGCTCGGCAAGGAATGCAATGGCCCCGCGCGCCGCCAGCGATCCATGCAGGCCCAGGCAAACGAAATTGCGTGCCCTGAATGGAATGCGGCCGGCTTCGCTTGTCCGCGCCGCGTCGGGCTCCAGCAGGCTTTTTTTCTGCCGCCTACGCTCGCAGTCCTGTCTGCGAAGACGGAAACTAGTCAGCGAACGCAAACAATCGGAACGTCGACGATCGGGTCGTTCCTACGTAACGGAGCGATGACGTGTCTGGATGCAAGCGTTTTTACTTGCGACTGTGCCCTTTCCATGCTGTGCCCTTCACGTGAAATTCTGCAGCGGTCGAGTGGGAGCTGCGGCGGCGCAAATACGCAGCGAATTATCTGCGGTCCGACCTTTCATCCGACCTTTCACAGCCAAGCGAGCGTTTTTGAATTCGTGCGGTTTTTTTCTCACCTCTTTTGTTGCTTGATGGCCACGACCGCGTGATTTCCCTTCGACTAACCAGGCCCAGTGGCACAAACGGACATTGTTTGCAAATTTGGAGGCGAAGCATAGGCTTCTCTTCATGATTGCCCCGGATGTTCCGATGTAAATGGTGGGGTACTCAGGTTGTCTGGTTCAAGACAAATCGGTTCTGTTCGAAAGGCTTTATCCTACCTTGTTAACTTAAAACCGCTTTGGTATTAACCATAGAAGCTCGATTACCGCATTTTGAGCGCGGCATTTTCATGAGCACAGAGGCATATTGTTTGTGATTGTTTACAGTTCCCAGTCTCATTTTCGTCGTTTTTGTTGTGACTCAAACGAAGCGAAATTTCCGCGTTTGACAGTCGCTAATATCCCAGCCATCGACCTTGTGCAGCTCAGACAGAGCAGACGCGCGTCGAACTCACTTCGGCTGGCACGATCATTTGGTTTTCGATCAATAACTCATGCGTTGCGTTCGTGCGAACGGCCTCGGCCAATCCCGTCCTCACCCGGACCAAAAGCAAACACAGCTTGCAGTTTCCTCACGAAAGCGTCGTCGCGTCAGGCAACCCAAACATAATCCTCTGACAAATTCAGCAGCTTCGCTTCTTCACCACAAGCAAACTTCTTGATTTTTGTGTTTTGAAGTGACCCAAAAGAAGCATTACAAGGACACATCGCAATCGCAGGAAGCGAAGTCTCCGCCTGCTGCTGGCGGAGTCGTATCGAAGTGGTCTGACCCTCAGCATTTCGGTGAACGACAGACTTGCATGAAAAAGTAAGTGGCGTTGTCAGTTACAGATTTTTGGTGGGTGTGCGGGATTTCTTGTCAGTATGAATCAAAATATGTCTTAATTGTGAATTTAAGCTGATAGTGGGGGTAATTTTCAGAACACTGGTGTGGTCGCTTTGGTAGGAGCGCGAAAATGGTTTTGTTGTTCGCTACAAGTGCTTGAATTTGCTTCTCGTTTTTAACAAAATACGCAGCGAAATACAGGTAAAAACATGTTAACATGTAACGTACCAACTTACACACATGTGTTTGTTTTCTTCGCTTCTGCTTTGCAGAACGTTTTTTTTGCTGCATCAACCTCGTTCTTCTGAACTATTTTTCAGCAACATTCTGAACTATTTTTAGTTTTCAGGCTCTAGACCAGGGGTGGGGGACCTATTTACTATCACGGGCCGCATGAATTGTTCATTATCGCTGGCGGGCCGCAAACTCAGTAAATTTTATCCCAAAATTATACTTTTATCTATCTATGAGGAAGAGTGACTTCTCTTGACTTACTATCTAAGTACCTGTTTATCATAGAGCTTCGTATTGACGCGATTTTGTACTCTAACTTCGGTAATTAAAATTCTTATGCGTGTCGTAACAATTATTCATGCGGGCCGCACGATCTCCACCCCTGTTCTAGCCTGTTAGCGACTGCCAGAAATTAATAATTCTTTGAATGTCTGGCAATTTCATTTTGTTTGTTTTTTCACAAGATACCCGGAAATATGGAGTAAACTTTCATAGAAGTATAATGAAACTCGGCATCAAGCTACAAAATAGAAATGCTTGTCAAGGCTTGCACTAGTAACTGCCTGCTTAGTTGGTATACAAACCTCAACGAGCGTTTTCTTTTTTGTTCCGTATGGCGCAAACAGAAGATCCGTATGGCGCAAACGTTTTTCATGCCGTAAACAACAACAATAACACAACCCCCCGTTGTTTCCTTCCCACAGTTTCGTCGATTTCTTCGGCTACATGCCTCTCATTTCATCGCAAAGCCGCCTCGACCCCGCGCTCTTCAAAGACAAGGTGGCGATCACACGCAAGCGCTACCCGAGAATCGAGAACTGACGCCAGCGCGAAGGTTCTGACAAGAACTGCTTTTTCTCCAAAGAAGAGTGAAGTTTAACGCAGATCGACGGGCAGCGGAAGGGTCAGGAAACCGTGGGTGGTGGTGTTGCCCTTATGATGGCTCCTGGCTCCAATCGCTCTTCTGAGCGCAACCATGCACCGGTTGAACACTGCACCGAAAAACGAGCCTCACCGTTCGGACTGATGGAGGTTGTGAAGCGCCCTGAGCGCCATTTGCCAAATGTTCGTTTGCTTCCTGTCTCAGACACCGCGTGCCAGCTGTCGGGTGCAGTGGGCCGCGTGCGCGACGCGTATTTGAATGTTCGCGAAAGTGGAGTGTCCTTCTATGCAGATCGTATTTCGAGCGGAACGGCAAAATTAGAACCTGCGCGTAAAAGGAAATCGAAAAAGCGTTTGTTGGACGTTCGTGGCAATAAGCGTTAACGTGTAAAGAATTGAATGCTCTTGATCGTCTCCCACGCATTGCTCTGAAAAATTGTTTCGGTCTATCTTGTGCCTCTGTCGTGTTAGTTGTTTCTTCTTTTTGCGAAACACTCGGCCTCTTTTAATTTAGCTTGCGAAACGACAAGTGCTCCGGGGATTTTTTTCACCACAACCGCACCATACCAGCACCACATTTTTTCTTGACACTACGACGAATCTGGGTGTGCTATCGCGGACTTTCCCCATCGTGCGGAATGCATCCGCTGGTGCTTGGTTTTCCAAAAGTACCTTTCTTTCGATTTTGCGACTGGCTCTTAGGGAAATCCCCAGTAAGGTGCTTGCTGGTTGTTCGTGTGCAGCAGTTGGGTCGCTTGGTCTGTGACTCGTTTGAAACGCAAAGCTTGTTTTGGTTTAAAAACGGAAGCAGGTTGTTTAAGATCGTGCCGGCAAAAGTTTTTGCTGCCGGGTGCTTTGCGTTTTCTTCTTTTCTACGTAAGTGCGAAATGCCCTATTTTTCTACACTATCCCAACGATCCTATTTGCGTTTGTTTTCTTTTTTGTTTTGTTCCGGCGACGTGCTCGGATTTTTTGTGCGTTGACGCTATTTATTGCTTATTATCTGTCGCAAAATGCGCATTAAGAACCTTTGAATGACTTGCGAAAAAAAAGTTGGAATATCTACCCGGCTTCGAGTTTGAAAAAATTTTTCTTTGTTCGAAGTGCCCATTGTTCTGTAGCAAAAAGTGTCGTCTTTTTGTCAAATGTTCGCAAAGTTTGCTTCCCGCTTGTGCTGCGCTACTGAACTACTTCGCGTCGTTGTATTCTCATCGCGCTTGTCCCGTTGCAGTTTACTCCCTGCGCCTCGCGCTCAGTACAGCAGCGCCGTTGCCTGCGTGCTGTTCTGTCGCCCCTTCTCTGTAAGCTTCGCCCCCATGATTCTCCCGTCATTCATATATATACATCAGCAAAACCGTTGCACTGTCTCCGCTGTTCCCACGTACAGGCCGTGCTGCCATGAAGTGCTGGACGATTTGCACGCCAAGGCAATCCGCGGTCGTTTTCGTCGCGTTCATTTCACGTGCGAATTTACTTGGAGTAGCAGGCTATGACAGGGTGCTTGCAGTCTCTCACTTGGTCCAACGGACTGAACGGTTCGATCTTGGCTGCATCCCCCGTATTTTGAAATTCTACATTAAATCTTTGCTTCAGATTTTTTATATTTGTTCTCGTGACCATTTAAGCTTTGTTTTCTTCGGGTTAGGATTGATTTTTCTCTTGTTTTTTTTCATTGGTTTTCCTTTGTTTATGCGACAACGCACCTGTCCTCATTGAAGCCGCTTCTGGTCGCCGCCCAACCCAGTCAGTCACTTTGCGTTGAAGTCGCCCTGAGATGAAAACGGATGCGAATCAGATCAATTGCGGATCAGATGATTCTTTCCTGATAGCGCGCTTTTCACGTTCTGTTGTTTAGTCGTGAATTTCTTTCCCGGATCCACGGTCGATGCACTTTCGGGTCCTATGTAGCAACAAAAGGGGAATTTGAGCGGTGGGAGGTCTCTTTACCTACTGTATGCATTACCTGTAGTTGAAACACTGACTCCGGGCATGTTCTAAGTCGTTTCTATCCACCTCGGCGCTCTTTCCTTGTCGCGGTGACATTTCTTCGCAGTTTAATTTTTCACGTATTCGCGGTGCTATCCTCAGCGAACGGTTCGCTTGGTTCATGCGAAGCGAAAGAACGTTGTACTTTTCTTTGCGGTGCAGACACTGGGTGCGAGTCGTCGAGTTGAGGATTCGTTCATGGTCTTTCACCAAAATAGGTATGAACCTCGTCTCTTGGCACTGTCAGTTTGAGCACGTTGCAGCTTGGCAGTTGACTTTCCTACTGCGCCAACTGTGTCCATGAGGCTTTCGAGAAACAGCCAGTGGCGGCGCGTGTCCAACCCCCGTGCTGACCTCGTGCTCGTTTGTTCGCGTTTGGCTGCGCGTTTCGCCGACGTCCGCAACTTCCCTGCTTTCTTTCGCATCATCCCTGTTGCAACTGCACCATCGCACGAATCATGCCCGCGACGCTCGAAGTTGCTGTCGCTCGTCATTGAACATGACTTTCCGTGATCCGTTATAAGTTCCAATCTCAGAAAAAATACACTCCGCTATCCGTTCAAGTGCCTGCACCTTGTTTGTTGCCTTTCACGGTGAAACAAAAAATTTGGAAACGCAAACGTTTCCCAATGGCGTTCGCTCGAAAAGCCTGGTTTGCGCCGCAAGGCGCACACTGGCCTCATCATCATTTGTTTCGCCGCGTACGGTATGTCTCTTTGCGCACACGCTTTACTTTTGCTTGTTTGTTTGTTTGTTTCGTGTTGCATCGCACTGCAAACACAATGGCGCTGCAATGTCTTGAAAAGTAACTATGAGAACAGCACTAACCTCGTCTGCATGTTGTCTGCCGGAAGTCGACTTGCGACAGCGGAAAACTGGAACAAGAGCAAGCGACTGATCGCCGTGATATTGAAAGGACTGGACAGTTTGACCAAAATGCAAATTGTAGAAAGTCCTGATTTTTTTCTGCTATATAGACCATTTTAAAGTTACTCTGATTTGGCACATGGTGCAAAGATTTCTTTTTTTGCGCAATTGTAATATGGAAAAGTCCGTTCTCCATGCATCCAGCCAGCCAAGACTTCATTTCGATATTTGATCGTGCACGTTTCTCTGTACTTCCGCAAATTCTGGCGAGGCAATAGAAGCGGAGTCGAAAGGGGGGGTGGGCGACCTCCGTGGTTTGATAATATTCTGATTCGAAAAAAATCACAAACCTCTTTTTGTGTAATTGCATTGCCAAAAACGTTCATGCTTGGTAATCTATCATGGCGCCTTCTTTTGCGGCTGCACACTCTTAAAAGCGCCAGATCTGCGTGAGCCACTGATGTAGCATAAACTGAAGAAGCTGCTCATTTACATCTGTCGACCTTCGATTACTTAAATTACGCTTTTTTCTGATTCAAACCAGTCATATCCTTTATTGCCAGACGGGCGCAACCAGCTCTTCATTTCGGGGGGCAATTTTAATGAACTTACATTCGATGACGTCATCGTGCTCATTCAACCGTGGTACAACTTTGTCGCAAACGGTCACAGACAAAGTTCTCTTCGCAACATTCCTAAAAATGAAACCTTATTAGTTTTAATCAGGCCCGTAAC
>JGI24159J19872_10000908_pt1 | contig 30184 bp, 28 predicted proteins | sample Ectturendosymbi4_FD_19872 | JGI IMG/M metagenome (IMG submission 19872)
AGGAGCTAGGGCGTTGGTAAGGCAACCGAAAACTGCTGTTTTTTAGGCCGAAATCGAAGTACGAATATATCGTAGACCGGCTCTCAAAGTGTTAAGAGTTAGAAGACTTTCTAATCTTATAAAACTTTCTGAATAACTAGGAAAAGAAAAGGGTGTTGCCATCGGAAAGCCCAAGCGGCATGTGCACAAGGCTTCGCACTGTGACAGCAAGCAACAATAGAGATCACTCTATTATTGCTTGTTAGTGACACATATGTTTGGTGTTGTTGTTCGTGCACATTCCATTTGTGGTGAACCGCGCTTTCAGTGCAACGCCAGCAGAGAGGTTACAACAAGGGATATACAAAGACGAGGTGTTGCTTCTTTCAACAATGAAAGCAAAGCACTAGTAATATAATTCTGAAAAAAGTGGACTTTCCACTTGACATAGATGCTAGTTCTAGAAAAGCAGTGCCCTTGAACTAATGTTAAACTATTAATCTGAGATAAAAATCCCAATGGACATAATGATCCAACTGTTTCACTCTAGGCTACACCAAGTAGAATGTTTCAAACTTGTCTTCAAGGCTGTGATTGCTGTACTAATATAATGTAAGAACTGATTTGTACAGAGCAGTTGGGAGTAGATACTCAATTTTGCTCAAGCTGTTTGTTTATAGATGATTGGCAGTAAGAACTGTTTCTTCTATAATGATGACATTAACTCATTTTAGTTAGTCGTTTGTACTTTTTTTGAGTTGAACACCTTTGAAGCCGGAATGATTTTGGCCTAAATCAAGCAGTTTCCACTTGTCTTTATGTGCGGGCATGACTCCGCTGCCAATTGTGCTAGAGAGCTGTTCAAAGCCTCAAAAGACTTGGCACGCCTTCGAGGCTGCAGTGAAAAAAAATTTTTGGTTTGTTTTTTTTGTGAGTGACATCATAAGTGGAGTTGTTTTAGACCTTATTAACCCACTTCGTCTAGCCCTAGGCCCAAACTGCTAGATGGTAGTATTCTCTCAAATTTTTATTAGAAACTAGGTTAAAATCTGAGTCTTTTGATACTTGGGATGATTTGCTGAGGTTTTGGGTGCAAAAGTTATGACCTTCAAACAAGAAAATAAGTGATTAATCCACTAATTAGATAATTATTTTTTTTTATATCACAACTTTTGAACCAGAAATGCTAGGAAGTTGATCAAAAGCTTAAAAGACTCACATTCTAGCCTAGTATCCTAGGAAAACTTGAGCGAAATACTTCCGTCTAGCAGATGGGCCCTAGGCCAGGTAACATGAGCCAAAATGGCCAAAATCCTACCTCACTTATGTCACTCACAAAAAAATTTTTTTTTTCATTGCAGACTTGAAGACTTGTCAAGTCTTGAGGGTTTGAACAGCTCTTTAGCACAATCAGCTGAGGAATTATGCCGTTGCTAATACACATGAAAACTGCTTGATTTTAGGTTGATTTCAAAGAACGATATATGCATATGCTGGCAGCAAACATGTTAGTACTCAGTGAGCGATTTTTTGTGGAATTATGCTAGTAATGGCCACATGATTCAACCTGCCTCAACCAACACATATGTTTTCATATGGCATACAATCACATCTTCCTGACACTGACAGATAATGTACAGAACACAGCTCATTATCTTCATGAAAATATTAATCCGATCAGTTCATGAAACTTATGAAAGACTGATTGCTGATCCTTTTATTTTATTACCTGGTTTTATTTTTTTTCTCAGGGCGATGCACTGCATTGGCTGGTATGTTCTTTGTATGCTGCATGTCGACGCAATCTGCCCACTATTCACTCTGTGTCTGGTCAAGTTATCACAGGCAACTGTGTATCTTTGACCAAATTATTGCATGAAGCAAAGTTTAGGTGAGCTTTGTTTGCAGCAATATGGTGTGGCCTATATGATGATGTTTTCATATTTTTATGCAGTTTTGAGTAAACCACCAGATTGTTTGAATTTAATTACCATATTTTTCAGACTATAAGGCGCACCCTTTACGTCTCGAAATAGCCAAGATCGGGACCGGCACTCTTTTGGCCATAACTCGCCAGCCGCTAGAGCTAGAGAGCTGTTCAAACCCTCTACGGATGCAACAAGTCTTGTAGTTGAAATTGAAAAAAAATTTTTTTTGGTTTGAACTTTTCTGGGGGGAACGTCACAAGTAGGGGTGTTTTTGTGTTACTTTGGCCATCTTTGCCTGGCCCTGGGCACCACCCAATGGGCCATTTTTTTGACTCAAAATTTAGTTGAAACCTAGGTCAAAATCTGAGTCTATAGAGCCCTTGATTGACTTTCTAGTATATTGGGAGTGAAAATTATAGCTCATAAACCAAAAATTGACCAAAACTTTGCTCCCTCAAAAGCCACTCTGAGGGGCATTTCATCCCAGGCAATAATTCGCCGTCAGATTGAGCTAGAGAGCTGTTCAAACCCTCTAAAGACTCGTGAAGGTATGTGGTTTTCAATAAAAAAAAAACGTTTCAGTTTAGGATGTCTGGTTTTTTTTAATGCTTATATAATGATAGGATGTTTTTGCTATTTTTGCTGACGTCAGCATTTTTGCCCGACCTCCCTTTAACACTTTCAGAGCCAGCATATGATACATTCATACTTCGATTTCGGCTTAAAAAACAGCCATTTTCGGTTGCCGTACCAACGCCATAGCTCCTCCACTGATTGCGCTAGAGAGCTGTTCAGGGGATCAAACAGATCGGACAGTCTTCTAGATTCCACTCGGAAAAAATTTTGGTTGGGTGTTGCGGATTTTTATGTGAGTTACGTCATAAGTGAAGTAGTTGAGCCATTTTGGCTCATGTTGCTTGGCCTAGGGCCCAACCGTTAGGCCAAAGTATTTCGCTGAAGTTTTCATTGGAAACTAGGCTCGAGCCCAAGTCTTTTGAGCTTTTAATTGACTTTCTAGCATTTCTGGTTCAAAAGTTATGATCTTAAATAAACAAATTAATTAATTATCTAAATAACTAATTGGTCAAAAATTTTTATTAACTGAGTTCATAACTTTTGAACCCGAAACCCTAGCAGGTCATCCAACGTATCAAAAGACTCGGATTGTAGCCTAGTTTCCAATAAAAACTTATACTAATACTACCACCTAATGGTTGGCGCCCAGGGCCAGGTGAAGGTGGCCAAAAAGTCCTCCATTTATGACACCACTCACAAAAAACCCGCACCCCCCAACCAAAAATTTTGTTTTGAGTGCAAACTACAAGACTTGCTGTGTGTTTTGACACTTCGACCAGGTCCGTAACCCGTACAGGAGCGGAGATATTCCCGTGCAAAGCCACGTGCGATCCAGCTGTTTTTTTGCGAACCGCTTGAATTAACGCAAATGTAAAGTGTTAATTCAGCAGTTTGTTGTTTCAAAGTAAAAGCAGTTGTTTGATATAGTGGAATGTTAACTGGTTTCAAGCTACTGTTTATTGAAATGCACAGTGAAAGTTAGCCTAAATTAGCTGCTGACCTGATATATGCAACGAACGTGGAACTATAATCGTTGTTCATTCTAAAACTCCGTCACATTAAACTGATGCTAGAAGGCTTTTGTAACATTATAAGCATTTAGAACATTAAACAAACTTTAAGCAAAGATCATGGTGACTGTCTCTAGTGAGCTTGACTATAAATATAAATTATTGGTAAGTCTTGGTGCTTACAAACAACAGTTTTATTGTACAGTGTCTTATTGGTGAACTGATTCTTGCAGTTTTTGTAGTAATAAAATTGACATGCTACTGAAATTACCCCAAAAGTTCTGAAAAATGCAAAATTCTCTCCCATGTCAAGAAATTGCTCACAGCTGTCAATAACTCACTGCAATGAGAACCACTGATCTACATATTCAAAGACAGTTACTTTTCAAGAGTACCTTTTATGAATGAGCACTGTAGTTTTGTGTTAGTCTTGTTGTTGTTCCCATTGCTGCACAAGCTTGTCACATATGCCACTGTTTTTTAGACAATAATACAGCTTTTATTAGACGGTCCTGATTCTAAGTGAAAAAATATCAGTTTCTCACTTTCAGAATTGGTTTAAAGCAGTGCTCTTCAACCTTTTTTGTTACTGTGCACCCTTAAAGATATTTTGACGAACTTATGCACCTTATTTTCTTAAACACTTAACTCATGCACCCTATTTACTGACACTTTCCCTGTGTCCCCCACCTAATTGCGCCCATGCCTGTAAGTACCCGGATCTAAATAAGCAAGTCCCCTAATTCAGTAACTCAGCTATATAATTCAATTGATAATGGCTCATTGCCTGTTGCTTGTCACAAATAATCATCTAATTACAATTAGCTTGATATGGTGTGATGCTTATGCACCACACTTTAGAGTGTGCAAAGTCTCGGTTAAATCCTGAAAGTGATTGGTTGGTTAATGGTTCATTTTTACTAACAGAAAGTTTTTGTAAAAATTATCTGTTTAATGTGCCAAGGTTGTGATGCACTTTTGTGAACCCTTTCTTAGTGGTGCACCCCACGCATATTTTGGTGCACCGTGCACACCGGTTGAAGAGCGCTGGTTTGAAGCATGAATGAAACTTGGCAGCATAACAGTTATTTCATCACCTTGATCATTTCAGTCTGTCTGCTGCATTAAACTAGTGTGTTTCCAAACGTGTGAAGCAAAGTGTGGTGCCTGAAGCTGATGGATGCTGATTAAGCTTTCTTTGAGGAGGCAAATGCAATTGAAAGTCAAACAAATAATTTGACAAGCAAAACTACAGTTGAATTTTTTTGATATATTAATGCACCTTTGCTATGTTTCATTAAGCATGACGATTGCTCGTCAAACAAACAATATGCAAAATTCTGATTTTTTATGTGATGATACGCATGCAATACGCATGCATATGTGGATCTTTCATCAGACAAAGTTTTTGTAACCTTTTTCTTGAATAATGTAATTAATGTATTAGAGTCGGGTGTGCTATACAAAAACTGTGAACTCTTTGTATTTACTTGTTTTATATTTTTAAATGTGCAGATATTGGAATGTTATTGCAATTATCATGAGAATTTCTGTTGATCTGATACAGTTTTGCATTTTGTTTTCTCTGTAGTTTTATTAGTTTTCTGAAGAAGATGGACAAATGGATTGAGATGAATGACACAAATGAGGCTCTTGCTGATCATGTTGCTTCGCTGGGGCGAAGCTTTGAAGTCTCTACAAATGTGTTTAAAAAATATATGGGTATATTCAAGTATGTTTTCTGTGATCCAGATGATCCAAAACATCCCACAAATGCCAACTCTAGTTCCAGACCACCTAGACTGCATCGAAACAGAAGACACAGGTTAGGTTTCTGTGCAGTAATACTATTTTTGTGAGTTTTTGCACAACTGCAACAATTCAGTGCTTAGGAGTGCTTGTTTTTCTGGACTAAATATTGGCAGTGAAATACTAACTACACTTTAAGAGGTAAGAACTTTTAGCACTCTTTTTCTGATGTGTAGCTCCCCAAAGAATATATTAAAATTCAATGCGCATTTCAAGAATTTTAATAGATTTACATGCACATGTAAATCTAATGGAAAGGTATTATATAACAGATGATGAATAAAATTCTAATTTCCAATGCCAGAAAAAAAGAAAAAAACTCTTAAGTAAGGTATTACTGCACCCAATGTAGTCCCATGCTAGCGGCAGAAAACATCAAAATTTTATAATGATCTGTTTACTCTTTTATACCCGTAATGTGCATGTCGATAGCCGTTTTGAAAAAGAATAATATACATATTTCTGCATGTGAAGTTTTCTCTGTTATAATAATTAATTTCAAAGCTCTCAAATTCCATTCCTCGAAAACAGACAAACTTATCATAACATTTTTAAGTTTTGTGAGCGATATGTGTGAGCCTGCTTTTTTTCCCTGAGACATTTTGGTCATTTGTCCCATACAAGTATTAAAACTTGCCTTTAACAGTATTCAGTAGCTTTTTTCAGATATTATGACCAAATTGACTGAATTTTTTTTCAGTCATTTCAAACAAATTTCAGCCAATGACCAAAAAACAGGTGTGAGCACCAATTGGTGTTCCACAGTATGTATTATGCTATTTGCGGCTGCATTAAATATGTGCATCCTTAATAATCATGACCAACCTGGGACACAGTTCCCTACTGCAAGAATATGTTGCCGTAAAGGCAAATATTGAAGAACATAGCTGAGCTGTGTTAGCATACCAATCAGTAAGTATGAAGTGTATAGGAGATGCCCTGTTTGAACTTTAAAGAAGGAAAACTTGTTTCAGAGCATTTTAATATCAATTATTATTTTCACATTAAATAAGTTAGTGACTTGTGGTAGGTGAACTCAATGTGTTGTATATTATTTACATATGCTTTTACAACTCCCATTAGCTACTGTCAAGTTATTAATCTTGCTGTGATAATGCTAAAAATCTTTGCAATTACACTTGTTTTTTCCACCACAGAAAATCTCTATGCACATCACAAGATGTCTTCAACTTTTGTTGGATTTTGTTTGTCCATGCTAAAGGTTGGCTTTTTTTCTGCTTGTGTTTTTCCTGTTTTGTACTGTTGCCTCATGTCGATATAGCATGCTTTTGTAAGGCAGGCTGGAACTTAATTCTGAAATTTGAAAAACTGAAAAAAGTTAATTGAAAAACGTTTCACAATTTCAATTACAATCTCAAATTCAATATTCAGCAGTAAAATATTAATAACCTCTGTTGCACATGAATACGTTTTGACACATTTGTTTATGATTTTGTTCTGATAACCGAGAACTTTGCTGACCTGGCAACTTTTTCATTATACATACAGTTGTGTATACATTGTACAACATTTTTCTAACTTTTGGCACTTGTTTTTCTGTTTATCGTCAATTTGTTTCTTTTTTTGGAAAAATGTTTTGAAGGGTCCTAGTTTACATCTTTTTTCTATTTGGCGTTTTATCACACAGAATTTCATGAAAATACAGATGTTGGGAAATATTACAATGAAACTCATAGCTGAGGTGTGACATAGAACTCTTTTTTTAAACTGAAATCCACAAAAGCTATATTAGCACTTCCTTCCAAATGAAACATTGTGCTTGCATTTAAATGACAGATGTGTACCTTACCAACTAAGCGTTTTCCTTTCTTGCAGGCCCCTGGTCAAATTTTCCCATCTCATTTTTTTGTGAACATCCATTTAGAAATAAACATCGGCCGATTTAACATAGTGGTCTTCAACCTTTTTTGTTCAATCGCCCCCCTACAACAGTGGTTCCCAAACTTGTCAAGTCGTTACCCAAATCAAGGTATCGATTATGTCTTATTACCCTCAATAAAAATTTCTCGTTTCAGGTGGAAAATTTATTTTGCAGCAATCGCTCATAATACAGAACAACAATGGGGTTTTGGTTTTGTGTTATCCCCCAAAGAATCGTATATTACCCCCAGTTTGGGAACCACTGCCCTGCAAGAAATTTGCTTAAAAATCGCCCCCCACTTATGATTTGAGTGTTGGCTAAAATGTTACTTTAACTTGAAAACATTTAAATGCTAATAAAATAAATAGGCAATCTAGATAGCACGAAAATCCAACAAACAAAACGATGCAATTGCATTTGTAAAAAAAAATGTAATTCAATCCCAAAATCATTTGGTTCAAACTACTGCGAACCTTGCCCTGGCTTTTTGTCTGTAAGTTGTTTTTAAATCAGGTTGCAAGTTGGTCACCTTAAGTTATATGGTGTTTAATTTGTTCATGTCAGGACGATTGCGGTATTTATTACGCATGTGCAGTACTTGGTTGAAACCTTGCTCAGCAACATACTCCAAGTAATAAGTATTCAGCAGTGTTGGAAAGTAAAGTACAAATCCGGGCTCAATTTCTTGTTCTAAGAACTTGGACTTCCTTCCGTCCAGATTGCCTTTCCTAACATTCATTCTAGCAACATTGTACCCACATAAGAAGATTGCTGCTGATGAATGCGATGCAGCCTTGACATTGACCTTTTCCTCACTACTCTAGTGAATATTTCTTTTCCGGTTCTGTTTTATTTCTAACAATTTCTTTGTTATAAAACTTCGTAGAAACGGGGTATCCAGATATACAAAAATTGACTTGGGTTAGTGAGGTGTTAAAACTCAAAAGACCACTTACCTAACATAATGCTGGAATGTTCGACAGCGATTGTTGCCTGAGTTCAATGTTGCCAACAACATCCACAGAGACAAATGCAGAGAGACTCACAAGGACAGATGTATGGTTAACCAAAGTGAAAGACAGTGCCATAGAAAAAGTGCGACTCCGTACCCTACAATAGTTTGAGTTTTATTTTTAGCGAATATTATTCCAAGACAAAAAATTAAAAATAAAATAGTTTGTTTGTCCCAGGTTCGATCTTTCCCGCTTCATCAGCGGTTCTTGAAACGCCGTGCTGACTTGGGTATTAATTTGCTCAGCAATTAGAGATCATTTGCAAGGGTTTCCTTTTTTTCACAATTTTTCATTTTCTTCCAGGCACCAAGTGCCACGATATGAGCGATGAGCTGGTAGGCTCGTTTCAACTCCTGCTCAGTGTTATTGATCTATGCTACAGAAATGCGTTGCATTGCGATCACCGAACTTCACTGCTGAACAGCGAATTCCCTGGTAATGACGTGCGCAAATGCAAATTTTGCTAGGAGAACATTCGATGTTGCTGTCTTTGGGATACGTGTTAATAAAAACTGTTTCATTTTGATATCTTGAAACCTTCCTTTGTACTTAGCAGGCTTCATGCTTTAGACAGCCGACGGAAGCGTTTCTGATTTTGCACCTGTGCAGTTGCAATGGAGATTCATTGCTTCATTTTGGACTGTGTACAGTTTTATAAAACGTTCTAGTCCAGTGGTTCATTACCTGGAGAAAATTTACCCTTGGGGGTAAATTTACTTAACCATAAATTGCAGCCAGTGTAAATTTTTATAAATCGTTTTAAACTGCAAGGGTTTGTTACTTTCGTGTTTTCAATATATGAGCACCATTGAGTGTGTTGGGGTAAATCTGGTAATCCTGTTTGATAAAAGGGTAAGATATGTCAAAAAGGTTAAGAACCACTGTTCTAGTCTGATGTATGTGTTTGGATTCTTTACTTGGTAATGTTTTTGGATTCTATGCACATACCATATATGCGTGTCAACCGTAAGTTTGTCAAATTGTTCACTATATCAGTGGCATTGGTGCTCAACCGCCATGGTTTGCAAGTTGCAGCCTGCCATGTTAAACACTGTTCAGCAGCATTTTGATATTCATTAGCGCAACAATTGCGTCTCTTTAGATGATTTCAGTTCGCTGAATCCTAATCTGAGATCAGAAATTTCCCATCACGGCAAGTTTTTCGAGATACTGCATTTAAATAAACTGAAAATTTTAGGGGTTTAGGATTTATCGAGAAAAGAAATAATATGTTTGGGGTTCGCAAGTAGCAAAAGGCTGATAACCACTGGTCTATGCGACTCGATCAAACTCCCAGAGGGTCACGGCGAATTTGCCACTCACACAAAGATTGTGTCAGAATACTAATGTGTCTGTGTGACCAACTTCCCCGGTACGTGGTCATTTTAAGGAATACAGGAAAAGTGAAAGCAAACGAACTTCGACAATAATATAATATCATGCGTTGTAGTTGATTCTCAACAGCCCTACAGCGACCTGCTGGTTACGACTTATCATATCCGCCTGAAGTGATTGTGCGCGAAAGACTTGTTCTGTTTGCTTGATTCAGGCTTGCCGGAAGGCTGGGATCAGCCAGATTTTGAACCGTCACGCGTGACTTCCAATGACATCATTAAACTCCTGGTCAAACGTAAAGCAGCGCTCGGGCTCTCCGAAGAAGAAACCGAAGCCTTCTTGCTTCAAACGATGGTGATTAATATACACAACTGGAAAAAGTACATCACATCTTTGATTGATGACGATTCTCCAGTAAGTACTGAATGAACACGATTTCATTTCCGATTTATTTCGCCCCTCATCTTTTAGAAATGTGAATTTAGTTTTCCCTACGCTTTTGCGCTTTTCACCTAATTCTGTCCAGACATATATTTTCTAACAGATTAGTTAAGTAACTCAACAAATTCAAGAAAATCGACATTTGAAAACATGCAAGCACATCAAAATCATTGCAATTTTTAAATCACATAATGGGCAAATAGCTATTTGTGACTCACAAAGCGCTCTCCACAGGCTGTTCGCCTCAATGGCTTATTTTACGTGTGATGATGTATATCATTGCGTATACAGCAACAGACGTGGTTTATAAAATCTTAATTTTTCTGCAAGCAAATTACTTGAAATATCACGTAATAGCAAAATTACGTAATCATGTAACAAGTAAAGGTTTAAGTAATTGATTACGAAAGAAACCCTTGCAGTTACTTACTTATTTGAACCCAGCCATAATCTGCAGCCTTGTTTTTTTTCCGGGGTCTGCTTTAAAAGTAGTTTGTTCATCAACCTATTTGGATTCATCCGGAAGTTGTTCCGGCTGAATGGCACTGCAACATTCAAAATCGCGTTCATGTTACCGCGTCACATTTATCTTCTCTTCCCTTCGTCTTTCTGCGCAGGTTCTAGCAGCTGACGAAAACTCGCTTCTGTTACCTTTGAACTTTGCGACGAATTAGTAAGTTGAACAGATGATCGTTTTGTGTTGCTTTTCTTCAGAGAACGCGTGTTTTTGCTGTCGATGTGCTTGTAAGAGTCTTGAATTAAGATTTTTTTGCATTCATCGAATCACGCTAAGCGAGCAAAACCTAGAACGAACTTTCGTGCTGCTGTTACGGTGTCCTTAGTTGAATGACTGTCTTATTCCTTGATGATGAGCAGTGAGTTGATAGCGACGGTCCGTATTATTGCAGCAAGGAATTAAAAAAGCTCTACGAAGAATACGTTTTGACGGAGGGAGATTTCGACGAGCGCGTGTTCCTGTGCGATGACGTCGACCGGGAGCTGGGCACGCCAATCAAATCGCCGCCGCCGCAGCAGCAATGCCACTCCGCGTCGCGGCACAGACGAGAAGTTGCGCAGCATTTGGCGGAGGTGGGTGGTGCGCCCGCAGTTTTGCTGAGCCGTCAGCGTCTTTGTTCGCCCGTTCATGCATTTCCTGGCTCGTCTTTTGTGCTCGGCAACTGCCTTGTGGAATTGTGTGATTGTTTACCGTGTGCTGGATCCGCGTCCGTGCCGCTGCGATACACGACGGCCGAGTTTCATTTCAATTGAAGCCAACATATGGTGTATAGTCGCTACTGTGTTGACGTAAATATCAGGCAGTCAGCCAAAAGCACACGTGTCGCTGACCCTGCTGTAAATCATGTCTTAAAAAAGAGCCGGCAGTCACGCGGCCCAAGTTGCAGAATGTTAACTTCTCCGTTGCTTCAAATAATGCTGCGAAGGTAACAGAACATCACTGAAAGCAGTTCTCTGGTTTTACTAGAGCGTGGTCTCGTCGGCATGCTATCGATTTGTGGTACAATACAAAAGTGTGTTTCTTTTTTACACCATCGATCAAGTTTGTGTTGTTAAGCCTCTAAATTGTGAGATGTGACTGGTGGTAAAATAAGAGTTCGCTTGCTCTTCGCGCTCTGTCTCACAACAAAAGTTAGTAATAAGCGAAGCAGAAGTAAAATAATTCGTTAAGTACGTTTGTCTTTAGAAACAAGCCACCCTCGTACAGCTCTGTTTCACATTTACCCCACCTCTGCATTTCAAGAAACGCAAAATCCAGTGGTTTCTGAGCAACTTGGCAACCAGAAAATGATGGATTTTCATTGTTAGTTGCGTGTTTCTTGCTTGCCACCGTTTTCCTTTGCTGTAAACAAAGGAAATCAAGCAGAGTAACATCCTGATGTGAATTGGTTCGCAAATACACTGCGCGTGTTTGCAGCAGCTCTCGCGTGGTAAACAACAGCTGGGTCGAAAAAAAATCTTTCACTAGTCTCATTTCTTTACTCGTTTGAATCTCAGATACCTGGCGTAAACGTGAAGGAAAACGGCAAATACACGTGGTTTCGCTTTGCCTGGTATTTTTTCATGCATGGTTTTATCAACTCTTAGTTTGTTTGTGGAGACTTACGACTGTTCCCGACATGTCATGAAATTAATGTGAACCAGTTTTTTCCATTAAATTACGCGGAAAGCCAAAAAAGATTATAAACATGGTTTCATGTTCTGCAATTAAAATGCAAGAACGAAATGGGAGAGAGTAGTGGCCAAAATGGACAAGACGCAAGCCGTTGTGATTCAAAGGCCAATTTTTTAGAAAATTGAGCCCAGAAAGTGAACTCTGGAGAAAGTTCACACCAGAGATCAGCAGACTGTGAAAGTTTTCAGTCCGATCCAGTCCTGATCAGTGCTCATCTCTGGTTATATGTGTGCAACAGAAAAATCGCCCGGGAGAAATTAAGGATTTCTCTCTGATTTTCTGATGTTTTTCGCTTGACATACAGCAGTCTGGAACCACTGTTTCGAACAGCATCGCGTAAGCAGCTGCGAATCCTTTGCTTGGGCGCATGTACCAGGCGCTCCAGCTTGTTTGCAATACTTCGCCGCTAGTTTTTCATTCCCTTAACAATGCAAGAAACACGCGATCTTTGCATCTTGCCATGTAACTGCGCAACGAGGAGTCCTTGTTCTCTGTTCATTGTTATTGGAAGAAACGTCGACACGCAGCATAGGCGTGAAGCAGTCGTCCGGAAAAACGTCAGAAGTTTGTTGCGGGTTTGGCCTTAAAAAGAAACAAAGAGCAGTCGTTTGTTGCGTTCTTTTCATGACACCGAAGCGATTGCTACTGACGCAGAGCGGAACAAGTCAACCTTTGACCCCGCTGACCAACCACGAGTATCTTGCGCGCAGCAAGGACGGACCCGTCGACGGCTCTCTCACTCCCGTTTCCACTGCCGTACAATCCTCCCTGAAGTTGCGAAAAATCCTGCAAGGCAAGAAAGAGAAACCGTCGCCGCGACTCTGCGCCATGTTCAGGTAAAATAAAACTTCACCGAAATCGCGTCTCGTTTTACTACCCAGGAAACGATATGTATTGGTCGTTTCCATCGCAATGTTTTGAAATCGGTGACGTTTGTTTGGGAGATTCTTTTAACCGCTGTTGAAGCGCTTGTTTCGACTAGACGCGAAAAAAGATGTTGCGGTTTCAAGCGCTGTCCTTCAACAACTTCACTGCGCTTTTTTTCACAGCGAGTGTTCGGAAAATCCCGCCAAAACTATCAAGGAGCGCCTCGCTCATCTATGCAACAAATTTGAAAGTGAATACACGAAGCCGTTCGGCAGCATGCCGGGCTGTCCCGCGGGTATGTTACGAGATAAGCCTCTTTGTGTTTAAGTCTTTCTGCAATTTGTAGTTGGTTTGTGAGACGTGCTGAGCAGTTATGTCCAACCGAAATACCTCACTGGCTTAAAATTGTTTCACTATTTTATGAGGGCGGCATATTTAATGATTTACTTTCATTTTAGCAAATCAAGGTTTAGTTTAAAGCAGCCATGCCCAAACGAAATTCCTTATTGAGTCAAAAATTATGTCACTATGAGGGCTGCACATTGAATGACTTATTTTGATCCTAGCAAACTAAAACTTTGTTTTAAGTTGTCGTAATGCAGTGGTATCGACTGCTTGACACCTTCAACCACTTCGTAAGTGTGATCTTGTAGGTAAGTTTAGAGCCAATGGAACAACACGGGAAGTAATCAGAAAATTAGAAATAAGCCTTGCATCAAGGTGTCAGCAGACGTGTTGAAATCTCCCGGAAAGCTGTACAGATGTGATAAAGTGGCAGTGAGGACCACTGCATCAAAAGTTTCAGATTTAAGGATGTCCTTTTTTCAGATATATTACAGCGTAAAGCTAAACTGGGCCGCTGCGGCCCGAGGGCAACGGGATGGACATAGCTGATCTAGAGCCAGCTGTGTGTGGAGGTAGTGCCATGATGTGATTCAAATTCTGTGTATGTCAGAGTCTGGATTTGGTAAACGGTTGCCGTAGTTGATACCTAAAAGTGCACATCTGTCGTAACTGTGCCGTTCAACATTAAACAAAAATATCTTCGTGTTTAGTTTCGCGTATGCGTGAGATGTCACGGTTGACCGTTATTATTCCCTGCATTACAGCAACATAGAATTTGACAAAACAACGAAGTACAGTATGCGCTTTTAAGAGCATTCAGCTGGCGTGTGATACCATGCTGTTGATCTGGAGAAAATGGTTGCGAACCTTCACACCTGATCACTATGATTCACAAACAAACCACAAGCCTTGCCTTGTGGTCAATTGCGGCTGAAGGCGAATTTCAGGACAATTGTTTTCCTGAGGTCGCAATCGCCTGCACGACTTTTGCAGCAAGTAGCTGCCTTCAGCTGGTTCTGTTAGTGCTTTTTCCTTGAAATTTGGACTGGTTTCTACTTTCTAGTGCTGCCAGTATTCAGAAGATCAAGATGTCAACGAGCTTTCAGCCTTGGTTTTGGTCCTTTTTGGACTTAAAGCAATGGATCATGTCATGACAGACTCGCATGGTCACCATGGACATGTGGAGTGATTTGAGATCACCGACTCACCATGAGTGCTTCCAGAATCGAACGAACTCTCGGACGTCGGGTTTTTCGGATAAATCACCGTTTTCTGAAATCGCATACAATTTTTTTCAGAAATTGCAAAAGCCCGCGCTTCTATGACAGTAACCCTGTACTATCATGTTCTGGAAGGCACACTGCTCGGAGAGAAGAAGCGATTGACCGCCAAAGTGGACTTAACGGTAGGCGGGCGTTCGGGCGTTAATTGCAGGCAATCGCTAAATGGATTTTTGTTTGAACCATAAATGGTTCACGAAAACCTTATTGGCATCACGCAACTTAGTAGTTACACAAAAAGACCTCACTCTCGTCACGTGACTTGCCAACATAAATACTTCTCAGGAACTCCTGAAGCGTGACGACTTCCACACGCTGTTGTTTGCTTGCTGCATTGAAATCGTCCTTCACTCTTACCAGTCCCGGCAGGTCTTTCCGTGGCTCCTGGATGCGTTGGACATCAGCCCTTATTACTTCTACAAGGTGAGATACCGCAACTGCTTTGTGACGTCACTATCGGCTCATAAGATAAAGATCGGGTGTAGAGACAATTAAACCACATTTATTTGAGACGTGTTCATCTGAGAACATATTCATTTCAGAGTTGAGACCACCACATTTGAGACATCTACTGGTCGTTTCGGTGTTCTTACCACTTGTTTTTATGATTAAGGTATTCATTTTGAACTCGGTATCTGTGCGATTACCTTTTCAAGCGTAACCTCAGATAAAACTAGCCTACAATTTCAGGCCTTAGAAAACGTGAAGATTTAACAGCCTTGTTCTTAAAACATATATTTTTTTTTGTGAAAAAGTACTTTTGATGAATGTCTATCTTCAACTAGTTTCATCTGAGTAACGTACACGTTATAAAGTTTTATAGATTGCAGGTAACATTATCAAAATCCACTAAGAAATGCAATTCACGGCAGCTAGATAAAATTCATTAAAAAACTTAAAAAAGGATTATAAAATCTGGTCTAAGTGTCTGAAAAATTGCGACGTATTATGACATCACTTTGGATTTGCATTCCGGGATGTAAAAGCTTTAGTAAAAAAGACTGTGGCCCCAAAGGACCATGCAACAGATCCTGGAAAATATGCAAAAAAGCACTCTACAGTAGTGCTCTTCAACCTTTTTTGTTACTGTGCACCCTTAAAGATATTTTGACGAACTCATGCACCCTATTTCCTTNATAACTTAAACTGACGCACCCTATTTACTGACNCTTCCCCCGTGTCCCCCACCTAATTGCGCCCATGTCTGTAAGTACCCNGGTCTAAATAAGCAAGTACCCTTAATTCAGTAACTCAGCTACATAATTNAATTGATAGTGGTTCATTATCCGCTGCTTATATGAATCACAAATGATCAACTAATTACAACAATTGGCTTGACATGGTCTGATGCTTGTGCACCACACGTTAGAATGTGCAAAGTCTCGGTTAAATCCTGAAAGTCTTGGTTTTTGGTTCATTTTTGCCAACAGAAAGTTATGTAAAAATTATCTGTTTACTGTGACACGTTTGTAATGCACCTTTGTGAACCCTTTGTTTTAGTGGTGCACCCAAGGATGGTGCACCGTGCACACCGGTTGAAGAGCGCTGCTCTACAGTGCACATACCAAAATTGTGTCACAACAAAATATGCGATCACATTAATTGTGCGGTTTGCCATGCTTATAAACACCTCATTATGTCTGAATAGCACATCTCTTTTAGGCCAAGTAAAAAAAAAAACATGTTCCGTGTCCAGATTTGTTTGAAAAAGGAAGATGCAGGTACTTTTAGTATTTTATCATTGTTGGAGATGCCGCCATTTAAAAATTTTTAAGGAAATATAGTGTTATTCGGTTAGAAAAATTTTATTCGAAGCACAGTCGCATTTCTAGAGATCACGTATCAGACGTTTTGCGCATTTCCATTCTCAAAAGCCTCAAAGTGTTTTTCACTTTGTGCGCTGCAACGGATTCCTTACAGTGATTGTTTCTATCGACGCAAAAAGACATCACTTTTGTTTTCTCTTCAAATGAACGGTCTCAATTGTCATGGAAACTTGGTGATCAAAGTTAACTGTACAAATCACGTGGGAATCGGCTGTCCCAAGCTACTGCAAAGTATGGTGCGGGGCCTGATGGGCAAAAACTGCGACAATTGCACCAGTTCAGTGTTGTTCGGCTTTACAGTACTTCTCCCTTACTTCCTGGTCATTTTATACCCATTCGGGTCTTGTGGTAGATGCGTGCGAAGTTCCACGAGTTTCATCGCGCATTGCTTTGTGGCGTCACCGCTAAATCTTTTTTAACCGCATGAGACAAAAAATGTGCTTTCTGAAAGCTTGTGAAAGGGGTGCTTTCGACCGCTGTACTTAAAACAAACACGTTGCCGACTCGGGTTGTGTCTATCCGTTGCTCTGATTCCACTTCATATTATAACGCGCATCTTGCGTTCAAGAATCCCTGCACTTGTTCAGTTAACGCTTTCGTTTCATACTGAAGGTGTTCGAACTGGCGATAAGAGCCGAAGCTAGGCTTCCCAACGCGTGCATCAAGCACTTGATCCAAATAGAGGAACAGATCCTTGAAAAACTAGCCTGGAAGACTGGTTCGCCGCTGTGGGTCGCCCTCGCCGAGGTTGACAACGTTGGGCCGCAGTGCGAGGAGGTCGGTTCGAATTTGTTGAGCTTTTCTCTGCACAGTCCTGTTTTCTTTATCACCCAATACCGCGATCGTGGTTTGCAATTCGATATGAAGCGTTTTCGACTTGCCGTGGGCGTTTTATCATGCATGGGTTGGGTGGCGATAACATGCTCTCCCTGGTATTCCCTGATTAGAAAAACAACGGGGTTTTACGCACGTTTTGATGGATGTTGAGAAAATAAAGCAGCAATGAGTGTTATCTTTACGAAATTGATCCGTTTTAAGTCAGTGTTTCTCAAACTTTTCCATCTTGTGGAGCCCCAAGCCATTTAACACTGCACAAGTATTTTATTCACGTCATTGCAGGCGCAAAGTTTTAGCAGAAAATTTTCTTGGACAGTGTGGGCTATTACGTCATAAAGGTAATAGTGGAATTACCTGGTTTGGCCTAGAGGTGCATATCAGACTACAATTGTGGTACGATTAAGCTGAATAATACACCAAATGACCGGATAAAACATGGCGGATTTTCTTGATTGGATTTTGGTTTACTAACCCCCTAAAACACATTAATGGATCCCCAAATGGTCCACGGACCACCGGTTAAGAACCCCTGATTTAAGTAGTTCCTGTGAAGTCTTACTGCGACGTGGTGCATTTTCACATTTTGCGCCCTGTTATCTCTGCATTTTTTGGAAGTTGAAATGAAGTAAAAGATCGGTCGCAATTGTCGATAGCGTCTATTGCCGGTCCTGCTTTGTGGTAGCTGTAAGTTAGTGGGCTGTTGAGTTTCGAATCAGTTAATCAGTGCGCATTGTAAATACCATTGCGAAAAATCAGGGATTTCGCTGGGGGAAATTGTGCTGGTTCATTCTTGTTCTGGTGAATTCTTTGGGATGGTCGAAGCTCGGTGGAACAACGTCTGTCTCTCAATGGAAAAGTTGTGTTTTATAAGCTGAAACCAGATGCTGGGTGATCGATCTACGATCAGCGAGTGATTCGCTGCAGCGCTCCTTGGACAAGGAGCTCATTCAATCTCAACCGCCTCGGCAAGAAGCAAATACAGACTTCGGCCTGCCGTCTTGTTACTATCATCCAAATAAATTATAATACGCATGAGCGGTACTCAGACTTAAATTGTTCAAAAAGTTTTAATGGCGACAGTAAAGTATTGGCTTGAATTTCGACTGATCAATAGCAGGCCGCCTTCTTCGCTTTCCTATGAGTTACGAAATGAGTGATTTCAACCGCATTTTGAAAGCTCAGCAAGGAATTTCCTGAACTATTTCGATTTTACGCAATGTCTTCTTCCTCTGGATCGTCTCACTTTCTTGTCGTCTATAACTCCAGGTGAACCATTCCCAATATATTGAGACAAAGTCCGCCGGGACGAGCGCAGGACCCCTCAATCCCGTTCAGTCCTCCCCCGTAGCTCATCCGCGCTTGAAGGCGGTTGCGGAGAGCGAGGTGGGAATGCGTTCGAAGCCGGAGGGCCGAGCGGCCCGGGACCTATTCAGCTCCCCAATGCCCGGGACGGCAAAGCGTCAACTATTTCCTACCATCGAGCCCAGGCCGCCTGGAACACCAACCAATGTGAGTTTCGACAGTTTCGCTCAGTCCGTCTACGTTTTTGTGGAGTGGCGTTTGACTCAGATCATTGGTCACTGCTGCTATTGTTTTTGGCATTGACAAGGCCGACTTGTAGGTTGACGTTCACATTCGGTTCACCAGCGTATCGATCGCCTACATATTATCATGTCTTTTTTCAAGTTGTGAAATACAAAAATGCTGAATCTATTCGTGATAATTTTAAAACAAGGCGATGATTATGCTATTTTTAACGCCGTAATGTCACGGAACACAGAGCGTTGGTGCAAACATTGTTGAAGCGCCTCGTTTTCACCAAAGCATTGACTATTTGCGCTGCCAGTGCCAAACTATTTGTGTTTTGAGGCATGTAGATTAATGTGTTGATCAAACGTACCAGCATATCGGCATCCCCCGCCTCTTCAGTATGTTCAAAGTGTGTTGTTGGCCCACATGTTACGCGAATGCAAGCAGAAGGAACTCAAAGTTCAAGCTATATCTTTGAAAGCTGAGAAAAACGTCAAGGTGAAATATGCAGTCAAGCCCTTTGTCGTCTTGTCCATGAATCAAATTGCGCGCAGTGACTTTGCTTTTGCATGTATGAAACAACACGCGAGAAACCAACTGAGATCGGACAGCAAACGACTGTAACTGCAAAAAAAACACAACTTCGAGATCACCCAGCAACTAATCAAGTAGTCGCATTCTCGACTAAAAGATTAATCTAAAACCGCAATGTGTTTTCGCTGTGCCGACTGTTTCAGCTTCGTCTGTGTTGCTTGCAGGTATCCACTGCACCATCCGTCAAGCAACTAATTATTCAACCTGTTTCTCCAGACAGAAGTAAGTCTGAAACAACCTGCCATTCGTTTATTTGACTTTTATAAGATCTCTGAATTTCAAGTGCATCTTTAACGCATGACCTGGTTCTAACCGTTCTGATGATCGCAGAGTACCCAGGCGGTAAAAAGTTTTACAGCTTTGCGTTGATGTCTCTTCGTAGGTTGAAGCAGACCCTACAGCGAAAGTTGACCTCACAAATGCGTTGCGTTTTCGGTTGTAACTCGCCGACTGTTTTACATGCATAATGCGATTTTTTGCTGTTATGAAAGACACTTCGTCATCGTACGGAATTGAGCCAACTCGTGGTTGGTGCTGCAAATGAATATAAAGTGCTATACATATAGGGAGTTGTCGTGAAAACCGCTTCATCGATGAAGTTATCCGATAGTTACCGCATCATTCAGTGAATAGAGATGACCGATTGGAGTTGATGTCTTGATAGTACCATTCAACGATAGATTACGATAGGCGTTTATCGAACAATCCTGGCAAAAGTTTGCCCAATTCTAATTTTTTGGCATTAATTGTTCAGTTATAACTGACGTGAAGTGGTTTTGCGTGTAAACAACAAAATGTGTGTTCTTTTATCTTTATACGTTCTATGTTTCTTGTTTCATATGCTTGGTAACTATTGTAGAAAGCGTAAACATGACCATTTAGTCACTGTTCTGGTTATAACAAGTCTGCGTAAGAAGCTCCGCTGACATCTGTCAAATCTCTACCTCGACACTTCTCTCTGAACCATAGTCAAGCACCAAAGCTCTAGCCAGCTAGTTTGCCTTGTAAAGTCAAGCTATCCCGGAAAGAACTGGAGACTACTAAACTAATACCCTGTTTCTGATAAATATCTGTTTTTGTTTGTGTGTTTTTGTGACTTTGTGGCGTAACTTAGCTGATCAAAGTGACAACGTGGCGCAAATTTACGCTTTACCCTGATCATCGTGCTTTCTTCACCTCGCAGCGGGCTGCGGAAAAGCGGTCACTGTTGGTTCCATCAAACTGACAACGCAGGCCCCGACTGAAAAAGTGGAACCAACGAAGCCGAAAAAAAGCGGCTCTCTCGCTCTGTTCTTCAGAAAGGTGCGAGCAAGTCTTTCATTGTCACAACTCGATTTGCGTTTGAGTCAAACCTTAAATGTACCATTGCCCCTTTCCAGGTATACCACTTGGCCGGGGTCCGTTTGCGTCACTTGTGCGAGAACCTGGCCATATCGGCCGAGCTGCGCGGCAAGGTCTGGACCTGCTTCGAGCATTCGATTTCGCAGAAATGCTACGACTTGATGAGAGACCGCCACATCGACCAGCTCATCATGTGCGCAGTCTACGTTGTGGCCAAGGTAGGAAGAGTGCGGTGCCGCCTCGTGCCATCGTGTGATAAGGCTGGCCCGATCCCGCAGCGTTGCAAGCGAACCGTTGCGCGTGTCCGGTTTGTTCGTGCATTGACCATCGCGCTGCCGACTTCCCAACGGCTTCGCGAACAGAACTACGCACAACGTTGATTTTCTAGGTGCCGCTCTGCCAGGACTCATGGCTTGACCCTGAGCACTTCAGCCTTTTTAAATGACTTGCAGGATACGGTTGAGCTCGCGTCCTAGCTATGTCTTTTAACGAATAACGCCTATTTTTTTTATTTTACGCATTTTATTTTTCAGATAACGCAACACGACCAGTCTTTTCAAGAAATAATGAGGTGTTACAGAAGTCAGCCTCAAGCTCACAGCAGTGTAAGAATCGTTCAGTTCTCTTTGAGCGAAAAAGATTTTGTGAAAACGATACGACCGCCAGTGGTTGTCACCGGTTATTAGAACCGTACGCATATGTATCCACTGCATAAATTCTGTCTATTTTACAACGCATGTGTTGGTGTTGGTCATAAGGTGGCTTAATTTTATTTTATGATCTGATTTCGCAGCTATTCAGCAACTTGCAAGCTTTTGAATTTCGATGTGAATCTGTCCCCATGCGTTAAGACCTAATAACGATTTGCATTTTTCAACTAATTTTGTGCTTGTTATGCAACCTACAACATCGCTTTTTGTTAGTACATAATAGGTTTTATTCATAAGAAATTGCCTTTCAGCGGAACGTCCCACTCAGGAACGGATTAAAAAGCTCGTTGTCCATATAAACTCCTTCGAACCCTTTAGTTTCGGATGCAGCCATTTCCTTCTTTCAGTTCTGAGCAAATACATTCTTGTGTGATTGGCGGTTAATTGTTGCAAACCTTCTAGGAATTCCAACGATCTAAGAAGATATTGTTGGGGTGGGGATTTTGTTTTTGCATCTATTTTGAGTATACATGAAATAGAAAGCCGTTCTGTTCCGATATACCACGATAGAATAATGTTCATCGGCCAAAAAGTGCACGCACTGTTTTTCAAATCGTTCCGCAGAAAGCTTATTCATTTTATTAGTTTGCTGACTGCGGGAAGCGCGACATATCTTGTACAAGTTGTCGCATAGAAAGCCATACGACAATTCAAATCTGGACCCCGTTCCCGTTCGCATCAGAAACGGCAGAAACATACATTGAACTTCCCGTTATGATTATGTCGAGCGGATTGGACGCAGTCTATTTATCTCTGTGTCTTCGTTTCAGGTTTACCGAAACGTACTGATACACCGGTCCAGCAGCCCAGTGCCCAGTCCTCCTCAGCAGAGCGCGCAATCATCTTCCGGCGATGCTTGCGACAACGTCGCTCCAGCGCCAGCTCAGAAAGAGGAGCGCGACGACTTGATCCAGTTCTACAACAAGATATATCTGCCCCTGATGCGCGACTTCGTGCGTCAGTTCGGTCCTTCCTCTGATTCTCGGCAGGTGCGTCGCTCGTCGTCAAGTCGCGCCATTCGTTGCCACCGAACGCGTCGTCATCACGAAACGCTTGATATACGTTTGTACATTTTTTTTGTTGAAACTTTGAGGAATCTCGCGGAGCGTTCGCTGCCAATCGTATTTGCACAGGTTGGCGAGTGGCAGCTCGGAATTCTAGAACCTTCGCCGAAAACGTCAGCTGGAGACCGCGCTGTGTAGACGAACCAGTGGGTGTTTTCCTGGGAGGTCTTCTGCTTTTTTTTTGTAGGAGGCCTCGCCATCGCGATTTCGTTGCGAACCGTCTAAGCGCGTATGGCAATTGCATGCTGGAGCAGCAGTCATTGCGTCAAATCGAAGTAGTCGACTGTTTTTACATTCGTGTGTGTTTCAGCTGGAGGTGCCGATCTCGCCCATGCCACTGTCGCGGAACATGCTGCAGTCGCCTCGCAAAGTGTCCGGGAATCACAACATCTACGTGTCGCCACTCCGGTTCAGTGAGTTTATTTTCGAATGCTGCCAGCATGTAGCTTCACTCGGTATCGTACGGCATGTATTTGAAGGGCTGTTTAGTATTTGCTTCAAGATTTTCCGAAAATTCAATGTTAACGGTTATTGTCACTGCCTCAGCGATGGCGCGTCGTGGCCAAGGTTCTCGCTGCCGTTTAAGCTCAGCTGCACATGTGGGAGCAGGGGGTAAAGAGTTATTGTCCCTCCGGTCCAGTTCTCACCAAGAGCCCCGAAAACCCAGCAGCACTAAAGTGGGTAAGTGATAAGAACCAAGGAAATCCTGTAATAATTTTCAGCGACAGCAAAAAACAACCAAAGGAATGAGCGCTCCAAACGTACTCAAGCGTTGATTTCATTGGGCATTTGCGAATTGGGTCTTACGCATCGCCATGTTTTTAATGAAGGATTATGCTTCTCTTCTGGAGTTTGGTTGGTTGGTTACTTTTCACCAAATCATAAAAACGACATACCTATGAATGCAATGCATTTTCCGCATATTTAATTTGTTTTAAGAAAGCAAGTATTTGAGGAGTGCAGATCAACTTTGTTTGTGGCGTAAAAGTGCAATTGTTCACTTTTTTATTAGTCTATTGCAACATCATGATCCTCAAACAACTTAGAGACAGTCATTAATTGGCACCGAATGATAATTAATGTAAAAGAAAGGATACGCATAAAAGTACTTTCATATTGACCCTAAAAATTTGTGAGTTCTTCGACAGTATCAAAAATCTGTTAAGAACAACAAGTGACAAAAGGCAGGTTTCCAGCAAATGTTTCAGTTGCGTTACGCTCACAAAACGCCCTGATCTTGGTTGTGTATGATTTTACGTCGCCTCCTTGAGAGTCGCAGCAAAAGTGACCGGAAGTATGCCGGAAGTGAAGTTCAGGTCCTTGAAACTCTGAAAACAAACGCACCAGTTATTTAAACGCTCATCAATAGGTGCAAATGACACAAAATTGATGGTAGATTTTTGTTTGTTTTCTGATTACTCTGGGTGCTGAGATTTCCATCAAGGGATCAAACCTAATGCTTCCTATTAATTTCTTACATCAAAGTATATTTTATCAGAAATTAATGATTTGCAGAGTTCCCAAAATTAAATCTTAATCGGCTTCACCGCAAAATCATTGGTTTTGTCGGTAGGGCTAATAGCGGAAAGAAAAGTATGTTAAGAATTTCAGTTACCTCTGAAATGGTCTAACCCAGTGGTTCCCAACCTTTCTCTCACCATGCACCCCTCCAGCAGAATTTGCCTAATTCTTCACCTCAAGGGGAATTAGAATTTGCCTTATTCGTCACCTCAAGGGGATGAGGAAAAAGTGACGATTTAGGCGAAGTGACGAATTAATGCAAACAGGTGAAAACTCTACCATAGCAGCTCGTATACTTTATCATAGTAACTCGTATACATATTGCTTTTACTTGCAGTAAAATACAACTTTATGACGTTATGGTTGTTTATTAAATTAAACTCTTTAATTCCTCTACTCTATCAAGACTCCTGCATTTAATCAAGCACCTTTTACATCTTTTAATAACTTTAAAGACTTTCTACGTTCTCTCAATGGGGAGTCGGGTCGCGCTTCGCACTTTGTGTATAAATTCGATAAACAAATTGCGAGGTGCAACAATTCTCAGGTAAAGATGTGTTTGAATTCCCACGCGTGTCAACTGCTTAAACATCAAAACCGAAACTGCAAATAACGGATTAGCCGAATAAAACGCTTCTCAGGGATAGAAAGACGTGACGAATTGAGCAAATTGACGAATTAAGGCCAATCTACACTGAGAAGTTGCCAGGAAAAGCCGCGCACGATTCTTAGTTTGTTTAACTGCGCCCAGGAGTTGCCGTGCACGAGCGGAGAATTACCCGACGCAACAAAACAAACAAAGGATTACACGTGGCACGTCCTCAGTGTAGCTTGGCCTTTAGACGAACAGAAATATGCACAAAAGATAGGAATTAGCCGAACAAAACGCTTCTCAGGGATAGAAAGAGGAGACGAATTGAGCAAATTGACGAATTAGACAAACAGAAATGTACACAAAAGATAGGAATTCTGCCGGGACCAACAAAAAAGTAACGAATTAAGCGAAGTGACGACTTAAACTATAACGAATTAGACAAATTTTACTGTAACTTATTATCCAAAAGCGTGAATAATTGCATGACATTATAGATGTGAAAATAACTACCTCAACGCGCTAGATTAGTTCGGAAAATGTCTAAAAGTAAAAAATGTTCGATTGCATTCAAATCCGGTGCAAAAACAAGTGGAAATGCAAAATTTCTGCACACATTTAATAGCACTACACTGGGCAGGTCTCTAGAATACCAAAAGCGTGACTGATGACGCGAAGTTTTTTTCCTAAGTTTTACGTTGCCTTGGCGCCAATCCACCTTTTGCCCTTGCTGCGTCCGCAGGGCCAAATCTGGCCGCCGTCGGGGAAAGCGTGATGGAATACAACTTCCAGCGAAGCCCGGCCAAGCAGCTCCGCGACATCAACTCCATGATGAAGCGACACACCCCGACCATGAACGGCAAGAGGCACCTCGCGTTCGGCGAAGCGGACGGTGAGGCGATCGAGGCCAAGCGTCCCGTGTCCAGACGACTGCAGCTGTGCCAGGAAGAGCAGCGTAACGGTTGGCAGTGAACGTCAAAAGACAAACTGTTTTGTAGCTTCGTCAACAGCCGGAGTCTAGTGTTTTTTCAAAGACTTATCACCTTTTATCGGTGCACCCTCCGACTGTAACGCGATCGGGCGTTTTGCTTGCTCCTTGTCAGCCCGCAGCGATGCTACTAAAAACCACAAAGAAAAACCAGCGCGACGTTTCGCCGATACGACGTGGAACGTGCGGTGCGAACCGCTTTTTCCAAAGAGATTTTATTCGTGAATAATTGCCAGTGAAGCCGCATATGGACAGGTTTGCGAGGCATGATCGTGTAATTAGTTCTCGCTCGCAAGAAAACTGCTACTTGCCCAGAGTTAAAGTTACCACATATTTTATGCGAAGCTGAGATACAGTTGCATGCATGCCTTCACACGCACACCTACATTGCTTCACTCTGCTATGTCGATGAAATACAAACCGATTTATTGGCTTTTAGTCTTTTTTTGTGCTGGAACTTCTCTGCACATTGCCATGATATGTTTGCATAGCCTAGAGCCGGCACGGAATCAGCAGCATGGACGGCTCGTCGTAGCACCTTTGCTGGACAATGTTTTGCTGAAATTAGTGTCCGCATCTAAGATGTCCGAAGACGTTCCGTTTGCGTTCAATTCAGCAGATTATCTCAATGGAATCGTACTGTTACGTTTTTTTTCTGACTCTCATGTTGGAAGACAGATTTTAATAATGCAGCACGTCACCGGTGCACGGTGAAGCCAACAAACTGTTGCGTTGGCACCTGAGCCAGGAGTCAACCAGTCTGTCAGTTGTCGATCTTCCGTGCGCACGTCGCTTCAGCACGCTTAAGATGAACTCCAGGCTTAAAACCCTTCTCGCAAAATATAAAGTGCAAATACAGAACGCCGCTGTTGCGAGAACATAGAATGGATTGATTGGGGTATTGTGACTTCTCGTGTGTATCGCGCCAGCACGTTGAGCATGCTGCGATACAAACGCCCTAGCGAATTGCGTTTACGCTGCCTTTCAGGCCGAAGGCGTTCTCCACAGAAGCTGAAGAAAGTAAGGGCGGCGGGTTTGAAACTTATGTGTTTTTTTTAATATGATGTTAGTGACGGCAATTGGATGCAGGCCAAAGCCTGACTTCTGCTTCTTGCCCGGGCGGTTGAGGTGAACGTTCTTGCCCAAGGAGCGCTGAGGCCAGTAGTGCAGCCAGCTCAACATAAATTTTGGGGCCAAACCTTTTCACTTCAAGCGAGCAACAGTATTTTGTTTGGGACACCCCTCTCAAAGCAAAAAAATGACAAGATGTGGTAGAAATTCGGGGGAAATGGCTCTCCCCTGGCTACAGCGATTCACTCTGTTGCCGTGGGTCGAATACCCAACCTTGCCATTGAGAGGTGGGCAGTAAAACTGAGCTATCGCCGCCCCGAAGTGTGTTTTGTGATTAGCATTGCGTCTTTCAACTCATTCGTTTTGCGTAGAGACTTAAATCGTGTGTCGGATGTTCGTGTTGTTCGTTGTTCGAGAAGCTCTGCTGCCGTTGTTTCTTTGGACATGCACTGCATCCGGTGAAAGTACATGAAACTGCGACTTGTTTTAGAGAAACGAAAGCTGCGATTCTTCCATTGCTTCGCCACACAAACATTACCTGCTGCGCTGCAGACTGTAGCTAGTCCATCAATCACACGACCACCGAACACGGAAGATCATAACGCGGTAGCTTCTTTGTGTGTGTGCGCGCGTGATACTCTGATGAAACAATTCAGCTTTTCGCTTGCAGCTGATTGTGGCCAGTTCATTTGTTCTGTTTCTGCCGGTGTCTTGGTAGTTAGTTTGCACGTTGCTTGTTTGATTCGATCGATCATGTTGTGGCACTGGACGCTGACTTCCCGTTCGTTTTGACGAAATCAAATATTTATAATCGAGTCCAACTGATCGGCACTTGCTGTTTCGATATCGTTGCTAAGTCAAGCTTTTGTTTGTTTTTAAAAACTGGTTTTTACTACTTCGAAAGTCCGTGCGAAGCCGCTTATTGCGTTTGGTGGTGGCCAAAAATAAAATTTTGAGCAAAAAATTGAGGGTAGTGTTCCTTGCAATTGAGTTTTTTGTTGCCTCAATCGAATTTAGGATTCCTAGCCTGCTTTTTTGCGTTAACGTCTTCATGAATACTTGCGGATATAACGTTCAAACCTACCTTTACCTCAGAACAGTAGTAGGTATTTCACAAGTCTTTTTTAGAGGCGTAGAATTGTTCGGAGGTGATCCGATATATGCGAACCAGTTTTACAGTGCTTTTAATGGTTGGTGCGCGTGGCAATCATCGATGTATATTCGAAGTTGTGGTACAGGAGCCCGGTTTAAGCTGCGCAAGCTCGCTCGTATCAGCTGTTAGTTGTGCATGTTATTTCACTATTTTTTTTCGGAGCTTCATAACTTTATACCTCATAAGTTTCAAGTGAAGTGGGACATGTCACAATACTGTACCTTCGTCATAGGCTTCGCAGTAGTCAAGAAAGTTAACAATTGACAAGGGGACGACAAAACCTACAGAAACATGAACATTCGGAAAGCCGTAGCATGCATTAAAACACAGGCAAGTGGCGGGCAATACTGGTTTATACAAATGCTAAAATCTGATCAAACTAGGACAGTCAATATGCTAGCAGCACAGCAGCTGTAACGCAATTTCAGAAACAGTTTGAAAAAAATGACTTGAACAGAAAACGGGTCGGCGGGAAAAGCAACTGTGTTCTAGCGCTTCCATTTATATTTTAAGGGGTTGAAACTTAGTTGGGGGGATTTAAGCCTCCAAAACCTTGCCGTGGTGACACATTCGGTGACAAATTATCTCAAGCATTTGGCAACCCTGGTTCTGGGAGTTATGCTAGACATATCGGGACAGGTTTCAAGTAGTGGTTTTCCGAGCTGATGTAGCTAAATTTTGGGGTGTCTCACCACTTAAAATGTCTGGCATTGGTCATTTGTGGTTCCTGGGGTTATGCTGGACATCTTGCAACATATTTCAAGTGGTTATCTTTCCAGCTAAACTAGCTCAATTTTGTTGATACCATTAAGCACTCCCCATGACCACTCCCACCAGGTGTGACGCGACAGACCGGCAGGTCCTTGCACAAGAAGCTATACCACATCACGTGATGCCATTAGAAGTTTGTTACCTTTCCAGCTAAATTGACCCCTCTGGGCACCCGGTCTACATTGTTTCGGCGAATCCTCTTTAAGGCATTTAAATTTCAGTAAGACTGTTTCGCTGTGCAGTTCATTCATGAGAAAAACGGGTGTCTTAGACTGCGGCTTCATAACCCAAGGGAGTGTCCACCTCAGCTTGGGAGGGCAAGAACAACTGATGGAGCCTCGGGATGAAGGGTCTCTGACTTGAGCAGCCAGACGTCGGTAGGTGCAACCTACAGCGATGGGTCTCAGGCCTCTGTTACTTTTGCACAGTCTACGGAATTGTGCACCATAGAGGAAAGCGCGGAGACCGCTTGGTATATGGCCATTCGCAAGGTGGTTGACTAATTCGGTTAGGCTGCTAAGGAGAGAAGTGCGGGCGTCTTCTCCAATGAAAGAAATAATCTTTCAAATGCGGTCCAGCGTTGACTTCGTGGCAAGCGCACACACGAGTTTTTTATTTGAACTTTGTCATGCCGCAAAATTTTAGTCAATGACCTTCTCACGTTACTGGGCAAATTGTCACGCCACGTTCATTTTTCGGCACAGGAAATTATCTTTTTTAAAATTTCTAATGTCCTCAAGATCTAGCAATAAGTAATGTACATCAGTTTCAGACAATAATGTACATCAGTGTCAACCACCTTTACCTTTAAATGGAAAATTAAGAAACACCTCCTACATGAAAAAAATTCCCAATCATAAACTTCAGCAACATTTCATTTGTCCAGAACAAAATACTGTGGATTCTAATATTCTGTAACTCTGTTTTATTTTTGTGTGTATTTACGTTTTCGTATTTTCTGTGTGCACATTCTATGCTTTTCGGCATGAAGTACACTTTTTGTGTTTTTACACTTCTTGTTTTTTTCTGTACCTCATTAATTAGTTTTTGTAACTTTTCACGTTTTTATTACTATTTTTTAATTTCTTTGTATTGCTAAAAATACTCTAACCACACCAAATTGAAATTCCTTTACATAAATTCGATCCACTCATCTATGTAGGCCTACATAGGCATGCGCTTTCACCTGTACATTTTCTTCATCATGTTCTGCGTTCATTCGTTTTTTGTTTTTCTTTTCATTATGCTTATTTGATCTCCAACTGTTGTTTCTCAACACTTGTCAAAATGTGATAAACGGGTTTGGTTGACCAGATGACCGCCACGGTCTTTCGCCAATCCTATGTGACACAGCACCCCTCTTTGTTTACACTGATCAGCTATTTGTCTTGATAGCAAGATGTCTGTTTATTGACTGTTTATTGCTGTTTTCTTTTTTTGTTGTTGTTGATTTTCTTTTTGCTGCCGCGGTCTCTTTGTTTCTTTTACAGGGACGATCCACTGAGAAGGTTCTTCTCCATCATACGCAGC
>JGI24159J19872_10000909_pt1 | contig 30174 bp, 19 predicted proteins | sample Ectturendosymbi4_FD_19872 | JGI IMG/M metagenome (IMG submission 19872)
TCGAAAATGTAAAGTTTCTACCTTATGTGGTTTTTGCGATATAAAAATTTGTAATGTGTGCAGGACTTTATGGACACCCTGTATTTCGAATGCGACCGTATTTGATGTATGATCTGGTGTGGACGTCTTCGAGCTAAGCCAGTGGTCCTTAACGGGATCCCCAGAAAAATATGGGGGCGCCCAGAGGGGAATGGCAAGGTGCTTTCTTTGTAACCCTCACATACACAACAACAACAACCACTTTGATTGATAACATCACCGCAGAAAGGAATAGGGATCCATGAGGCTTGGGACATGCTAAGAAAAAACTCTGCTGAACCAATGCCATTCAATGTTGTTGGGTGTGTGCTATGCTCAAAACTGTAGGTGTGTTAGGGAGAAGATGCCGATGCTACTGTACTTTCTTTGTAATCCGACACCGGTTTTATGTTCACAGATCCAAAAGTATTCTCAGTTCATCAACTTCCCCATCTACCTGTGGGCTGAAAAAACAATCAAGGAAGAAGTTCCTATCGAGGAAGAGGAATCCACTGAAGAGAAAAAAGACGAAGGTGATGTCGAAGAGAAAGACGACGAGGCCGAAGTACGTCAGCTGGGTCGCGTTTCAAAGAGTTGTCTTTCTGTGTACACGTAACATCTCTTTCAAAAACAATTTCAGTGTTGCAAGAAATAATAACGCGACTATGAAACGAATCGTTGGAATCTTCATGTTATTCTTTTTTATACAACTTAGTAAGACTTCGAAATTTCACTAAATTTTAGTTAATGTGTTAAAAATGCTCACGTTCGCTTTTAGGTTGAAGAAGAAGCCGAAGAAGAAAAACCGAAGACCAAGACGGTTGAGAAGACTGTGTGGGACTGGGAGCTGATCAATGAGACGAAGCCTGTTTGGCAACGTCCGGCCAAGGAAATAACCGACGAAGAATATAATAAGTTTTACAAGTCGATCTCCAAGGTATTGCATTTTTAAACCGATATTAGTGTTTGCCGTTGCCTAGAAAACGCATTCTTCAACTAATGTGCTAAAAGTTATTCATTTCCATGTAAGTTACGAAATAATATCAGTAAAGTTTAAGTACAACCAGGTCCGCAACCAGCTGCAGAACCTATGGGTAAAGGGTATAAACAACTGAGAAAATTGGGCGAAAGAGGAGCGAACGAGAAGTCGCTTTGCAATACACAATGAGCGATCTCCCTGTTTTTAACCCACTGGTTGCGGCCCTGAATTCCGCTTTGTCGACGAAGCCATCGTTTATTCCTTCCTCGTGTAAAGGACTCGCAAGAGCCACTGGCCAAGACGCACTTCGTTGCCGAGGGCGAAGTCTCCTTCAAGTCCATTCTCTTCATTCCTACCTCCGCTCCCCACGGCATGTTCCAAGATTATGGTCAGAAAAAGACCGATTTCATTAAGGTCGGCGTTTGCTTGCCTTTGCACTGCATGCCACCAAGCACTGTGACGTGACTTGCTTCCTGTGTCGAGCGCATGCATGCTCGACTCCTATATTCTTTTGCTCATGTTTTCCCCCCGCACTTGGCAAACTTAAGGTGATGCGCACACCCAGGACCGAAGTCACCGGCAGACCAGCCTGCTGCAAGCGACTGTAGGTGACGACGTCTAGTTCGGTTCTTACTTCTGTTGCGCCGTAAGCAAACCACCGCTCGAAAAGGTCCGCTCCGTGACATACCCTACTACTGCTGCTGCATGCCCGAGCTCTTACCTGCATGTATGTGTCTTTGTTTTATTTGACCCGCGCTCGTCTGGCTCGCGCAAGGATTCCAAAGGCGCGATAGCACGCACCCACTTCACTGCAGAGGGGGAAGTGTCGTTCAAAAGCGTCCTCTACGTTCCCGAAGTTGCGCCGAAGGCAATGTACGATACGCATGGTAAAAAAGTGGACCACATAAAGGTAGACTGAGCCACCTCGGGCGCTTTCAGGCACTTAAGGCGCTGTAATGCGGTGCATTAAGCCCTTGCTGGTATACGCACAGCGCAGTATACTGCTGCTGTAGTAGCAGCCGTGACTTTACCAGAATAAGATGTAAATTGGCGAACGAACTACTACGTGCAGCGTGGAGACAAGCGTGTTTTGACTGTTTTTTTGCAATGTGTACCTCGGTTAAAACTTAATCCATCCAGACATCCAACCGGTCTAAATGTAAATAAGTCGATTTGCGTCAGGATGGTTTTGCAGCCAAAATAGATTAATGTTACGCTCGTGGTGCAGCTGCTGCCACGTCTTTGCTGCATTGCTTGCCGTGTGGAGACTTAACCACAACCGTAGTGATGCTGTTCTGCGCCGCGTGAACTGACACGCAAAAAAACGATCAAAAGCTGCAAAATACGTTTGTCTGATGTGGTGCTTCTTTTAATGGTGATAAGTGGCTGATCCCCGTTCAATAAACTGAAGGCGCTTTGAATTCTGTGGTCTAGAACAGTAGTTCTTAACCTTTTTATCACGCCTCCCTTAAAGTAGTTCTTTGTTTCGAGCCCCCCTGACTTTAAATAAGCTGTACAAACAAATGTATTTATTTGTTGGTTAATTCACTGATCAAAGTTTCCATGTTGCAGGGCGCAGAAGGGCTCGCGCTCCCCCTGGAAATTTATTGACTCCCCTCGGGGGGTGCGCGCTCCCCGGTTAAGAACCACTGGTCTAGAATCAAGCTCAATGCATAGTTTTCCTTCCTTATCAATAATTGTACGTGCGTGTTGATTCTGTCGTTACAACTGCTTTCTACCAGCTTCATTTTCGTTTTTACATGCATGCTGCCTGTGCAGAGTAGCGATAATTTGTTGTGTCTGTGGTTTTTAATGCACTGTGTTGTCGATCGCACCTTTATGACGGCATTCGGGTAAACGTCTCGCTCTCATATGTAAAAAAAACACGCCTTGTGACCACCGCGAAATCGTCTCGTACGCCCATTAACGTTCCACGAGAATAAAGCACTGTGTTCGCGTTCTTTGCAGTCCACGTTGAGCGACGGCAACGGAGTTTTTGCATAGATTGCGCGACCGCGCGAGACCCTCCTTTGACGAGCAAAAAACTAAAACGTGCTTTTTCTCAGCTGTACGTGCGTCGGGTGTTTATCACGGACGACATGCGCGACATGGTGCCTTCCTATCTCAGCTTCGTTTACGGTGTGGTAAGTTTGCCCCTCGGGACCAGTAGCCGCACCGTAGCTGATCACCACGTAGTCGAACAAACCCACTCAACCGCGGCGCACCGACGCAAACGTGCGTCGCCAGGCGACGGGACTCTGCTGCTCCACGTCGCTGTAGTGTTAACGCTCGCGCGTGCATTCGAACGTCGTTTCGATGCAACTAACGCCTGGTTTCGGGTCGCCTCTTGTAGATGTACGTGCGTAGAGTCTTCATCACGGACGACTTCCAGGACATGATGCCGAAGTACTTGCAGTTCGTCCGTGGTGTGGTGAGTACCACTTCCTTTGTTTGCTGTACCCAAAGCAGTGGCTTCAACACTACTGGATAAGTGGAATGTCATGTACGGTTACGCGCAGCTTTAGTGGCGGGTGGTAAAACAATATGAAGGTCACTTGTTCCGGCTCGTGCCCCATCCACTTGGTAATATTGGTTGTAGTGCTTACCCGTCGACTGACGATGAACGCGTAGTGGATGCTGGGTTATAGCGCGATATTAGAAATATAACACTGGGGATAGTGGTTGTGCTTGTGCAATGACTCGCGTTAAAGCATACTTACCGTCATGCTGCTGTGGTCTGTTGTCATCAGCAAAACTTTCTAAACATTATTGCTTGGCAGGGTCCCACGCGGTATTAAAGTATAGAAAAAGTTTTGGATTGTGAAATTGGTTTTCAAGACCTTGAAAAAGTATTGAATTTGGTCAACATGTACAGAAAGCAGGTTTTTTAAAGGAAAAGGTTAGGTACCCGGTATGGACATGTAGGGACCCGATTTTCTCTGTTTCTAGGGACCCGATGCTAATTTTCTGATTCTAGGGACCCGAATCGGGTTCCTAAAACACCTTAAAACACTTTCAGAAAGTATTGAAAAAGTATGGAAATTCTAAATTCAACCATTTGTTTGTTCAAATTTTGTTCTTCACCACTGAGTACACTTCAGATGTTATTTGCATTGTGTTCCATGAGTAAAATCTTCGAAAAATGGAGCGAAATGATGGTATTAAAGTCTTACTTTAGTATTGAAAAGGTTATGGAAAATGGTTTTTGAAAATGTGTGGCAACCCTCTGTGTTAGAATGGAACTTCCTACCTCGCAGAGACCACACCCAGGGAATAGTGTATAGTTTGCATGTTTTCTAGGCAGTGGATTCACGCCATCGTATGCAAGGGCGTACGCAAGGGGTGGGTTTTGGGGTTAAAACCTCCCCCTTGAGCTTGCTATTTTACAAAAACTTTGTTAGAAGGCGAGTGTATAGGGCTTTATTTTTTACAAAAATAAGGTGAGTGTGTGTAGAAGAATATGCCTATTACATCAACAAACTTCGCTTGAAAACATTAATATGACATCAAATTGTGACGTCACAAACAGCGCACATCAAATACAAATAACCACTATCTGCCACTGAATAAAATCCCCCCCCCCATGAAAATTTTCTGCGTACGCCACTGATCGTATGTTTCAAGTTTGGGGAAATGCTGACAGTACAGCGTTCTACATGTGCCATGCTGAATGACACAACACCATTTGCCATACACATCTTTATCTACCACCGTGGTGTAGTCCGCAGCAGTTGCTCCTGCTCGAAAGCGCGTTTCAATCGATGTAGACGTGTATATGATTTGCTAACAGTCTTCCGTAGTAGACTAGTGACACATAGTCGATTGCTGGGTGGGAGGTTGTCAAAAAATTGTGAGAGGGCAATCAAATTCAAAAGGTGGGAAACCATTAACCATACTGGAGGAACCTGCTGTTTGCTAATACTTGGGCAAACCTTTATTTAATACTTGCATCCAAATCCAATGTTCGCATGTATTTTCTGGTGTCTCTGACGAAGCAAGTCAGATAAAGTATGTTTTGCCGAATTGCGAAATGTCTTTCTTGCCCCAAGCGACGCGTTGTTTGATCGCGAAGGTTGACAGCGACGACTTGCCGCTGAACGTTTCCCGTGAAACGCTCCAGCAACACAAGCTGCTCAAAGTGATCAAGAAGAAGTTGGTCAGGAAAGCCTTGGACATGATCAAGAAGATCGACCCGGAAGTGTACAAAGAGAAATTCTGGAAGGAATTCGGCACAAAGTAAGCGAAACTGTCAAAACTCTAATGTCGAAAGCAAATCAGGGCACAGCGCGAGCCGAGACGATGTGTTTTTTTACGGAAAATGTTGTTTGCAGCGTCAAGCTTGGTGTGATTGAGGACCACAGCAACCGCACGCGTCTCGCCAAGCTCCTGCGCTTCTTCACGTCCAACCACCCGACTGACCAGACGAGCCTTGAAGCCTACGTTGAGCGCATGAAGGAAAAGCAGGATAAGATCTACTTCTGCGCTGGCAACGGTCGCGAGGAGGTGGGAGGAGTTAACATAAGATTTTGCTCTTTTGATCGTTTTCAGATGTGTTAGTGCTTGAACCGCGGACATGTCGATCAGTTAACCAATTCGTTAAACTGTCACACCTTTTCAGGGGCTGGTTGTCTGGAAATTCTTATAGATTCAATGCTGCTGTTAAGTCAAACAAAATCGCATGCGCAGTTCTTTCTGTTGCTTTTTCATACTGAACGGACGCATGCTGTAAACACTTGCCGAAACTGCGCTGATGCAATTCAATGTGTGTAGTCCAGGCTAACGATGGCTTGGAGACATTGTTTGGTCTTGCGTAATGTAAAAGCGATGCGTTCTCCAAAAAACACCGCGCCCTTTTTCAAACCACTGTCTCACTCAACCAGGTGGAAAAATCGCCATTTGTCGAGCGTCTTCTGAAGAAAGGCTACGAAGTCCTCTACCTGACTGAGCCCGTTGACGAATACACCATCCAAGCACTCCCCGAATTCGACGGAAAGAGATTCCAGAACGTTGCCAAGGAAGGATTGGGCTTGGACGAGGGCGAGAAAGCGAAGGAGCGCAAAGAAGCTCTTGAAAAAGAGTTCGAACCTTTGGCGAAATGGCTTAAAGAAAAGGCTCTCAAGGACAAGGTTAGGAGCTGTTATTATTGCCGTTCTCGCTCGAAGACCGCCTGATCACGTGACAGGCTGTGTTACGCAGCGAGTCACTGCGTGTTTTTTTCAAATCACCACGTGGCATGTTATTTTCAAAGGTGGTAGTATTGGTAAAGCCTTTCGAATTTTAACAACGGTAGTTGCTCTGCAACATTACAAAAAGCGATTCTTTTCGTCATGCGAGCCGGTGCTGAATGATTTTCGACGCACGTCACATTACCACCGCGAGTGTCAGCTGACGTAGGTTTTATTTCGTCAGAGCTAATAACGGTCACGTCGTTTCTTTTGTTTCAGATCGAGAAGGCGGTCATCACAGAACGTTTGACGGACTCCCCCTGCGCTCTCGTCGCCAGCCAATACGGATGGTAACAGCTTGTGACGAAACAATAGCGGTTATTTGTATGATGCTACGGTAGCGTTATTTGCGACCTATGATAGTAACATAAACCGTTGCTCCATAATGCGGTAAGCTGTGAGCGTTCGTCTCGTAGTGTACGTACGCGGCCAGATGCGTGTTTCCCGTTCTAACCGTCCATCGTTCTGCCCGTCAGGTCTGGCAACATGGAGCGCATCATGAAGGCGCAGGCGTACCAAACCCAGAAGGATACCTCGGCGAAGTAAGTTTTCTAATCGCTGCTCGTGTTTTTGTCCTTGTGTCCCAGGTCAGGTAACATGGAACGGCTCCAGGCGTCGCAACGCTACGTTAACAAGCATCAGTCGTGAGTCGAACCGGGCGCGAGCCGTAGTAGAGGTTGTGGTTGAATGGGGGGGGGGAGTCGTATGCATCTTTCCGGGAAAGATGCATGTGCTTGTAGTAAACCGAAACGGTAGATTTTGTAGTGTCTTGTCACAACGGCGCTGTTGCGTGACTGAAACTAGTTGTTAGGTCAATGCTAATTCATCATCAGGTCGGGGTTTAGTGGATTATGTATTGCTGTCTTGAAGTAGCACCACTAAAAGCTAGGCCGAGCAACAAATGCTTAACCCGGTGGGGTCAATCACGTTGCAGATCAGTTGTTTCACGCTGTGCCGTCTGTATAACCTGTTTTTTTTCGCTGAAACATTTCGGTCATTTATTTCACGGTTGTATTAAAGCTCGCCGTATAAAAGTTTTTTTAAGCATGTATTTTCAAACATTCTGGCCGGAATGACTTAATTTTTTTCGGTCATTTCGAAAACGTTTCGGTCCATGACCGAAAAACAGTGTAGAACTCGACGAAAGAAGCTTGGTTAGTGTGCTCGTAAAAAATGTTAGTAACGTACTGCGTACGCATATTCCTGGTCAACGCCTTGCTGCTGTTCAAGTTTCCTTAATTTCTTTTTGTTTGAACAAAAAAGAGAACTTGCAGTTATTTTGTGTGTGACCAGTGTTTTATTGTGTTATTAAGGCTGTTTAAAAGCGATATTTTTTCTGAAGTGACTACGAACTCAGAGTCGATGTCCCTTCCGACAATGGTTTTTGTTTTCAAGTGTTTCTATTTATTTTCGTTCAGCTACTACGCCAACCAGAAGAAAACCTTGGAAATCAATCCGCGTCACCCGTTGATCAAGAACCTGCTTGAAAAAGTGGAGGTTAGTGATTTGTTGTTAAGGCATCCGGCAGGAAGTGTGTGAGGGAGCCTCAACTTGTATTAACAGTAGTGGTCTTCACAAAAGTATTTCTCCGTTTTAATCAAACCTGGCAAAAAACTCTTGAAAGCGGAAGAACAGTTGTTCCCAAGAACAAAATGATTTCTACGCGAGCGCAAAGTTTTGTGGATACAACTGTCCAACTTAAGCCATGTTGGTCGCAACGGATCGACTAGCCTGTAGTTTCATTTCGTCTTACCCAATCACTCCCCACGTCTCTTAACCATTTTTAATTGTCTGGGGTGACAGCAATTAGCGGCAAGATGAAGCTTCTTGCCGGGGCGGTTGAGTTGAATACTCTTTTGCCCACAAGCGCTACGGCGATTTGACTGAATAGCCGTGGATCGAACGCGCAACCTTCAACGCTATCACCGCCCCTCTTGTTTTACATTCTGACAGACGGACGAGGAAGACGCGCAGGCGAGCGAGATCGCGCAAGTTCTCTTCGACACGGCGGTCCTGCGCTCCGGCTTCGCGCTCAAGGACTCTGTCGACTTCTCGCAGCGCATCCTCAACATGATGTACAAGAACATGAACATCGACCCCAGCACACCGGTGCGTGCGCCTTTGACACCACTTGTCCATTGATAATATTGATAGATTGCGCGAACTTATTTACTTAAATCGCAAATTTATTGGTTTCGAGTGATTTTTTAAACAAAAACAACCACGATGTCTTGCTCAGGAATCGCACTGTATCTTGTTGATCTTATCGCCAGTTTGCTGACGAAGAGCCGGTATTCGCTGTTTCTGCCTGTGTTTGGTGTTTAATGCGTGGTGTTCGGTGTTATAAAGACAACCGCTATTGTGCGCGACCAACGAGTTCATCGAATCGCTTTTAAGGTTGAGGAGGAACCCGACGACGAGCAAGAGGAGGAAGAGGAAGAAGTTGACACGGACGACGACGAAGATGACGAGGAGGAAGATGGGGATGAAGGCGATGAGAAAGAAGATTCCGAATCGGCGACAGAATCCCCTGAAGAAAAGCAGGAAGGAGCTAGTGAAGAGGTGACTCAACGTGTTATGTGTGTAGAACACCAAGGTCAACAGCCACCGTGTTGTGAAATGGCAGCGCCACAGTAAAAGCATCATTTCCGGATTCGCGCTACGAGTAATAGTTGTTTGTAAGTCACGAAAGATGACCTGGAGGTTTGTAAGTGCTGTGGCAGGAAAATGCAGCAGATGCAATTATCACTTGGCTGCTGCAAGTATTTTAACTACACCCGCCGGTAGAGCAGCTTTAGATATAATCGTTTCGTGTTTTTTTTGTTTGTAGAAAACGGTTTGATTCTGGAAAAAGTAATCGTGTTCATTTGGTGCGACATCGTTTTTCCCGCCGTGCCCCTGGCTATTATCTCCCGTTTTTCTTTCTGCGGATCGTGCCGTCCGGAAAGCGGGGTTACGGATATCCGTCGCGAGCCCACTCGTTTGTTGAGCTGTAAATTCGAAACATTGGCTGAATTCTAATCACCTCTTTGGGTTATTTATGATCGATGTTAGACCCAATCCTGTATTGTACTTCTTTGGCGAGTAACATTTCCAGCCTCAAGAGAACGACGGCGAGTCACTCGGCAACCGTTCATCGATCAACCGACACCGGACACTAAACCACCCAGCCGTTGTCACCCTCAATTTTTAGATTTTCCTCGCTTTGTTTTGCCAAAAATATGCAAAGGCTCTCTTCCTGTTTTGCAGGGCCACGATGAATTGTAAGCCATGTCGCCGAGCGTACTTCAACTTTTTGCTTGCGACGGTGACGCCGGCGAAGCCTTCGCGAACGACAAGCGAAGGGACTTTCCGTGACGTCGTTGCCACACCCTTATCGCTGCCTGGCCTGATGATGATGGTGGCGACGATGTTTGATTACTTTTGGTGGCACAGCTTTATAATTTATTTTCGCCGATTTAGGAAACCCTATTGACGCATTTGCCGCGTGTGTGTGTCGAGGAAGCGACAAACTACTGTACTGTGAAAAATATCGACGTCTAGACTTTCCCCTCGCGTGAAGGCAGTTCTCGTTCTTGATCGCCCCGTCGCCACGTTTGTTGCCCCCTCCCCCTCGTCACGTGTCTGTTGCTCTCGTTGAAACGGATCTGCGTCGGTTACAAGCGCCTTTTTGCGGTTGACTACTTGCTAAAGAGTTTTCGCTTAGAAAGGCGCAAAATATATCGGAATGATCCGTGGTGTGCCGGTCACGTGAACAGCAAATGAAGCGTCCATAGTACGAAGCGTTCCTTACGCGTGCGCAGCCAAGCGTCCGCGAGCCGCATGACGTGTTATTTTTCGAATTTTTGTTGCGCAGCGACGCCCACTTTACCGTAGCTGATATAATAAACCTGTTTCTCGCGTTGACCAACACCGTTTCTTTTGCTTGGCGGTTTCCCGTGCGCTATTTGAAGTCGCAGCCGGTTTCGTTTCGCTGCTACGGAATTCTCGTCGACGTCTCGCGACTTCGCAGTCAGCAACATCAAGATAGCAGCAGAACAAGTTTAAACGCCTGCGAGGTCTTTTCAGCTAAAGGCACAAGTGCTGAACTGTGAAAGGTAGGCTTCGGTGATCGCAGTTCCACATTGGCAGTCTTTTTTGTGTGGAGGGCACCTTCAACCGACAAAACGAGAGGTGAATATGGTGATAGAGTGTCATTGAGGATTTTCGAAGCACGCTGAAGAGCAATTCCCACCTATCACTTTGGAAATGGGATTATGAGCGAGTTTTACTGTAGTAATTCAGCGTTTGTAGTGTAGATGTAACGTTTATTTTAGCCTCGGTCTCCTCTCAAAAGTTCTCTTCTGTTGAAATAAATGTGATCACGACCAGACCCGTAACGAGCTTGGGACACCAAGGAGGGCAAAGAGTTTTCTGAGAGTGGCCCTAATTTTTTAAACTTCTCCAACACATTTTTCGAGAGGTGGAGGCCCCCTTGGTTACGGGCCTGATCACCACCGAGCCCTGGAATGGCACATGATCCTGTTCACGGCATTTCACTGATGCCTTAGCATGGGCCCTGTCAGAGGGGATCAGGAGTCGTCAGGATGCCCAGGGCCCGTAAAGCGAGAAACAACCTTATCACTGGCTTCGGCATCATTACTCAAGAAACGATTGTGTCAGGGCTGAACTTCGACCTTGTTGGCGTCATTGAAACTTCAGGATCTGATTTAACTTAATTGCAAAGGGCGTACGCTAACTAACATGGTGTAGCTCGCAATCGGCTTTACGCGACAGCCAAACTACCTCTACCATAAACTGAATTTGATTGTGTTTCGCAGGGCTGTCCCAGCAACTTGTTCGGCCAGCGTTAATGTTTTTTAACGTTTTTATTTAAAATTTTTCAGACGTATTTTCAAAAGGTTTCAGAAATACCCAGAATCTTGCTCACAAAACTGGCAGTTTGTGTCATTTCCGTCAGTTCGAGTGAAAAGTATTTTACATGTCGAACGTAAAGGCATGATCATTTGATTTAACATAGAATAGATCTTACATCACTTATCACCTGACCAGACACAATTAGCAGCAGGATCCCGAGAATGCAGTGTACTCCCAGACCAGAATTTCAATGGCCCTGGTTACTTCAGTTAAGTCAAAAACCGTTTAGAAATGTTGTAGTCTCCACACTTGCGCAAACCCTTGAGCTTCAAATATTTGGGGAAGAAGTGCAGAACAACCGCTTTTGCACTGCATAATTTACTGTAGAAGAGTTGCGATAATTGCAGCGCATCGAAGTACTAAACAGAGTCAATAATTAAGATTGATCACGAAAATGTCTTTGGTGTAACTACTCGGTTTGCCACATAAAAGCGGTAGCGTGAGTGACTGGGGGAAAGGGGTGCAAACCGCCCCCCCGGCAAGTTAAATGTTTTCAGCAGGTTGGTTCTTTGCGCTTTCCGGTGATGAAGTGTTAACTCGTGGGCTGCATCGCCTTGAACTACTGAGGCAAGCACAAGAGAATGATGGCAATTCGGGGCATTAACTTACAGGAAAGCAACCAGCAACAATAGATCTCCCTCGACGAGTTCACTCTACTACTACTAGGTTGCACTATCAATATATAGGGATAAATGAACTACGATAATTCGCTTGTGGTGACTATCACAGTGACTTGTAACATATGGGCACCATCTAGCGGTGACCATTTATTTACATGTGGCGCCATCAACCTGCCGCCTCAGGGCCCGTTCAGTTAAGTTTCACCTCCTGGCTCAAACCTCTAGTTACACCACTGCATGTAAGGTCGACGAATTAACAGTTTTCTACCATCCACATATTGTTAGCCTGCTGCGAGGTCTATCGTTTGCTTTATTACGAAAAGAAAAGTAACATGAAGCAAACAGTCCGTGAAAAAAGGAAATCACGTCAGAATTTTTGTGACTGTGATGGACTTGTCAGACCACATTTAAATCAGTGTACAATATAGGCTACAGTTTAGAGAAACTGGTAGAGAGTGCCATGGTCAGAGTGGTGAATGTCATTGTCCAATGCTATTAAGGAAAAAATATGGGCAACTATGTTGTAAACTTCTGTGAGAAGTATCTTGCAGCGCAGATCCCTATCTACGGGGGCTTCGCCCGCTCTGGAAAATTTTTCGCCCCCACTGGAAAAATGTGTTGGACATAGTTTAGAACTATTGGACATAGTTTAGAAATTTTGGGCCCCTCTCAGAAAGCTCTTTGCCCTCAATGGTATCCCAATCTGGTTACGAGCCTGGTTGCAAGGCATTCTCTCTTTGTAACAAATGTTTCATACTTCATATTGTACCAAGTGTTACGGGTTAGCGAACAAGAGTGTTATAAGAAAGTGTCTGTAACCCTGTTGTTCTACTTCCAACGTCCATATAAAACGTTCTGTTGCGTCTGTTTTTATTAATCTGCGCTGTGCATACTGTGTGTGTTTGCATACACTTATGGACTTCGTGTCTGTTTCAAAACCTTTAAACTTAAATTAAAAATATTGTGGCACAATGTTAAGTATGCAGAAAAGGTCTTGAAAATCATGTTCTTGAACAACGTGCAGAGTAAACAGCCTAAAGATGTGTGTTGTAATGAAAGATAGCAATGTTGCTTCTTCAGGTAAAGTAGTGTTGCCTTGTTCCACTCATTAAACAAGTCACTTATAGTGAATTTTGTCTTTTCAACGCAAAATGTCATTTGTTAGGTAGCCCAAAACTTATCTTAGTTATTTTTTGGCCTTTCGTTGACTTGCAGTCCAGCAACTTGCATTTACATTGATATTGCAAGCGGCCAGGGGTGCTTCAAGCTGTCTACTTCATTTGATGTTTGACAGATGTCAAAACGTTTCTCTGGTACCTGTCAGTCGGATGCTCTTCCTGATGAACGCAAAAAATCAATAGTCATTCGCCAATACCCGAGAGGATATCAGTTGCTTTATCTTATCTGCGGGTGTGGTAAAATTGTTGAGTTTATTTGGCGAAAATTTGGTATTTCAAACACGAGAAAGAAACATAGCAATTGCAAAAACGCAAGGGCACCGAAAAAAACGGACGGTTGTCGAGTCGTTGCCCCTTGACTGTTGGATAAGCTCTATAGCAAGCCAGGTTTAGATCGAAGTGTTGTACCCATGGGAAAGAGCTGCCAGATGATCAGCACAGTTGTGCAGGGAGTGCTGGGTCGCAACCGGTCTCTCTCGGTGGATCAGGTGCTCAGATCCGCAAGGATCTAGGCATGACAGAGAAAGTATAAATCCAGCTGAAATGAAACTCTGCGCGGGTTGTCATAACCCTTTTGCATCTGGCAAGCTCTACAATTGTTTGTAGCGATTATAGAATGAAGATGAGTCATCCAATGCAGTCATCGTATTGTTAGCATGGAGAAGCTCCTGGGATCGGGTATTCTACACAAGTCCCGTGAAATGGCTGCTGCAGTGGAATGTAGGAAATTGATAATTTTTATTTGACTTCGGATCGTCCTTCCAGTCAAAAGCATTCGTGCACAACACTTCTTCTGGGAAACCGAAAAAAAATGTTTGTTCTGGTTTGATTTCAGGTTTTTGCTGTTCGTACTGTAGCTCTCCTGTTGTGAAAGTGAAACAAAGAATGAAGGGAATTACTTCCTTCTAATGAACGTGACTTAGATATTTCAATCGTTTTGTTAAGGTACGTTTTGTAGTTGCTGGCAGCTTATTTCCTGCTTTTAGTATTACAATTATTTCCTTTAGTGGCGTAACTTGAGGTTTGAGCCAGGGAGGCAAACTTTGCTGAAGGGGGGCCATTTGCCACAGTTTGGGTATGCATTAATTAGTTCCCAAAAACACATACGTTACATATATATGGTTGTAAGTCTTCGCTTGTTCGCGCTACATATATATGGGTGTAAGCAGGGGTGTAGTGGGGCGGGAACGCATGGGAACGGCGTTCCTACACCTTTTTCACGTTTCACAAAAACAAGTTTGAAGCTGCTTTATAACGGCTAGTTTTTTCGGGTGTCTACCCACACCTCTTTTGTTAGCACTACATCCCCAGGTGTGAGTCTTTGTGCACATCCCGTTCGTGGTGAATTGCACATTCAACGACACGCTAACCGAAAGGGAACTCCCAATAATACAAAATGGTTATTCATAGCGTAGTACAAAGCAGATATGTAAACACAGACAACACAGGCATGAATGTCAGCAGAAATTTTTGCAGGGTTGGGCAAAGTTGACATTTTATTTGTCGTTTTCAGGTTGCTGACCATACAAATTGATACAATGCAAATGGACGTTCACATAACGCTTTACCCTTTCTGCAACACAAAGAAAATGCCCCATGTTGCGGCAACACTCCCACAAATGCGCTTCGTTGGCAGCAGTGCTTCTTTTTCCACCGTATAAAACTACGTGACTTACTGCTATCAGCAGTCATTGTCTTGCTGCAATACCTGCCACAGATGTCTGCCTTCAACAGCCACATGCAACAAAACCCCTTGCTGCCGTAAGAAGCGAACTTTTGTTGCCCTGGTATCGTTACGCAATAAAGGCCAATTTTAGAACTCTTCGCTCCCAAGTTTCGCAACCTCCCTCTGCAGACAATGTAGCGCAGGGGTCGGGAACCTTTTGGGTTAATGGAGCTAAGGGAGCAAGCTCATCACTGCATGAAACCAGAACAGTGAAGACGGTTCTTGTGCAGTGCACGTGGCATATCGGCAGATAAACAGTCATTGCAAGAAGTCAATTAAGCTGCTGACCAGGTTTTCTATAAATTTTTCGTTCTTAGTCCCAATTTCCAGGTGGTGGCAAATCCCTATTTTGTCCCCCAGCAGATGCCCATGAACACAGGGGTAATGCCAGACACTGAAGCAGCGCACCGGTTATAACTACGTTTCCTTATCATCATATAGTAATCCTGCAGTTAGAAGAAAATGAAGACATTTTAACACCAGGTTCTGAAGTAAATGGCTAAAAACGTCGGATGGGGATGCTCAGTGGCACACAAAAGCATGTGAATTGTTTTGATCAAGGTGTCAAATGTTTTTGCGAGATATTTTTAGCTTGAGACGGACAACCGTCTGCTTTCAGTAAAATTAAAGCAAGATTTGACTGTTGAAATTTTACTCATTTTATAAAATTAAATTAATTGCATTTTTGGCATGCGCGCACCATCGACATGGCGGGGGTTAAAAAGGAGAGGAATTACCAGAAAATGCAATTAAATGCTGACTACTTTTTCAAGATTTTGACTGAAGCTGTGCAACAGCGTTGAGTAACTTAGTTTTAAATGTGAACTTTTCAGTTACTACAATAGTGAGTCTGGCGCTTTTAGCAAGCCAAGTCTTTTCCATGGTGTCAAACATTTTCAGTAAGCCAAACCTTTTCCAGATTTTATTCATTTACTTCCTTGTGTGGGTATTTCAGAAGATAATGTCACAGCAAAAACGTAAAGTTAGCCATCCAAGAATAAAGTAGTATGTTTATAGTAAGCTTAAACAAAAATTTCTTGCTGTTAGCCAGCCAGAAAGTGCAAACGCCAGCAGCAGTGAATGCAAACATTCTTTCGATTCTGTTGTGCAGGCAGTACAGCATTCAACTGTTAGAATCTCAGAAGCATCTTCAGTCTCAGGTAACAGTCAGTCGTCATCAGACTTTTCAATCATGGAATAAGCTGAAAGGTTTTGATGAATCCCACAAATGAAGGTGTTCACTCTGCATGCTGAATGATATGTTTGCTATGCATCCAGTAGTTACCACCGGGGGAGGAAAGAATGGTAATATCTACACTTTGGAGCCTGCCGGGCCTCCACGCCTATGCCGCCTGGATAATCATCTCAGCTCTGATTAACTCCAGAAAGCCAATAGCCTGGAAAAAACTCAACGCACTTCACTATTTCATGCTATCCATCAGGATCGCATTTCAGATAATCAAAAAATAGCTTCATTGCCTACCTTGATGGACCGGGTTGGCCATAATGATCGGCATTGCGACCTCCACCATAACAGTTCTGTGGCAGTAACCGAGTTTATTTTGCTCATCTCGGAACATTTGAGTAATCGCATTGTTTCTGCTGTCAAGCAGAGCCCATGCTGGGCTAGTACGGTCCACGAGACAACCAATATTGCTGCAATGTGCTGTCCATTCCACTTGCCACAACCTAGCCAGATCGAAGATTTTCAACTCTGTGCCGTGTTAAAACCAAGCAACGAAACCGGTTGTTTGATGTAACTCTCAATGCTCTCACAAATGTTTCAATGAACGGTCCAGAAAGTTTTCAGTAGAGGGGCTTACGTTTGTGCAGCGGGGTTTGACATTCTGAAAATTGACAAAAACTCCACTGATTTGTAGTATTTCCTATTTCAATTTTAGGGGATGACCGCACCAAATCCTCCCGTGGCGACGAAACTGGGTCCAGAGCGGCTCAGTGATGAGGGCGCGCTTGAGATTGCTCGTGAAATTTGTGATTGAAATGGATAAAAGCAAATAATAAACGGAGTGGCACAGCGAGCACTAAAGACCCTAGAATCTGCAGATGACGAGTAAGAAACCGATGCTTTTACAATGAACAAGAGCTGTTTAATGAAGTTGAAATTGAAACATTTGTGTTGTAATTTTTGTAACTACTGTAGTACTACTTGTGCACTGTGACTGCCAATAGGCAACTGAAAAACGTTTTGTAATATGTTTAATACTGTAATACGTTCAGGAATTATTTTGAACGTTTTGCTAAAAAATGCGGCCTCATAAAATTTTTTGGTGTTCCTTCAAATCAAACCTTAAAAAAAACTGCCTATATCCACTGTACTTAGACTATTTTAATTGATAAGGAAAGAAATGAAACCCACCTTACGAAAAGTCTCGAATCATTTGACACGCCTTTCGTAATTTCCACTTGCCATAACAACAGCCAAAATATGGAATCGACTTCAACAAAGATTATTATGAAAGAAGCTAGACTTCGCTAAGAAAATACAAAGCAACAGATAGAAGAAAAAGCAACGCAAGTTGATTTTTATTAGATAAAAACTGCAGTAAAACCAACATGCGACAAATAAACTTACAACACTGTTATTCGCAAATTTCAATGGGAATAATTCGTTGGCGGAATTGCGCACAGAAAATTCCTCATGAGAACGTTTCCTTAAATATATTTTATTTTGAGAATGATTTTTTCAATTTTAAAAAATTTGCTTTCAAAATATTTTTTGAAAAATGAAATTTTTTTGGGAATAAATATTTTGTGGAGTGATTTTTTAAAATTATAACAATAATTTTGCATGGTGCAAAGAGGACACCGTATAGAGCTGTCAAATGTCATGCCATAAATACGAAATGCAAAATATACCAAAGCTGTGAAAGCTAGTGAAAAGAGCGAAACTTTTTCTTCAAACGAGAAAAACGGCTAATGACCGGTTAGGACAATGGTGACAAATTGAAACTCATGCTATCAAATACGCCAGTTAGATATTTGTCATACTGGAAAGCGTTTCGTATCATTTGCGCATTGACAGAAGTTTGATCCGTCAACCTTCTGCTAGATCTTTTTACCAGCCGCCTAAATATTTGAAGAGTTTTTTAGCGCGTGCTTCAGTCTAAGTTGCATGAATTGTGGCAGTTGAATTGCAATATTATAATGATTATGTCTGGCCATGCATGTTATTGTAAGCACAACGTTTCCTACTTTGTTGAAAGCTTTACCAGATTGATGGATGGGTGCAGGTTTTTTTGTTCAAAGAACTGGCGTCCATAATGTCTCTTGCTATACGATCATTCTAATTACTTTCGAATAATGGAAATTCGCAACTGGTGTTTTGTTTTGCAATCCACATCCCTTGAGAAAGACATTAAAAAACTATCTTTAGATCATTACTTAGCACGAGCGTTTGAGCAATTTTCAGTCAATTCAATATATGCAAAAGATTAAATTTGGGCAAACCTCAAATAGACCTGGGAAGGAAAAAAGAAGAAATTATATTTTTTTGTTAAAAACGCAATACCTGTATGTGAGTCATCTTTTAAGTTATGACAATTTATCGCGAAAATGCTGGACATTTTGATGACAATTTTTGTGAATATTACAATAGAGAANATTCTCATCTGTTTTGAATAACACGGTATATCATTTTATCATGAGCGTTGCGATATTTCTCTTATCGAATAACTGCATAAAAAACATCAATAATTGCATAAACACCAAACATCAAGAAAAAAATGAAAGAAGGCGTTCTAAAACGCAGGCAGTGTGATGCGACTGATCATCGTAGGTTTGAAAATTTATGCCAGGCTGCTGACGTGCTGTAATTGCAAGATAACAAAAGTGAACATACTCATCTTCCTCCACAGTTCCTCGAAAATAATGTTCGATCGCTCGAAGCTATTTGCTGTAGTGCCTTGTTAGTTGCAATTTGAACAAATACAGTGCTAATAACTAACTTAAAACTCAATCGCTCGCGACCACGGTATCCCTCTGCGCCTCATGCGGGGTGCTTGTGAAGACATGTTGTTTGAAAGCATAAATACAGGATACGTGATTAATAGAGCCATGAGGGTGGGCAGCTAAAAACTTTTTTAATTGGGTTAACTAGGTGAAAATCGGAGAAAAATCAATAAAATGTCATGCAAATGTCATCTGGTCTTGGTAGATGGAAGTAGAAAAAAACAGTTGGGCGGCAATAGTTCAGTGGTAAAGTTCCCGCCTCTCACTTGGGAGGTTGGGTGATCGGCCTGAGTGAATAGCCTGCCGTAGCGCGCCTTGGGCAAGAGCGTTCACCTCAACCGCCCCGGCAAGAAGCATAATTCAGGCTTCGGCTTGGCGCCAGTTGCCGTCACCAAAATTAAAAAACAAAAAAAGAACCATTGAAAGACTTCAAAAATCATCCAGGCTTTGAAATTGCACAAATTGCAAAAAAATAGGGAAAACGATTTTCTTCAAAATATTTTTTTGCACTTCTGCGGGAAAATTGAAAGTATCGAAATAGCGGCGTTTGGTTCTTACACGCGGCAGCACGATCTTTCATTGCTTGTAAAGATGATTTTCGAAACCAATGTGACCACAGCGTGATGTAATGTGGTAGCGTTACCCTTCGTCAACGGAAACATTGTTTGCACAGATAATTTTGCTTGCATTTTGAGCCGCAGAAGCTTAGTTGTAGGCCAACGCGTTTGCAGTTGGCAGCGCCAAAGTTGAGCAGTAAAATCTGTGTTAGTGTGGAGTCACATCCCGCCCTTCAACGAAAACCCTTTGAGGATTAAACAATTTTGGGAGTGAAATCACCGGCGTGAAAACACTAACAGTGAGAGTTAGGGAGATAATTTGTTTGTTTGGATTACCATGTACAGTGTCGTACTTATGTAATATGAATGCAAATGGAAGATTTCTCCCACGCTGTAGATGCACAAGAATGGTGCGGAAAGGTTAGAGCTAAGCTAATTACGCAGATTCACGCTGAAAGCAAATCTTTCCTTTTTTCTGTGCAGAATGCAGCGTGAAGAAGCTTACACCAATGAAGCATGCAGGACTATACGTCAAAAAGTGGTTATGTGATTCAGTTGTGCGTCATTGGACGTCATTGGCTTCGCGCAACAGCTTCTGCGATGTTTTATGAGCCTGATTTCTTAAGTCAAGACACTACCCAAATGAGTGTAATGTTTCACTTCGTTGAACCGCTAGTTCGTTCGTCAGCTTCATATTATTCAAGGAAGCTAAACGCGCGACGGTACGCGAAGTGACGTAGTTGATTTGCGGCTGCTCAAGTAGAAATTGGATACCGCGCTAAAGAAAAAAGTTCAACACCAGTTAAATGGTCGATGAGCGACTGTCAACATACAGTTAGTATCAGGAATGCGCTGTAGTTCGTTGTACGCTGGCGGCAGGTAGCGGTGACTGACGTTAACTCACAAGTGTAATGCAGGCAGGGAGGGTAACATGCGTGAACACGGGTTTTCATCGACAGTTGACTCGAAATAGTGGGCTCAGGTTTATTTCTAATGGTTGCATTTCATATCTGATTTTTGTACACTGGTTATCGTTTCTTAAGAGTTTTTATTTGTTGTTATAGCCTAATTCAACACGTAGGCATGTAGCAACAAGTGCAAAGGAACAATCAAACTTATCGCTGTCGGAAGAGCGATCACATCTGAAATTGTTGGTAAGTAAAGCTAGTTTCGTTGAATTGAACTAATGAGAGTGAAGATAGATGCATGCAATGAGTGATGAAATGAAAAAATCGAAAGCATTTTTGAACTTTTTTCAGTAGCGTATATACGCAAGGAGTTACTTCACTGTAACTAAAGCGTATCATGACTGCAGCGTTTTTCAGTTGCAGTGAAGCCAGATTTATAAAAAACATGCATTTTCCATTTTGCACTAAGCCTACCGTAGCGTGCATTTTAGTTAATTCAATTTATGACTAACCTATGCTTTGCCAGCTTTCTCTTCTCGTGCTTTAGTCCTCCAGCTTTTCCCTCGTAAAAGCTTGCTTGCAAATATTAAGACTGTTTATGTGTGGAGATACGTGAAATCGATTTCCTATGAAAAACTTTAGTTGGTTGATTCGATTGCGTCAACTTTGCGGAGACTAATTGGTTGGGTAACTGAAGCGCAGTAGTTTGAAGGTTCTTTCGTTTTTGTCATTGCAAAGCTTCAGCGCTGTGAACGCAACAAACATCATTTCATAAAGCTGTTCGTGTTCATTCATCAGCAACAGCGGGTAGCTGTTACCGTCTATTTGCTTTGGCGAAGCACTTCGTCCGTATGCTGACAGCCTTAAGTACTCGCAACGAATTTCACTACGCAGGTTTTGAGGCGGTGCTGGAGCCGTGCAAACAACACTATCGCTTTGAGTTAATCTGACGTCAGAGTTTCTATCTCATAACAACGCCAATTGTTCCATTGACGTCATATAACACTATCGCACAGGTCTTATGGCAGAACAGAATGGCTGGGTTGGTCATGGAAGGTGGTGCATTGGCGCCTTCCATGCGTAATTTTGTTGGAGATGCCTGAGACATTTTGTTTGTTCACCTCCGTGTCAGGTGAGAATGTAATCGTGGTGAAGGTTTCCAGTCAGAAAAATTATAACAGCTCGAAATTTTGGGCAAATCCTAGTCCGTAGCCCTCTGGTTTGTATTTATTACGGTACTTCGGCTAACTGTTCTGAGTTTGAGATGAGGAGAATCCAAGACACGGTACGAAATGGAGTTGGAAAGCAAGATGAGAATATACGCTGGTCACTGCAGGCTAAACGCTAGCTAGTAGCAGTAGCTTTTTGTGGTTGGAATTGGTTGTACAACCAATTACCCAATAATATAGCCTAGTCCTATTTGTGTTTGGAATGAATGTGAGCTTAGTTTGAGCGACATTCTACCAACCTACATCGTTGTAGCTGTGTGTGAAATCTCATGTCGTTGTTGTGGCATAGTCTTGGAGTAACTGTACAGTAAAGGCATACACATGCCCCTCCATGCACGAAGAACAGTCAAAACCACAACAAAAACGCACGAAACAAACACAACATATACACAACATCCATTTACATTTAACATAGATGAGGGTTGGCAAGCAATGTGGAGAGCTGTGAGATATACAGAAGTGAGTCATTCACATACGTGGGAGAAGTGACAATCCAATGGATGGAGGCAATGAAGACTAAAAGCCATGCAGCAACCCTAGCGTTACAGAACAGAAGGAGTACGTGCCAGCAGCAAAAAGTAGTTTTTGTCAACACAAACCATGATGAAGAAGCAACACAGACAGTTACCCATGGCCCATTGTATTGTGAGGTATCACAGTTGCATATATTTATCCTGTGTGGCATGTCCTATCAACTAGAATCAGATCGAGGTTGAGGAGGCAAGCATGAAATCATATTTGATATTAGCCAGTATGAGAGTTCAGAAACAGCAACATGTTATGGAAATTTTTACAATAAAAAGTAATCCAATTAATTGGTAATGAATACATGAAAAACAAAATATGGTTATTTGATGATTAAGTGATAAGTCTAGAAACAACAAAAATTCATTCAAAACAAAGGTGTAATTAAAGATTGGATGTTTTGTACATTTCGGAGGAAATGTGAAAAGTTAGCTAATTGTAAACTTGTGTTTCAAAATCAGCTTCCAAAGTGCACTTGTCCAGTTGCAACTTGCTTGGTGACTAGATTTGATCGGCTAGTATGGTAGGCATTGGTAATTGATATAATTGAAACGCTGCTCTGCATTTACTATTCTTCATTAAAATACTTGCAAGTAGCCTGTCTGAAGTAAGCTATAATCAGTTGTGAAATTTGTCTCTCATATGGATTTTTTATGGTAGTGTATTGATTGTTGATGTTATTGTTTATCTTACTGTACAAGTGCCAAGCACTGTTGAGTTATAAACTCTGTCCTATGTGTAGAACTGCTGTTATCACATATTGTGAAAAAACATTGCAGGGTGATATCACTTGTTTTGTTAGAAAAGACATTTCATTGGATTTTGAAAATTCTATAACGAGAGCGATCTAGTTTGTTGATTTCATATAAACACACTCACAGCTGAACTGTAGCTGTGGGACACTTTACAAGTTAATCAGGACATGGCTGATATTCCTGTGCCTCCAGGCTTACATGATCTACTCCAGGTTTGGTATTTGTTTTAAATATTAAAATTTAATACTTTTATTTCCTATGTGTTGCCTATAGTGAATGTAATACTTTCATTTCCTTCTTTTTGGTATTAGGTAAAAAGTTTCGTTTTGTGTTTTCTATCAAGTTTGTCAAGAAAACATTTGAAAAAATTGAGCATGTTAAGAAAATTATTTTCAAGGTTGTTTGACAATTCTGAAGCAATCACTTACCTAGTCTGCCCAAGCTAAAGTCTTGGTTATTCTGATGATTAATTCAACAAATTGTCACATGTGCTTAAAGGTTCAGTGGGTGATTGGCAGTGCATATGAAAGGGGTACAAGACGTAGATTGCACCCAGGCCTGGCAGATACTAGGCCCAAAAAGATGAAAATATGCATACACTACGTTTTCTTTAACAAAGCTGAAAATGGATGGTCACTTCCTCCAATTACAGTACTGGTAGCTATACATAAATGTTCCCTCCAAAATCTTGACAAATCTGAAATTGCCCAAATGGAATTTTAACGAAAATTTGACCAAGATTATCTCTGAGGGTCTAGAAACTAGGGGGCCAGTATTTGTTTTTGTACCCTGGGATATTGTCTCTTGAAGGCCATGGTGATTGTTCATTCTTTTAGCCTCGTATGTTGCATCCCATCCACTTTCTTTTTTATGATTATATATTTTGACACATGCACTATTGATCAGTTATTGTTTGTTCATCACCATGTGTCGTTGTTTTGTTTTTATTCCTGTTCTTATTTGCTTTTAGCTCTTAACCTCAGTATTTGAAAAGTAAAGGTTGAGCAGTGAGAATTGGAGCCTCTGAGCTTGCTGTGAGCTTAAGGAATCTGCCTGCAGTGCTCTGCTTTCATCAATTGAGTTGAGCAGTGGTTTTTCATTTGCAAAGATAATAGGGTGATTGAAATACTAGCTAGAAATATTTTTGATCAGTTTCGTATCCATCAGTATTATACTCTAAATGGGAACATAAATGTATCTATGTTATCACATAACCAATTAACACCTTTTGACTTAAGGGTTTCCCTCTGGATAATAACTCGTTTCTGAGAGTATATGTATAATATTTCCTGAAACAGCTTATAACTGAAGCCCAAACAGTGCTTCAGTTGTTGAATCCACTGTTTTTCTTGGTAGGTTTCCATACATGAGTATATGAAATTTCAAGAGAAAGATTATGCCCAGTATCTAGTACTGAGGTCTCAACTCAAATGGATCTGAATGCCAAATGAAGACATCAGTTAACCCAAAGACCACATTGTGACTGCCTGAGGGCTACATTATAATGCTGTTGCAACAATAGTGGTACCTAAACCTTACCAGAAACAGCTTTTCCTTGTTCTGGGAAAGGTTACAGGCGTGTCATTATTAGCTGTCTCTACATTACTTCAAAAGGGACTTGCTCACTATCTGGCCAAGCACTTTTAAACACCAGTGAATATACCAAGTAACTTATGTTAATTGTTTGAAAATTCCCAAAATGCCTTGTGGGTCACACATGCTGCATGTGACCCATAGGATGTGTGTTTGATACCCCTGATCTAATACAAGCCAGGTTTGTATTTATACATAGCGCCGTTTCTGTTCCATAAAAACCCATTCCGTAGAGGATCATAGGCCAGAACTTAAAGTGTTAATTAAAATGGTAAATTAAATATTTAGCTCTTCTTTCCAGAACAATCTTAGTAACCTTTCCCACAAAAGTAATTGGGCTCTATTTCAGTATCCAACAAATACTGTTGTGTCGGTCACCATTGTTTCAAGAAGTTTTCTTTTAGTTGGGTAAGACCAGAGATTAAAGATTTCATCTTTCTTTTTGACATCCTTGTTGCATAATAATTTCGTGATTGCTAGGAGATGTTTACCAGTATCTTTAATGCTGCAAGCTTTCTTGGGCTCAGTGGCAATTCGTGTGGGTTTCTCTGCTATCAAGAATTCTGCATGGATCACAGCTTGCATGGTTGGAAGAAAGTTATTTGGATACATGTTGTGCATGCTACACACTACAATCTGTTGAATGAATAGCGTTATTACAATATCCACTTTGCCTTTCTGTTGATTTCACTAAGCAGCTTTTTTCTGTGTAATTTCATGCATCAAGTTGTAGGAAATCTAAAAACACTTGGGGATGAAATACATGGACTTGTAGATTGCTAGCAAACTTCAGCAAGTATGTAGAGTATTTAACAACTGTACTCAATAGGCAACTTGCCTTTTCTCAAGTGATATCAATGATACTACATTTCAATATGACATCCAGAAATTTGCATTAAAAAAATTCATAAACCTTTCTTCTCCGATACATTGCCTGCTTGACATACGTGGGCTCATTAATGTTTGGTGATCGTGATACAATCTGTATTACCCAATTTTCCTCTGTCATTGCAAAAAAAAGGTTTCATGAATTTTTTTAACATATCATTTTTTCCTTCACTTTTAAAATTGTTCTTGGCTACCTGTAGCAAGCATTGCAAAGCAAATGATTGGTATCATTACTGCTGCAATGCAAAAATGTCAGACACAATATTAGAAGTTCCTGAGAGCGGTTCATTATTTCAATCACAGTTATTGAGATATTTTATTAAACACAGCTGCAAGCATTATATTTTTGGTTCACCAAAATAATTGGATTCTTTTCTACTGCATGTTATGCAGTCAAACCTGGGTTTCTTTTTTCACTGAGACATTTTGGTAATTTGTTCCCTAACAGTATTAAAACTCACCATAACAGTATTCACTTGCATACCTTTTGAAGCATTATGACCTACTTGACTTAATTTTTTTCGGACTTAATTTTTCAAAAACATTTTGGTCTATGACTGGAAAGTGACAGAAAAAATAAACCCAGGGTCAAACTGCTATGGAGTTAACTTTTTGCTGTAAACCAGAAAGAGCTCTTATTTTGTTATAAATTTATTTTATTACAAACTGAATTTGGTTATCAAAGTAGGTTAATGTCAACACAGTGTTGAAAAAATATAACAATTCAGTTGTGCGAAATAAAAATGGCTATGCTGTGTTGAAAGACATTTTATACTATCTTGTTGCAAGGAAAATGTAATTTAGCCAAGTTTTTTTGTCAGTTCAAAATATAATAATAGTGCCTCATGAGTTTCAGCATTCTTTTTCTTATTAACAAGTTTTGTGCTTTTCATAAAAAATAAATCTGCTCATATCCTGGGTGATAGCCCTTGTGCTAGCATTGAAAGATTTAGCTTTTTGTCAGGCTTCAAAGCATCTTCTCTTTTTGAAGATATTTATATGCATTGTTTGAAAGCTATTTGGTAATTGAATTTACCTTCCAAGAGTTTGTCGACTGGTTTATAGTAGTCAAAATATTCCATGAAGCGCATACAATGTTGTACTGTAGAGGATTACCTCAGAAGTTCATTGCAAGCAAGGCCATATTTAATTGCTTAGCTGCTGTTGCATCAAAGGAAGGGTTGTTGCTTCACTTTCTGTTGTTCCATATTTCCATTAGTTTTATGGTGGAACATCTCTGACTGTTTGTTATATAACATTTATCTGTGAAACTTGCACGTGTCATTAAGGAAAGCAATACTTCTGTTAGGAGTGTTGATGCTTTCACTGGTTATTGCTTGGTGGACGTAGTGCATTCACAGAGCATGTTTTCTCTGAGGTGCTATAGTCACTGTTATTAGTTTGGAGAAACATGTGAGTCAATGCATTATGCAAAAGTGTGAATTCACTATTATTGCAGTTTAGCATGGAAATGTTTCCATATATCTCTTTCGTTTCAGATTACATCTGATATTGATATGAAGCATTTCTTACAGCAATTTTAAGAAAATGATTTAAATGGTAGTCTCCAATATTATTTCCTTTCCTCCAATAGACCAAAGTGATACTTATTTCATTGAAAATGCTTATTCCAATTCTTTTGATCTGTGACTTAAATCAAGTTGTGACTGTTGCTGTTGATTGATTTGGCTAAAATTAGTTATGTAGGCAATTTAGAAATGGTTTGCTTTGTAGGTGCAAGTAACTCAAAGTTTTTGCTGCAGTGTTTCTCTATACCAGTGGTTCCCAACTGGGGTGCCATTTACAATTCCCAGGGATGTTGCAAGCTAATATGTTTTTCAATATATCATTGAAAAGATATTTTCAAAATGTCGCCAACCTCAAACCAAATTGCTTAGGGTTCGCCACTAGGTGCCACAAATTGTGTTTATCTTTTGTAGGGTGCCGCAAGCCAAAAAAGGTTGAACCACTGCTCTATACTGTAAGTGTTGTCATATATTCTAGTTTAGCATGCCTGAGATGAATGTGAGATAATATCTGTTTAGAACAAGAGATTACTATGGGATTAGGAATGACTTGTACTTGTTCTGCAAGAAAATAATTCTTTGCTCCTGATGGTGGTTAATTAAGTGGTGTTCAATAAGATAAACTGCATTTTATGGTATAAGAACTGTGGTAGTACTAGGTGTCTTTTCAGTGGTGAAAGCCCAACTGATTTTGGCACCTTAAATCTCTAGACCAAATATGTCCAACCCGTGGGCCGCATGTGGCGTAATTTTGTGTGGCCCAGTTAAGGTTTTCATTGTTGTGTGTGTAGGTTTTCATTTTTGTGTGTGTAGGTTTTCATTGTTGTGTGTGTAGGTTTTCAGTGTTGTGTGTGTACACTAACAATGGCAATCTGCTCTTATTTTGATAATCATAAATTTGACATTTTTGACACATTGGTCCAACTCTCAGTATCCCCTTATCCATCTATGCTATGTACTGGCAAATTTCCATGTGTCCAGTGACACCTCAGAGCAAAATTTTTGGTTTTCTGATTTCTGTCCCTGATGTTTCATTGGCACTAAACCTGCCTATAACATCACACTTCGAGTGATTAAAGGTGCTATAACAGTCAACATCATCAAAGTTAGCTGTATCTAAATTTTAATACAATGTAAGTCATTCAGTGTGACGCCTTCATTAAAGATAGTGACATAGTTTTTGTTCCATCAGGCAACTTAATTGGATGTAGCTGCTGTAGACTATTAATTCTTAAGAACTTCGATGACCAATGGTTGAAAACCTAGTGTGGTAAACTGCACATATTAATGCCGCAAATATAAGGCAAATATAAAGCTCAAGGAAGTGTAGTTGATGTAGAATTTTTTTATTGCTCTTTGTTTAAAAACTAATGTCAGTCTGCCACTTTTTAAAGGAGCTGGTCTGAATTGGCACTTTTATCCTAAAATAAAAAAGTTCTCAAGAAAAAGCTTGCTTTCACTTTCTGTAACAGAAGCCCAGTTTAGCTAAATCGTGATGACTTAGTCTCAGAGGACTTTCATCAAATCTAAGTATAATTTTTCAAAGGGTGTTAAAGTATCGTTACTACTGAAGTAATTTTTTGCATGATGGAATTCAATGCGTTAGTTTTATTTAAAATTTTTCTCTGATTACCTTAACTGAGAAGAACATATAATTTTTGTGATTGCATGGAACAGTTGATTCAAAATTTGTGCTGCAGCTATGCAGTGCAATCTTTCTTGTAGGTTCATCCGTGGATATACTGAGATTCCATGGCAGGTGTGCGTTGTATACAGACTGTATATGCCAGTTAAATAAAAAATAGTAACTTTTGGAAAAACTGGAAAAACATGTATTTTTCACTGATGGGTTTCAACTTATCAGACTTTTTTTGTTTGAAGAGCTGTTGATGGGCATAGCTGTTATGTTATTTTGCTTCAAACATTTTTGCAATGAAAGATCCAATCATTTCAGATAATTTTTTTGACAGTTGCATATATGTGAATGACCCCATTCTCATAATCGGTTTGCGTCGTAGTCTTCCTCGAAAGAGCCTTTCAATATGACAGATAAAAAAACTACACACCCACTGGATTTATATGACTGTTATGCATTTCTTTAGCTTTCTTTCTGTGGTACTTAAGTTTCGAAGGTAGCTCCAAATGTAAGTCATTTTCTCCACTGCGGAAAAATATGTTTACGCCATATTCGAGAAGTGTTGTTGTATTCCATTTGTGTTATTCTAGGGTTTTGTGGTGAACGTACTGCGACATCAACCCAGCGACTTGGTTGAATTCGCAGCACAGTATTTTGCTGAGCTGCTTGAAAACCGCGACCGTGCCAGAGGAGTTGACACCATGGGGAATCAAGACGAAGACATGGTTGCTAGCGATTATGATGACTACATGGACGAGGCTGAAGGTTCGTGTTTTTTTGACACATCAGTACGTACTTAAATAAGGTAGACAGCTAGTTAAATTGGCCGCACCCACTGTTAAGAGATCGAGAGAATGACTGATGACAACTAGAAACGATTACATCACCGAACTACCTTGATGAGGGGTTAGCGCAGCATTTGAAGTCAGCTAAGAACCTCGGTGTACAGTATTGCGAATATTTTAGATCTACTGCTTGCGCGACGTTGCGGCAAAAATTGAAATCCTGCAATTTTTTACAAATCTTCATTTCGTCGCAGTAGATTTGCCAGAACATCACTGCGAAGTCGCGCCTGTAATATGAGAGGTGCTGCGTAAATGCAAGGTGCCTTTGGTGGAGAGCGTGAAAATAGTTTTCATTGATTTTTTGCAGCTGTTTCACCACTCAGAATTTGAGATATGCGACGCTTATTTTTACCGCACCATGTTACAAATGAACTGGGGTATAAAGCTACGTAACGGCTAAAAATCAATTCTGTCTTGCTTACAGAAATGGCGATTATGGCCAGAAGGTCGAACTCTCAGCGGCGGAAATCAGGTGAGCAAAGACTGCGCGTTCGTTGACTGGTGTTCGTGCGAATAAAGTTGCGCTAAAGTTCTCAGTAAATGTTATTGAATTCTCATAGCGCTTCGGGATAGGTGTCCTGTGCCGTTGAGATGTGAGATTAAACTGCAGGGGATGTGAAAGTTGTTGCAAAACTCAACAAGATAATTGTGAACCCAGTGGTGCTGTTCGGTAAAAGCATATTCTATTATTGTAGACCACACAGATTCGTAGGTGTGCTCAGGTTATATTGAATAAAGAACGGTTGCTTTATTCATCGCCAAATTAGCGAATGGATCTACATGCTTCCAAACTGAGTTTGCAAAATTTCAACGATGTCGATTGCTGCATTTGTGTAGTCTTTGCATCCACTACACTCGGGCGTTTTTTCTCCAACATGGTTCGCTGCTCATTTACCGAAACAATTTGTGACTTTGTGTGGTTGATTCAGATGCTCTAGATCAGGGGTTCTTAACCTTTTTTCTCCAATTCCCCACTTTTTAGTGGGGCAACTCTCCATTTCCCACCACAGCATCGGTCTTTGACAAAATCGATTTTAACCCATGAAGTGTTTAGTACGTAAATGACTTACAATACCTCAT
>JGI24159J19872_10000911_pt1 | contig 30172 bp, 10 predicted proteins | sample Ectturendosymbi4_FD_19872 | JGI IMG/M metagenome (IMG submission 19872)
GCTACAGAATTTGGTAATGTAGCCAATGCGGTCAGCACTTGCGCTGATCAGCCATTGCAGACAAAACAAAGACAATTGTTTCCGATGACGTGAACTACCACGGAACACAATCTTAAACATGCGTAGTGGAATGAATGGTCTGCAAAAAGTGGTGAGATGGTTTCTGGATGCAGACGATAACCCCAGAAATTCCCACCAAATCCTAATTATTACTTTTTGGTCCATTTACAATGTTCCTTGAAATTTGCATGCAAATTAATTCCGTGGTATTTGCATTAAATCGAAAAATTAACAAGCAAAAGTATGTGAAAACAATTAATCTCCTTTGCGCAGGTAATAAAGTTTTTGTAAAATATCAAGCTCAAGGGGAGGTTTCAACCCCAAACCCCCCTTGTGTACGCCCTTGTAAACGGTTTATAAGTGTAGGCTACACATAGCGACCTACAAAATTCATTACCATTCCACACAAAATTGCTCCATGTTAACCCTGTATCACGGAGCTTATTATTGACAAGCTGACAGATTTGAGTATGATCATTGCCCTGATGCATATGCATCGGTTTGCTTGAGCGCTGAAGACCACTGTAGAAATAAGCCTTCCACAACACGTAAGTTTAGTAAAAATTCGCCTTACGATTGAAGTAGCGTGTTACTTATGCTCGGAAGTGTTTTCTGTCACCTTGCATTTGCAAATCAAAATAGTTAGTCTTTCGGCATTCTGTGGATCCCCTGTTGAATTGTCCTCTGTCTGGGTTAACTGAGTGGCGCACGGACCATAGACGCAAAGTAATACGCCCTGTGCAGCAATTGCGAAAAATGCCACATATACTGTAATGGCTTCATCTTTGGTGACTATCTTGTGACACCTATGATTTGGGCCAGCGAATCTGTCCTGTTTCTGGTCTGTATTTTGCAAACATTTGTAAATTGCTACGCGTGATTCATGTATAACTTAAAAAATTCACTTGTAGTCACTTGTAATGCATTATATATTCAAAGAATGAGAGAATTCTTAGGCAATACTGCATTTTTAAAACGCTCTGCACTATGAAGTCAAAATATTTGTACTGCTGCAGCACTGTTCCCAGCACAATTCCAGTGACAATTTCAGACTAGCATTGCTTGTGGAGTGCCCAATTCACCATTCTCTACATTTTTTAATCTATGAATATATTCAAACAACGTATTTTCTCAAAACTGACAGGTTTCCATCGCCTAAACTAAACCTAAGCTGCAGAACAGCTCGTGTAACTGCAATGGAACAGAATCGCAACACCATCAACAAGACAGCATCAAAACTGCCTCGGATCGAAAATGCAAACAAATTAACGGCAAGAGTATGGAGAAACGACCCTTCTAACACGAACGTAACTTCAATTTGACTGCTTTTCTGAATATCTAACAAGCTGCAAAGTGGATTAATCTCACAACTACCTGCTTTCCTTTCTCAGCGTCATTCAACGCAACAAATTAGTGCACTACGTCCACTTTATAGCCTCCCTTTGATTGAGACAAACATTTGTTTTATCCTAAGTTTTATCCATGTTCATCAGAGACATATATATGGAAGGTATACAGAAACATGTCATGCTGGAACTGCACTGCATTGCAAAAAAAGATTTGCCTGGTGTAATTCCAGACATAAGTTTGCTATGACGTGATCAGACATAATAAAAAAGTTCCGTTTGCCTGACAAACAAACGTCCATAGACACACAACTGTGAATCGTTAAGGAAATACAAATGTTGACAATTGTTTCAAGGGAGCCTCGGTCCAGTTTTTCTACAAGGAAAAGCTGTTAGCAACCTTTTTACACTGAGAGGTTTCTCCTGCCTTGCTGCTACTTGACAAAGTGTAGTAGCTTTGGTGGCGGGCATGCATTGCTTAACTCTGGTAAAGAAAGCCTATTTATTATGATATCAACGTTTCGGAGGGGTACTTTAACACGAAAAATCGACAAGTGATAAGCCTAAAAGAATTTGAGGCTTCAAAATATGGTTTCAAGGTTTTGACAGTTGAACACCTTCTCTTACATAAGTCCGTTAAAAACAATCCCATGAAAATAGGCGTACCCAGTGGGGCCAATAGGGGCCGTGGCACCCCAAATTTCTATAATATCTTAATGTTCTATGCTTCGAGACGCGGTGTCCCAAACCAAATACTGTTGCGCGCTTAAATTCAAAAATTTGTTCCCCTCAAAAAGTTTTGGCTGGCTACGCTACTGCCCATGAATGGGTGTATGAATTGGCTCATCCCAAGTGTCACCACATGCGCATGCTAAAAAAGTACTCTTACATTATAGCTAAAGAAGTTTGACTACTAAATTCTCACAGAAGTTCTGGCAAAACTACATGAGTTGTATACACCACGACGTTCATGTTCATGTTGTATCAACATACAAGCACTGCATGTCTCAAGATGGCAGACTGTCACACGAAGTGTTGCAAAACGCAGCTTTTCTGGTTTTAGCAGCAAGAGAACATCTTGGGCAAACATAACTCTCAGGATCAGCACCCATTGATTTAAATAATGCTACCGACAATGATTTCAATGCACCAACTTTATGGATTTTTCTTGATGTACCTGTAATTAGACAGGCAAAATAATGAACAATTACAGAAAGTGCGTTCGATGGCAAATTATAGTTATGATTCCTTTCTCATACTGCAAAAGTATTTGTAAAATTTCATTGTTTGTCTCTTGAGCTATATCCAGAGGTGCCATACCGTGCTTATTTATAAGATTTGTCCTTATTTTGCAGTGCTACGTCTTACAAAATGTTACTGTCCTTATTTCTAAGAATGCCCTTATTTGTGACTTGCGTCCTTATTTTTTCTTATTTTCTGTGGCATAACAATTTTACATACAAGTAATTCTAATAGACATACAGACCGTTACTATATCCGAAAATGCTGTTCTTTTTGCTACCCATGTTGTTGCGTTGCATTTGCGACCAGGTTTCCAATCAAGCAGATAAATTCGATCTGCTGTTGATTATTTTTTATTTAGCCGACGTTTCGCCCTCGTATATTTATATCATCTTAAACATTTTGTAATCAAGGTTTTGTGACGTCATAAAAGTAACATGATCTTGCAGCATAGAGACGTAAGGCAGTATCAGGCATTGTCAGCACATAAGTTGTCTACTCTGGTTAGGATTCTTAGGTAAGCTGGTTTTGTAGCGAAGGTTTAGCATTTAATTGCTTCAAGAAATAAGCCCGCAAAAAAAATTTCCGTGATGATTACAAGAAGGAAGTCGAGAATAAGACATTGCTGAAGAAAATGGTTCTTGGAGATAAATAGGCAAACTTATGACCTGACGTTAGTCGTGCAAACAGAAACAATTGTTTTCTTTTAGGTGATAAAATCAAATTTTGCTCAGCCGTCCTTATTTTTGGTTCTAGATCGATGGTGGCCCTGGCTATATCCTATAACAAGAAGAAACCTTTGTACTACTCACGAATGCTCACCATAATAAAACAAATAATAAAAATATTGAAAACTTGCCAACTGAGCAGGTTTTAAGCTCTGCACCTAAACTGCATCCATCAAGTTATGAGAAGACCGTATATCTCGCTACAAAACGTAATGGTTTTTGGTTTCATCATCTTTGCCTGAGAACCGATTGTTGTTATCGCAGCTGTCTCTTGTTTGAACAAGCCAGACGCAATATATATATTGCTAAATAGGACAAATTTTTGTACGCCGTTATCCAAAAATATCGAACGAAAATCACTGGCCAACCAAGACACTCGTCAAGCACGGCTGCTGTCGCAAAGTAACGAATCATCAACGCAGCAGCCATTTGCATTCTAATTTCCGTCGAACTGCCAGCACTGATATCAAACAATAAACCGTTCAAATATGACACTGAAAATCACGGGAAGTTTGCGTTGTGTTCCATATGCAATTGCAGTCGCAGTCAAACTGTTAAGCAGTCAGACCTCAATTTAACTCAAGTCTTCCGTTAAATAAACTGTACCGCTAGTGGGACAATAGTTGAGGCCTAGCTGCCATAACTGCTGTTACAAATGAGAAAGTATATATGGCAACAACAGGATTTAAATTATCGAAAAATTTACATCACTGTTATGCATTGCATAGCTGACATTGGTGTCCATCTCGCAACTATTCAATTCCAACCTTTGTGCTGCAAACATCCGCTCGTTGTAAAATTGCCGCTCAATTATATGACAGAACATACTTTTAATAATCAGCGGTAGGTACCTTTAACCGTAGGTAGGTTTTATCTTACTCCGCTACATTGCACTAGTTAATCCAGAAACATAACTCACCAAACTGTACAAGCTCGGCCTGAATGATCGGTTGCTGAAGACAATGTTATGTGCGGCGAAAATGCTATCACCACAAACACACGCGTGATTGGAATAGCCCACCTTAAACTTCGTGTAGTTCGTAACACAGTTGTTATTGGTGCTTCCGTGTGCACAGCCTCAGAGGCTCAAGCCAGGCGATCGATACCATTGATTTATCCTCAAAACGTGTGCAACCCATGTAGGGTAATGTAACTGAGACCAGACTAGTTTCAACACTCTGTTTGACAAATTGCTTGTAACTTCACAGCGCTTGGATTCGCGACTGTTAGCGAAATCGCATATCTTCAGAAAAGTGAAAAGTAAAACGTCACTTACAAAACGTTACTTTCTGCAAACTGTAAAAGCTGTCGCCACAAGGTATTGTACTATGTGATGATTATTGTTGCAACATACAGCTAAGCGTTTGACGAGTGACGCAATAGGCTGTAATATAATGTTACACAGAACAGTAATAGTCGCATTTGCCTGTGAAAATTTTTACAGAATTTAAGTTTCGAGTAGTGCTTTAGAGATATGAACCTTAGGTAACATTTTGCAGAATAAACACCAAGTTACGATTTTATTGATTTTTGAGACACCAGCATTCCGCACTTAACAAACCTTTGAAATGCTTCGAAACGCGGGTGCTGTATAATGAATATATCAATATGTAACTTTCATCGCACCTTTACAACACAAAATTTGGGGCTGATGTGGTAAGATAGAAGTAGTCGCAGCAAGGTACTCACTATTTATGAGCAAGTTGGGAATGCCAGACATTAGTTGACTACTTTCAGACCATATTGTTAGCAAAGCTGATTCTATTAGCAAAGCTAATTTTTTACTCGCAAAGTTATTATTAGCAAAGGTGATTTGATTTCTTTGAATAAGATTTTAGGCCTGACGATGTGTAGTATACGTGCAATCGCTTTATTGTCAAAAATTTTACTGATAGATTCCTCCGATGTGGAGAGCAGTTACTTACTTTCAGACCTTATCATAAATTTGCAAATACGCTGTGACAACACGCGTCAAATCAGTGAGGATAAAAAACGATACTTTCATAGTACGCGGATGAAGAACAACCCAGTAACAACCTACCAGAACTCCCTTTGGACCGCTGTGTCTGTCCAGTGATTTGGTTCTTTTCATTGGAGGAATGGTATTTTTTAAATTGGCGCTGTCATCTGTACCTGAACACGTGGGTATATGGTTGTCAGAGTGTGCACAACCAACTGTTGGATCAGTTGGAATGAGGACGGTCTTAGCTAGACCGCCGTCGTCGTCACTGGCCACCACAGTGCCGCTTGATGCCGCGCTTTCGCGGGATATTGTGGAGTCGCGCTTAGTCTTTTCTGCGATTCCCACATTGGAGAGTGAATCAATACAATTGAAGTCATCGTCATTTTCATTCAAATCAAAACCTGCATAGTCGGGCTTTAGTTTTGCAGGCAGTGAGCGACACTTCTGCCACGCTTCCTCCGACAATTGGTGATCTGCTGTCAGAAAAGAAACTGAGTTTGTTGGAGTGGAAACCAGCGAATCGACTTGGTCCAAGATAGCGGGTGCTTTTTCCCGGTGATCAACACCAAAATCGATGTTCGTTTCCGTATCTTCTATAATTAAATTGTTTTCTGATTGAGGAGGTTTTGGTCTCTGCTTGAATGATGTACTAGCGAATGAGTCTTGCCTTGCCAAGTGTCTGACTGATTCCAACGCCTGTTCGGTCTCCTCAGAAAATAGATCCGCTTCCAAACCAACATCAGGATTAAGAAATGTTTTGTTTAAGTCACGAAGAATAGCCAGCTTGTCAGCACCAGCAGGAGCGGCTGACCACTTGCCGTAGAAAAGAGATGTAGGCCTCTGCAAATCAAAAATCGTCTGCTACGGTTTAGTGTAGTGAAGTGGCAAAGTAACAGTGTGAATCCTGTCTATCACAACAGGGTCTCCAAACTACGGCCCGCGGGTCAAATCCGGCCCGCAAAGCCATTTCATCCGGAAAAAGACATTTTGTCAATGATGAAAAAATGATGTATTTACGAAAAATTTGTTGATTTGGTAGAATGGAACATATCCCGAAACAATCACATTACGTAAGATGCCCGGCCCTCAAACTATTGTGTAATAGTTTATGTGGCCCTCGGATCAAAAAGTTTGGAGACCCTGTTACAAGTTGCGTTTGAAGTCGGGCAGCAGTCGACTTTAACACACTGTTGAAATTCACTATTAACATGGCAAGACACTATTACGCTACACTGCTGCTAAATTTAAGCGAAGTACGTAAATTCTGTGCAAAGCTGCACAGTACACATGCAATCCAAATGTTCTGAATATGGAATGCGGTGCTGAGGCTGTCCACGTAGCTAAACGTAGCCACACCATCTATTTCTGCAGTGTTAGAAACTCTACTTCCAACAAACAAATAACTAAGAACCGATCAGACGCTTTTTTATTTGTTGATCGCTAGGATGTGACTTATCACATGTATTTAGATATGGTGAAAAAAGTAATTCGTGTAGTTTAAGTCGATATTTTTCATATACCACACAGCCACGTCAGATTTTGGGGCATTGAGCAACCGGTTTTTGGTGACATAATCTAAAACCGCTAGGCCATATGCCACGTCAGGAGGTCGGCGTTTGGGACGCTCCACCAGGAAATGATGTGCGTTGTTCCTCAGAGCCACAGGGCGCTGATGGCGAGTCAGACACCAGTAAGATGGCGATTGAGCCTGACAGCAGTCAACTTTTTTGAACTTTTTAATCTTTTTTGACGGTTGGTTCAAATCATATAAGTTTCTATGCTATTATGCAATTTAGTTTTGCCTCTATGTGCATTCCTACAGTAATTTATCATTTCTATTGCAGATTTGATCATTTATTTAGAATATTTCAGCTTAATTATTAGCACTCTACTTTAAATGCCATTCTTCTATTTTTGCTGCTTTTGATGATTCACTTCTTTTGAGAATGGATTTGACTCCGAGAAAGCGAGCACAAATTGTGGCTTTAAGTAAACATGCTAAGAAGTCAGTGAGAGAGATCGGGAAGGAGTTAGGAACACCCAAATCCACGGTTGACTGGATTGTTTAAGAGGAGCAATGACGACGATGATTTCACTATCCAACGACGGGGTAGATGCGGCAGAAAAAGAAAAACGGCTGCTCTAGATGACCAAATGTTAACGAGAAACAGCGTTAAAGATCCAAGAAATAACAGCGTAGACCTTAAAAGAGATTTGTCAGCTGCTGGGTGAATGTACATACATCAACTATCTGAAGAAGGTTGATTGATAGAGGAAGAATTGCCAAAGGAGGACACGTAAATTATTAAAGCCGTTGGAAATGTTGTTCTTACAGTACAAAAGTAAAAATTCGATTTTCTACAAATTTGTTTGAATTTTTTGAAGTGTCCCAATTAATTTGCACACCACTGTACTCCTCATGAGAGGGATATTTCAGCAGGATTAGTATTGACGTCGAATATGAAATCACGGAGTCTATGTGTTGCTTTCCTCCCACTCCGTGTTCTGAAGATGGTCCAACTCTCAGTGCACAGCTCTGCTGTCGATGGAATGGAGCAAGTTCTGCGTCGCATGAAAATCGGTGTCTCTATTTTAGTTTCCGCTGCTTCTCATCAGGTGGACTGGTGAGTAGGAAGTGGAGCAGAGGACCAGCCGCCAAAACACGGCATGCAAGAGACGGCTCTTTTGCGTCTAAGTTCACCAGGCTGGATGCCTGCCAGGGCTGGTAGATAGTTTGATGGTGTACGACGAAGGCATCCGGTCATAATTCTCAGAGTGTTATTGATGGTTGAATCTAGGAAGTGGGTGCGTCCAACGCGACACCGAGATGGGTGCAGTGCTCTGCCGTTGAGAGAACAAGGGCCAATGTGGCTGTGCGCAGATTTGCTGCTCCAGTGCCCCAACCAGTTCAGCAAACTGCCTCAAACTTGCGACTCAAGATGTTAATTTTGCGATTTGTAGCAGTTGATAAGCGTGGTATAAGATAGGAACGATATTATGCGCACCAGGAAGATTAGGAGAAGCTTTCATAAATTGTTTTGTGATTTTGGCATTTTATTCAAAAAACCTTTGTGCGAAGCATCAAGGTAAAAGTACGAACCACAGGAGTAAACTGTGAACCGAAAAAGGTTTCAACCTGCAGCCTCCTTGCAAACGGAAGAACATTTGTGAGGCTTTTCACAGTTGTATTTCTTTTAATTCAACCTATAGTGAAATATAATAAGTGGGGACTACTGTATTATCATGTTTGATTTTATTGGTCAAATTATACTACGCAAATCAGTAGTTTTGAAAAAGAACTTTTGTTTTCCTTCCAATATCGGGGTATGACGTAAAAAAATAACAAAACTTCCAATTCAATCGTGCATTACTGATCGAATCATTTGCAATGATGAAAAGCGTAAAATGATAGTAGCACAAAAAACGGCGTTTCCGGAAAATATTGTGAAGATGCACAATAGCTTTTAAAAAGCATTTCTTTTCTCGTTTGCATGACTGCAACTATTTAATGCACTTATCGTTAGTTTTGTTTTGCCGTACCAAAACAACATGTCAGTAACCACGACAGGAAACGTACTCTTCATGTTCAGAAGTGGAACAGCTGAATATGAATATTTTAGCCAACTGTTCTAATCAGTTTTTCTCTTGGTGAGAATATACCATTGTAATCTACCATTATATAGTCTTGGTTGTTGTATACATATTGTTTTATGCATCAAAATTTTAAAGGCTCCATAGATGAAAACGAAACCTAGACCCATCTCCTGAAATGTTTTTCAAGTTCATAAACTTTTTTACAAGAGTTCAAACATCTGTTGCGTGGACTAACTGATAACGAGAGGTACAATGGCAATTGCAAACTGCAAGCAAAAGAGCGCATTGAAATCTATTTACAATCGTTCGAATCTGAATGACAAGGCTGCAGTGCGTTCAAAAACAAAATACACGCTTGGCTGCACTGAACACAATCAGAGGCAACTTACGTTTTGTGATTTTTGCTCCGCCGAGACAGGAAGACTCGGTTTGTCTATGGATTCCTCATTTCGATCCAGCAGGTTTACAAATTTTTGATCACCTTTTTCGGTTTTTGGATCCAAATCGCTTCCTCCCTCTGCAGATGGTGTGTTAAAACCAACTAAGTTGACGTCTNGAATAACGGCACGATATTGATCGGGAAGGATAGGCCTAGCGTAACTTTTTCGGCATGTTTCGTCTACTCCTTCGGCCAAACCTGGGGCGCTGAGGTTTCCGATTTCAGTCTCGCTGATTACGTGGTCATTGACAGAGTTCTCCTCTCCATCTGACAACACGTGGTGTGTTTTGTTTTCCAGGGATCGGTCATCACCTTCTTTTGTATCGAACATGTTATCACTCGACTGGTTTACAACCGCGAACTCAGAAGAATCCAGTGTCTGTGCCATGGAACGATTGTGTTTCGCAGCGTCCTCCGCCGTGGAAGTGTCATGCAAGGAGTCTTCGCTGGCTCTGGTCGATTGCACTTTCGAATCTGTGCTATCAACAATTTTTACAGCATCACGCGCAGCAAGAGATGAACTGGTTTCAGTACTGGGAGAAAACTCGAAACCCGCATCGTTTGATGGATCTATGTCAATATCGCCTCTATCAACCAAACTTGTGTAAAAATGCGATGGCTCGTCTGTACCTGCTCGTTTTCTGCGAATTTTAAGCGCCAAATCATCTTCAGGTGAAGTGTTGCCTTCTTGAGCTTCGCGAATGTGACAATTTGTGCCACATGTTTCCTGAGACTCTGCTTCTTTATCAGTTGTGCCTTGATCAAGACTAGCCGGCAAGGGTTCGGAAAAGGTCTCTTCTTCATTCGCGAGAGCAGACTTTAGCATATCGCTCTCAGTGTTTTGCGTGCTGCTTTCTGTCTGATTCCACAATTCAGTGTCAGTGACTTCTCCGGGGAATCTGTCATCACATAGCGATTTTTTGAGCAACAGAATATCTGAAGAGTGACTGCAAGGGCTTTTCTCATTAATTTGCAATTGGTATTCATTCAAATTAGAGACTGGTTCATTTGTTTTTTCTGTTTTTATTGTCAAACTATTTTGCACACTAACCACATCATCAGCAGTGGTAATCACACATTCAGTCAAGGACTGTGGTTTGCGTGATTCAAGAATCGGCCTAACACCTTCAGATTCTATTCTTTTTACGACCCCATTGACAATTTCTCGTAGAATGCATTCGACTGTTTCTTGGGTGGCAGAACAGAAATTCTCTTCTCTTTCGGTCAACAGCGTTACGTTCTGTGTTTGCTGTGATCCGTGGTATTCGTGGTATCCGGTGGCAAGCATTTTTATTACATCGCTGGGCTCAGCAGTCGATTGCAAAGTTAGTGAGTTGCTGCCAACACTTAACGCTGGTTCATTAGAAACCTTGCTTTGCTTGAAGATTTCTTGATCAGGAGAAACGCGCAAGTCATTGCGTGCTTTGTTCTCGTTGTGCTGTTCACCAATCAACTTAAAAAACTTGCCAAACTGTGTTCCATTTGGACCCCAGGTTTGTGGTCGCGCAATGGTATTTCTCACATGACTATTCTCGCTTTTAGATTTCCTGAGCTTGTTCGTCCTCAAAGCAGAAGATTTCTTTAGACTCAGCACCACAAAAGCAAGAGTTTTCTCAGAAAATTCGTTTGGTAAACTACAGAAACGTGTTTTGGAGCGACTGTCTAGAGTGCAGGAGCGTTTTGTGCCAAGTTCCAGGGATTTCGGTCTTCGTGCCTCCTCACGCAGCAGGTTAGTTTTCGCCTCCCAGGGCCTGGGCACCAAATAAAAAAAATCCGATTCAGAAAGCCGATTAGCGTTCATGGTAGTCCGCGCAGATTGACGAATACTCGAACAACATGCCAACGTATCCAAAATTTATAAACACACCTAGGTCAAGCAGCTACGAATCTGACCAGAAGTTTGAAAACACAAATCACAAAAGCGTTTTTACCATTTTGCTAAAATCATCTTCCCAGCATACTGAGCGAGGTACAAGGTTTTAATTTTCACAGACAAACTGCGTGTTACGAACGCGCTGAAATACCGCTTAACGTATAGATTAGCGACAATGCAATACTGATGTGCAAAAGCGTTTTAAGCTTGCCTGCACAACTCCGAGTAAAGCGGAGCACGGTCATAACGAAACAATACACAGTTAAGTGAGGCACAGGAATGCGCCGGATTACTTCTTGTCTGACGCGCTTCGCTGCGTTCCGTATGTGTTTATTGTTTACAAAGCCGCAGGCTATGAATTAGAACAGTGTAGGCTTGATATTAATGCAAACGGGCCAAAGCCAGAGGGAAAGAAAGTGCAGTGCAACTAAAGCCTCTTTGGGATAAACCGACTTCTACAAGCAAGTAAAAAGCGAGCCCAGTTCTGAATGGAAAGACGCAATAGCATGTATTTTAAATTGAAGGACAAATCAAATAACTGACCAAAGGGCAGGGCTCTGAATAGCATGGGTTGTTTTAATTTTGATAAGGCACTGACAATACACGCTCATCTGTCGATAGTTATTGTTCACTTTTGCACATTGCTTTAATCGCCAATGGTCGAACAGTCTTTAACAAAAATAAGAAAATTTAGGCAGTAGGAATTATTTCTTCAGTCGTACTTGATTGCGTGTTCATTGCGCGACGCGATACATTAGCTCCAAGCTGTTGGTTTTTGGTGGCCACCTATTAGCTGTTTTATTTTTGAATCGCTTTTTAATTTTTTCAGAAAATGTGCAGTTAACAATTTTCGTGAAACCAAAGTTTTAAAAATTATTTTTGGAGAAGTCCGAAATGAATGTAGTTGCTTCATAATCACCTCCTTGAGTTTTACTGTTGAAAGAATCTTTTTGGGGGATTACAGCTTGTTTTGACATTCATTTTTGTTAACCTGCAATTTACACTGCGTTTGTGATGAAATCTTCAGCATTTACCCTTGAATACACAAACTCTCTGTTTATTTTCACAGGTGTCTGTTTCTCTGGACCCGCTAAAAGTCAGCAGAGATGTCGTCACGAACATATCTTAAATGCTGTGCAATGCTTTGTAGTTGACAGGAAATGGGTGATTTTTTTATTGTTCAGAAGTTCGGCATTTTCGGAGATTTAACTACAATCAACAGGAACTGAAACTGCATAAATATTAAAGTCCTGATCGTCAACGTGTTTTTTCATGAAACAATTTGCTTTACATAAAAAATTTCGATGTATAACATTTTGTGTATCTTGTTTTAACACTCAACCATGTCTTTTGCTCCACTTTCATGGTACGCAACCATTAAGAGTTGTATAAATTGTCAAACAGATCTTGGTTCAAATATTAATTGTTTTTTTGCCGTAAAAACAATGCTTCACTCATTCGCAACTTTGTCAAGGTTTTTGACATCCAATTGCCAAAAATTTTTGGTACATTTTTTAAATTTTACTCCCAAAATTGCTATTATATTCTTGAAATTTCACGCTGGTTGTGGCTTTGCGTGGGCGTAACCATAATAAAATGAGAAACATAAAGTCACTATCCTTCTTATGCAAAGGAATAATCTAAATACATTCCTCTTCAAACGTATTTATAATCCTAAGCAATCTCAACGTACAGTGTTTGAGTGATTTGCGAGTACTTTCTGTTCAATAATACCGGACGCACTGCACGTAATCGGAAACAACAGATTGTTTGAAAGTTACACCTTGGCTTCGCATCAAACGCACAGCGACTTATAATGAAATCCAAACACACAATCATTTTTCACATAGGTATAATTATATCGTTGCAAACGAAGACTGGCTGAATTGTTTTAAATTTTGTTATCACGAGACTTTCTGCGTGGGAAATGATAAGTTGCTGAAGCTTCGAAAATCTTTGTTTGCCTGAACCATCTGGCGTCTGATGTGGAAATAAGGATGTTAATCCAGGAAGAGCGACAATCCGGTCAGTTACTGTACAACGAAAATTACTGACAGTGGCAAGCTGCAACTGCGGATGATTTGTCTGCTAATTGCGACCACAAGCGGCTCTTTTGTTGTGGCGTTATCTCCTGAGGAAAGTAAGATTTTGAGTATAAAGGCGGCGAAGTGTCCATTTCTGAACGATGGAGCTGAGAATGTTTATTTGTTTCTTGATCTTGTCCGATTACATTTTCAAACATTTGCGTGTGAACATTCGAAAGCCTCTACTTTTTCTATTTAACGCTCTGCTAATGGAATAAATTGCCTGATCGATGGCGCAGCCCAGCAAATCTCCAACAACACATTTTTGACAACACGTTTCCAGTGAAAAAATTCAAGTGGTGTACAATTCTACAGTAGGTTAAATCTTTACAAACGAGGAGGCATTTAAGATCACCAAATTGTAGCATAACTTGAGCATTAGTTCTGCCAAATCACAAAAGCTATTTATAAATGCCTAACGAATGAGAAAATATTTAGTCCTGATCATGACTCGTCAAGACTGTGGTCACGATGCACTACACGAATTAACGCTGTAGGAAGGACTCAGGGGAAAGGAATTCAAGCATCTTTATCAAGACATATTGTCTACAAGCATGCCGATCGCCATAGGGTACACCACAGGCAGCTAAAATGGTCAGCGTTTTAATCATGTATTATACCTTGTCCCTTGTATGTTGAAGTGAAAGGGCGCTTTACAAATACGTAAAACTCGAATAAAAGCTTTATTTCAACACAAACATTTGCTAGTAGCTATAACGATCAGCAGCTTAACAGTGATCATGGACAAAAACCAAACTACCAAAATGTCGTTTTATTTTTAATAAACTTGTTTACAGCAAAATGTTGCAAACTAAAACAATGCGTTACAGAAGAGCTGTCCTATAAAACGACTAAGAAGCACCGAGATATTTGTCTGCGCTTAGGTCTCATTAATGCATGGTACTGAAAATTTTAAGACACACTGAGAGCGTTGGTAAGTTTAATCTGCATCTTCAGTGCATTCACATGCTTCTTCATGTTTTTGTAACTTTGATTTGCTGAGATATTAACTGTAGCTCCAGGCTTATTCTATATCATAAATTTAAACTCATCTTAGATTTTTCTTCAATTAATGCAGATTTTTCTTCTATTAATGCCGAAATGCCGACAGGATCAACTGAAAATTATTACTATAAGTCTTGAGTTTCAAGTCAATTGCGGACATTTTGTGGTTCTAAAACACAGGGCAAGCCTTTGCTACGAACTACTCATCCCAAAAAACAGTTGTCTAGTGAAAAATGACCTGCTAGGCGCAACAATGCAGAATAGCTTCCATTAGACGCCAGTGGCGTAACTAGAGGTTTGAGCCAAGGGGGCAAAGCTTAGCTGAAAGGGTCCCACTGGTCACAGTAAGGGGGACCACCAGACAAAACTCAGAAAACAGTTAAAAAATGATAGTGAATCTCTCGATGTCGTGGATGTCTATACTAGCTAAAACAAACGAAACACCCCGAAAAACGCAAAAAATGTCACCTAGACGGGGCCCAGTTTTTACATTTGGCTTGCCTGGGGGGAAGCTCGTCCCCTTGCCCTTCTGTCAGTTACGCCACTGTTAGACGCCCCCGCAAATACCGGTCTGTCCTGAAGATCAACATAATCAGCGCTAGGTAGCATATTTCACAATGTAAGCTCAACGCTCCTTAATTTTTGCTGTCGTGTTACATCCAGTCAAAGGTATAGAACATCACACCACATTCGACCAAGCCATTTCAAGAGTAAACAAATGTGAAACCAGTCTACTCCTGTAATATTCTCCAGCAATTTTCACCTAATGCGTATCGTTGCAGTAGAAGTAAACATGCATGATAAAGGTGTACATTTCACGAAGCTTGCTACTGCGTGCTACCATGAGATGAACTTAAAACTTTGTAATGGAATTGTTAAGAATTTGAAAAAAAGCGCATTAGAAAGAAATTAACCGCTGTTGTTGAAAAGGTGGAAGTTCATTCACACCTAAGCCTAAGGTTCATGACATCAGCTAAAAGTCCAGACATTCCAAGCAACATCTTCGGATGAATTTTAAACATTGAAAATTCATTGCATTTTTTGTCTGTCACCATTAAAACCAACACAGGCCACGCACATCCTTATTTCACTGCGTGAAACGGACATTCTACTTAACCGCGCTGGGCACGCGCTAGCAAGCAGCAGGAATTTTAACTCGATGATAGATATCAGCGTGCGAAGTACAAGCACGATTGCAAAAGCCAAGGGCAGCTCAAGTAGCCAAAGCGAACCAAACATTATGGGCTTACAGCCGGGGATGACAGGGGAAAACTTCCTAGGCGCTTCCGAACCAGTGAACCCACTGCTGAAAGGTTAAGCACCCTAAGAATATGGGATAGCCAACGATGCAAACATAAAATCCTAGAAAAGTATGCGACAAGACTGCGAGGGCGTAGTGCATTTTGTTCTGTTTCCTTCAAGCACACACTTGTGATATCATGAATTACAACAGCAACAATTTCTCCAAATTATCGAAAGGCATGCACTGTATTTTCATGTATACCCTACTACAAATATCTGTTCTCTAATTTTCTACAGGAGTGGTTCCCAGCTCTTTCTTACTTGCGGACCCCTGATTGTTTAATTATTTTCTCGCTGGCCCCTAACCGCTACATTGTTTAGTGCAATATCTTGAAAACCTGACGTGATGGAGAAAATTAATTTCTGATTCGAAATCAGCAAAGTGAAGACACCATTGGTTCAGTTGCTGCCTCACCCGAAACCAAAATGCTGTTGACCAGTGTATTATTGTATCAGAGGGGGCAGTAACTCGGAAATCCCTGTTCCACCATCGCAGACCTTGCATGGGCTAGAAACCACTGGTCTACAGCATCAGTTTTCGTTGCGCGGCGGAGTAGTCGTCTCAAAATTGCGAATTTGTCACAAGATAAAATGCGGTGGCCAAAAATAAGTTGGTTGTTCCAAAATAGTTTACCTTCTTTACAATATACCATTCTACGTTGTTTCTCGCTTCAGTATCAAAACCGATAACAAGCCTTCTCCAGAGACGTTATATGTCTTGTGCACAACCGTTTGGTTCGAGTTTTTCACTTTTCAACAGCTGGTTCAAAGGGTAAACGTAGCAATGGCAGAGAAAATGTTTCGCTATACCTTTCCGTTTTTTTGTCAATATACTCCGTCCTGGTGTAGTCAAAACCACAAAGAGTATCGTGAAATAATAGGTTTGCCAAGGAAACGATACACATGAATTTCCTACGAATTTAAATTTGTTGGGTCATATGCCCAACAACATACAAAACCAAAATGTGGCTTTGGAAACATGCTGCAAAACTACTGAAGATGACCTCCAACGACGTGTTATTTTAAATGAGAAGAACAAGAAGATATACTCAGTTTTGAAACATAATATAGTAGTCTGAATTGCCATGCTTATTCGGTTAAAACAAAAGCTTTTCATGAAACAGTTTTTGTTTGCAAACAGAAGTCATAAAAGAGGGCTCAAGGCACACAGAAAAATTATTGATGGATTCGAAAAAACAGTCGTTACTGATGTGTAGAACACGGTACAAAGTCATCATATCGTTATTGAATGCATGAAATGTTGTCTGCGCTATTTGGAGGTTAGGATGATAAAATACGCAACAGCTCCACAGCTGTGAAGGCACTGCTAAGATTGCACTGCACTTTTCGCACTGACGTTTGAAAAGGGTAGCGTTTTTCTCGTTACACTCGACGAGCTTCTCAGGTGGGAAACCAACAATCCGTCAACCACTATCACTCGAACCTTCAATTTTTAAGATATCATTCAAGTGAGTTGCCTTGAAACCACTTGAAACGCCAAGCTTTCTATTTCTTGGCGGTGCTTTGCATGTTATGTAGATTTTGTAAAAAGGCTGTCTGTCGCACTTCTTATTTGACCTCAAGGCTGAGGCTGAGAAAAAGTCTGATGAAAAGTGTGTCCATCGCAAGTAAAAATCTACGTTTTCTCAAGCAGAAAGCTCGCAGAGCAACTTTCGTCAAATTGCCCATTATAATTGTTTTAAATACAGGATACAATTGCCAACAGCGGATTGGTTTTACGGCATGAGATAGCCTGGAAGTAAAAACATAGCGAACCGGACATTTCCTTAGTTCTTGTTCCAGGCAACGCATGATTTGTGGCGTTACTGAAATATCAACGAATTTAGCTTTACCGGCTCAGTCATGCAAGCCAAAACTACTGTATAACCCCGATTGGAGCATCTGGTTGAGACAACTACAGGACAATGTAGAGAATGTAGAATTGGATGAAGCTCATTTCTTTAACAGCACAGTCTAATGCATTGGTCAGCCTGCCACAGGTTTCGCATGCTGCTGTTTGCCATTTCAGCTCAAGAAAGTTATCTCGCACTGGGAAAGGACCGAATGCTTTCCACTTGTTCTCTTTATTCTGCCTTCTCTCGTTCCAAGTCCAACTGCAATGCGTGAAACCATCTACGGCAAGGAGCGCAACGGTGAATGAAGAGCTACGCTTGGTAAACAAAAATGCCGCTTGACCGCGTAAGGCCTAACCTGGTCTGGTTCATCAATTTATTTCGCGAAAGACTGACAGGCAAACACGCGACAAAATCAAAAAGCGAGCGGTTCTTTTTCTCAACCAATGTCAGTTCGCTCGTTTCTCTGCTCCACCATCGCAATGCCTTTCAAAACCAACCGCCTCTTCGTGGAATGACCTGCCTACAGTGTGGGCCAAGGCTATGCCTGAGCACCAGAGAATTGTGCGGGTATGGCTGGTGGTAGTCACGCGCGAGTGAATAGCAGGAATGGTTACCCGCTAGTTTCACCACAAAACCCCAATTGCTCTTGCTCGTTGGCAAAGCGTGATCTTAAACTACCCAGCGGGATACGCAGCAAAGCGTTTCCTTGCCGTTGTTTGGCAACTTGAATACATTGTAGATCATAAGGCGAAGCGGTGGAGTATTGAAGAGCAGAACTTTACGATAAACTCTTACGCACTGCATGCGAAAGGAGAAAAGCGAATTTTGGTCTGAAAACGTCTTTTGCACTTTTCGAAGGTGAACCCAGATTGCAATAAGCTTTTCAATTTTCGACGGAACTAATTGTAGCCCAAACGACATCGATTTTGAGCAGTAAGATCGAGGTGGACGGTCCCGGCATTACCGCGTAACAATGTAAATTCCGCAGTAAAAACCATAAACACGTGAGCGAGGAGGCAAATCGGAGTGGAAAATGTTGAACTGCACATTTGCTGCAAATATTGAATTGAAACCCGCAGACAAATTTTTCCAAGTACTCAAAGCGTTGTTCAAAAATGTTACTGCGCAGTTATCACATTGAAAATATTCACCCTTTAAAATGTTCTCTTCTCAATTTGTTTTAGAGTTAGCCAAATGTATTGCTGCTGTCAAAATGTGTCGTGTTTACAGTCAGAAAACAACGTTCCTTTGCCTTTTGCGAAGATTTGCTTTTTCCTTAAGCACTAAAGCTACAAAATGTCTTGCTGGAGCTTGTTTTCCTTTGTACATTGTAAATGAATTCGTCCGGTTTTTGGCAATCTGTTCTCTCATTCATGAACATTTGCAGTCTCAAATGCTTCTTCTCTACCTGATTATGTCACGGCACATGCATTACTATTTTCTGGGTTCTTTGCGAGTTCGGCCATCAGGCATGTACATGATGTTTTTTCTTTTTCCTGCGGTGCTTCCTTTGATCTTCAACCGCATGTTGCTCCACGTGTCCTTGTGAAAAATCGTTTTTTCACTGTCTGTAGTTTACGGCCAAGAAGTTATGCAAAGCTACGTTACAAGCAGAAATCAACAACGGTTCCAAAAAAGACCCGCAAAATATATTTCCTTGAACCCTAGCAATGAGAAGAGACATTCATACCTCAAAATCAACTTTTGCTTTCAACTTTATGCTGCGTAGAAACTTCACATATGGAAACCAAGTGCAAACACTGGCACGTGTCCCTGCTACACGAACTACTGAAAACTGACATCGATCTTACGTCCGAAATCGAGATATGCTAAATAAACTGTCATCATCGGACGATTTGGAAGACATCATGTTCCACGGTAATGGGCATCGTGTTTGGTACAAGCAAAGGAGNGTAGTTACTCCGTTCTTAACAGCACAAACACAATACACGAGTAATGTTTGCGTTGCAGTGTCAGGTTACTTTGTACTCGCCTACTCAAGCTTATCGAGACTAATTGTTAATGAAAAGCATTCATCGTAAAGGCATTTTTAACCGGGGAACTTACCATACTTTCTTAAGTTTTGTGGCATATGCGGAAATAATGTACAAGTTTATATTAAAGCAGTGTCTCTTAACCGTTTTCTAGCGTCGTAACCTCATTACGTTATCAAACAAATCTGGACCCCATGCGCGAAATGTGCTTCGTGGCGTATATGTGAACTGATGCAAAGTAAGTTGCAATATTTCTCAATAACAAAATGGAAATTAGCAAACTTGGATAAAAAATGATATTAAATGTACAATCGCATTCAATATTGCCGCAAAATCAGGTTTTCCAAGAATTTTGGCGTATCTGCATGAAGCTGTCTGGTTGTGCAAGGTGGGAAGGAGGTGTTGGGAAGGATGTTTTCAATCCAACCAAAGGTTAGGCCTACAGAACATAAATATGTGTTAAGGCCACTGTCTATCGAAAAGAATCCTTTCACAGCTAAGAATCAGACACTAAGATCTTGACAGAGTATACATGTCGCCTACCATGTAGGCATCATCAACTCTTATTCAGATAGAATTGTGATGTCTTCCCAATCGCCCGATGATGACAGTTTATTTAACATATCTCGATTTCGGGTGTAAGATCGATGTCAGTATTCATCAGATCATATAGCAGAGACACGTGCCAGTGTTTGCACTTGGTTTCCATAAGAGAAGCTTTAAGGCAGCATAAAGTTTATGTTTATGTGTTGAGGAAGCGCACAATTTTGCCTGTAAGTTCCTTCTGTCATCAATCAGTTTGGCAACGGGGATAGGTTTTTGCAAAGACCGCATTGAAGCACAGCTTTTTTGGTTTCTGCAGTACTATCGAATCAGGTAAATCACGCAGCGTATCCAAAAGATAATGCAATTTTGTCTGTTTCCTAAAATAAAATTTGTCCTCACAACAAAATGCTCATGTGTAGGCCAGAAGAAAGAGGTCCCTACTTAGTTATGTTCCCTGTCTACCAATAACATCAGATGGCTTAAGCACTGCAATAGTTTTATTGGAAAAGGCAAAAATGTTTGCAATTTTACAAACACCCCCTAGAAAAAAATGTGTGACATGTAGCATGAAGTAAATACGCAAATCACATTTAAATTATGCAGTCCATAACTCAATGCATTTTATTCTTACAGTCGTAACCAAAAAAGTATAATGATCTAGTCTCATTTGCTGATGCTTTCTTACTCAAAAATTTACTGCTTTGACAAAATGGAAAAAGATGAGCAGGCAAGAAAAAAACGGGAACCTAATAAAGCAAGACTTTTAAAAACATTCCTTTTATCAGAACTGAATAAATGTTTCACACATTTTCCTACAGGCACAAATAAACTACAATTCGTTTCTCATGTACTGACGCGACAAAGTTTTTTTACTGCACACCACAGCTTACAACTGCGCCAGTACTTTCAATAACAATTTAACGTCAGTCATGTTTTTTTGGAAGACAGGAAACTTTGCAACATTCAAAAGTATTCACACCCTCACCACAACTTAATTTTTAATTTTAAACTTGCTACGAACGAAAAATCTACGAAAGAATTGAGCCAGTAAAAACCGGTGGTTGCAATAGTCAGGTGCTTCTGTAGGCCTCCTATTTTTAAATTACAAGGAAATTTTCAAAACTCTTAAAAGAAGTCTAGAAAGAATCAGATGCACTAAAACAGTATATCCCGATAAGCAGAATTTGTGAATAAACTTATCTTTTGGAGAACGCGTTAACCAAAGATATAAATTTTTTTATTTGGATTTTCTACTCATAATTTTACTGCGCAAAAAGCAGTGGTAACTTAATCTTGTAGAGTATCGGGGTGTTTTGTCATGAGGGAAAACGGGCAATTTAGAGAGCTAAGATTTTTTAACCTAACCGACAAATTAAGTGAGGCAGTGAGGACTTACGATATTTTTATTCTTTTATCGAAATAATCTAACTTTTCAATTTTTTTTACTTTCAAAGAAAACCATAGTGCTAGTGGAATGTCCTGGGTAATACAAACCCCAGTCGTGAGTTCATTGCCGTTTGGTGCGATCCAACAAAAAATCTTCACCACGCAAGAGAATGAAGATGCTCGAAAATTTAACTGATACTGAATATATATTTCAAAAGTAGCGCAACAGACACAGCTTTCTTTGTCAGGAAGACTGGCACCGGATCTATTAGATCAGGGTTTCTCAAACGGGGCCATCGTCCCCCCTTGGGGGCCACGGAGTGGTTCTCTGGGGGCCGCGAGCAGAGGCCTTCACTAGGTGCGGTAGCTTTGCCGTGATATGGCATAACCCAAGTGTCATGCTATATTAAGTATTCGCCAGTTAAACTTAGAAGGGGGCCACGGCTCATGAAAGTGTGAGAACCACTGTATTAGATCATCTTCACGCATTAGGCACTGTGAAAAAATGTCCTCTTTGCCTACGCGTCCTATAAGGCTTAAAACGGCTTTCCTGCGATGTCACTGTGATAAAAAAGCAGTGGACTCCACAAATCTGTAGTCTAATGGTTGTTTTATTTGTTATTATTAATGTAAGAGGCTCTGCATTTGTTATTAATGTAAGAGGCTCTTGATTAGGGTATTATGAGTCGTAACTGAAAAGTCTCAGATATTGGAAAATCACATTATACCACGCTAAGGCTGCAATCTGAAAAAAAAGTTCCATTATACTCGCTTTGTACTCGCGTTGGAGTGTCACGAGCGGTCTGCGGGAACCGTTTCCGCTGAGTCTGCGCTGTTGGTCCCGCGACTACTTTCACAGTGAATGCTGCACTACAGTGGCAGGCCAATGGTGGGAACGCCGTTACCACCCCACTACACCCCTGGTGATGGGAGAAGTTTTTCACTGTAAATTGGTTCCTCACTCATGCCTGTAACTACTATGCTATTGTTGCAGTTTGAACCGGTGGCATAATTTTGGAATAGTTTTCATCAAAAACAAATTTTTTTAAAAGTCTAAATTTGTCTTTGGCAGAGGTGTTTGCATTTTGTAGTTAGAAATCATAATAAAAGTTGTTCGAGTGCAGTTTCCTTTTTACAAAAGAGCATTAGTTGATTATAGTTTAACAAGCCTGTAAATTCATATATTTGGAGACTATGTCCTCAGTACAATTTTGCAGGCTACTTGATGCATTGCTTCATTTCACGACTGCATCGAAATGCCTGTAAGCCCGACCAAGCCAAGGTCCGAGATGTAATCACACCACCTGCATGGTCCTTGCGTAGCCTCTGGGGAGTTTTCCCGTGCATATTATCAGCAAGACAAGCTTGGACACCGTTATTTGGGCATTTTGATCAACTGAGCAAACCACCGTAGCAGTAGTGTATATAGGGCTTCCCGGGCCCGGGGACAAAGTCAGTTTGGGCGCCCCCACCCTGCCCATCCGTGTCAGCATATAGATGTGAAGAGTGAATTTGGAATAAAGGGGCGTCGGAGGATGATTCGGGCCCCGCATACAGTTGTTTCTAGACCCGTCAGAAAACTTCTGACTGTGACGTCAGAGCTTTAAATCTTAGAAATCATTAACTATCATAGTTAACTTAAAGTTAATCGTTTCGCGCGATGTTATCCCCACTTTGAAAGTTCGGTCACGGCTGATCATTCAAAATGTTGTATTGCGACATTCCAAACTGCGGTGCTATTCGAATTTTAACAATTAGTGAAACAAAATGCAGACATTAGGCAAAAATTCAGACCATCTGCAAAATTCTACACGATTTTATGAGCACAAAAATATTCTAATAACACAGCGTACATTGGCTAGAGTTGCACCTTGTTTTCTTAAGCACGGATTTGTCGGAGCCTTTTGAAAATCCCAAATGCAGTGTACCCATTGTTCCCCCTCTCGTCACGTCTGGTCACAATCACCGCTGGCGTGAGCTGTAGGGGGTTCTGGAGCATGCGCTCTCAGAGTTTTGAGTTTTAGAACGTCATGAAGGACAGACTGAGGGAGACTTATGAATACGTAAAAGAGGACAGACAGAGGAATGCACATGAAAAACTGAAGGCAAATGATTTTGTACAAAATTGCCAGACAAACATAAAATTGCAAAATCCTAAAATATTCCTTTGGGTATAATACCCTGAGAGGTTAACAGAAAATAACAGAAATACTGCTATGCAATGCTTTATTTGTAATTATCCAACATCAAAGACAAAGTTTTTTGCCCTTGCTGCTGCAAATTTATCCATTATTTCGTCAAAAAACTGATATAATTTAAATGTGTCACATACATTGACTTAGCTAGGAAATATTTAATGCCAGTGACGCTCCGTGAGATGTTCTAGGTCAGCAATTTTGCGACCTGAATTTCGGCAATCGTGCCCACGGACATGTTCAGTTCAATAGGCCAGCTTAATATAAAACACGTGTAGTAGCAACTGAAAAGTTCACAACTAATATATGCAACGCTGTTGCGCAGTTTCAATTAAAATCTTACAAAAGTAGTCAGCTTTTACTATAACGTTGCACAAATAAAAATGATCATAACCAGCTTCAGAACCACATCAGATCCATTTCAACATAGCGTTTGTCAAACCATTAAGCTCAGATCTTTTGTGGTAACAACACACTGCAAGATTCATTGCTGCTCTAAAAGCATACGCAGTAGCATACTGCATGCACTGTGAATGCTGGATTCACATCCCATTGACATTGAGACGCAACTATAGAATGAGAGCGAAGTTGAATGTTCGCAACCCTTGCTACCTCAAAACATTGTCAGGCAGCCGTGAGTCAAACCACATGCGGGCGCTTCTTTCGTTTGAGCGAGTTCCTTTATCCACTGCTTGGCCGCGCTAGATTTCGGGGCAGGTGTTGAGCAGCCATTCGGTTGTCTATTCGTCCAGAACCGTCAGGCCATGCAGTCCGTGTGGAGGTCGATGGATTGGACGTTGGAGGACAACATGGTCGACGGTTTGTTTTTCTGCGCCACACTCATCAGGCCGCAGAGGAGGCCATGCTCCGTTTGTACAAGCAGGAGCGGAAGCGTCCAACACCGGTGCCGAGGTGGTCAAGCCGGACCCAGGCTCTTCTTGGGAGGGTCATTCCGGGTGTGTGTGTACCGGTGTCCGGAATTAAAGTGCGGAGTCTTGTGGGGTTGTCCGCCCACTCCGCGTTCCATTGATGATCCGCCCACTGCAACGTATGTTGTTGTTGTCAGAGAAGCTGATGAGTTGCTGTGCGGCGGGCACAAATGGGTGTCTCGATGCGGGCGCTAATTGCTGGGAAGAGAAGCTCCACCTTAAAACGTCACTAAGGTTCGCAACTGCTCGCTTTGAGAACCTTGGTGATCTTGATGAGATTTCGAAACTGGGGAGCATCCGCTGGCTTTCAGCATTTTGTGATTATCGCGTAATATTCCGACCTCAATCTGGGACACACAAAATGCTGCTCACGGGGGCAGATGTCACCCTTTTCCCCTCTTAGTTACGTCACTGCATCGTAACTAGGATCTTTCTATTCAGAGAAGTGACTCGACATACAAGGCTTCAGAAATTTCACAGCTGTGCGGTGATCTCATCGTAAAAATTCCGTCAACGTCGCTTGCACTTGTTATAGCACGTTTTTGGTCATTGCCTAAGTTTCATGATCATAGGTGAAGAGGACAAGACCAAAGACCGGTTTGAAAACTGAAAGCTTAGCAGTGTTTGAAAGCTCCCTTTTCGTGACCACGAAAAGTTGAAGCACATTGAATATTGCGTTTGCTTTACCAATCCGTACGTCAATTTCTTTGTTTTGGTTTCCGTCACTTGTGAATACCACCCCAGGGCACTTGAACTTCTCGACCTGCTACAGTGTAGATTTACGCATATTGGCAGGGTACACTGACTTGGGTTTTTGGAGAGACATAACAACTCGGTCTTTTCAGAGCTAATTTTCCTTCTAGCTTGATCACACGTAGCAACAAAAGAACCAAGTACATGTTGGAGGTCCTGTTAAGAGGATGCAAGTAACCCCACGACCGTTCGCAAAGAGTAAGCAGTTGATCTTGCAACTTCCAGCATTGTCACACTCGTTAACACGGCTCTGACCATCAATCCACTTTATAAAAACAATAAAGAGGAATGGTGACAATACACAACCTTGGTGGGGTGACTGGAGTGCAACACTCACCACGAATGGTTTTAACTTATTATTGTTGACACGGACACAAACTTCTCAGTATGATTTCAGTGGCTTGGTGAAAAGTGGCATGTTACCGTCAACGCTGTACCTCCTGCAAAAACTACCAAAAGCTTTTCTCGAGAGAAGTGGTCGTATACTTTTTCGAGGTCGACAAAGCAAGCGTAGACATCTTATGCATGCCGAGAAAACTTCCGAAATTATTTGGATAGCGAAAATTTGGTCTGTGATGCTATGGTCTAGACGAAAATCGCATTGCGTATTCTTTAGCTTAAGTTCAATTATCTCGTGGAATCTTTCTTCAAGACATTTGGCGTACCCTTTTCCAGGAAAGCTGAGGATGAAAATGTCTTGGTGCTTAGTTCATTCCTTTCTGTTTCCTTTCTTGTGTACGTAAATGATCAATCAACCCAGTTTGCAAACCCTTTGGTGCCTTTGCAGATAGCCAGGCCGCTTGACACACACGAGTAAGTCAGATAATTTCATGTATAATCAGTGTATTCAAGGGTTTAAGCATTTAAGGTCGATTTTCATCACAACTTGCAATCTTACAGCGAGGTGACTTCCGTCGTAGCGATGGTGTTTTCCTTACTCAAATTGCTCCTCCTGTGTATCATGATATGATAAAGGTTAAGTGTTATAAAAATCTTCCAAACATTCCCTCCGGGCACCCAACAAGTGTGTCCTCCTCATCTTGAGTTAGACACCGTTTTGTTCGTTGATGGACCTAACAACAGTAGATCTATTGCTGCGGAGACGCTGGATTGTCTGTCAGAATACGTCGTTGACTTGCTTGTAATCAGAATTTACTTATATCAAAAATCCTCTAAAGTATGCATTTAGGACTTCTTCACCTCTTGAGCTGAAAACTTTCGCTCCTCGGTCCATCGCAGTAGCATAGATGGGTTGGCGTTATACTGAAGCCAGGTCAAGTAAGCCAATTTCTTTACTCAGATAGTATTTTTCACGACATGTTGCTTTGTTACCATCTGCCGTCACGCCGGTTTGTGTCTGTCCATATCTCCGAGACGCTGATATAATGACAGCTGCTTTACTCCTCGTCTATGTCGGCTGTGCATTCTGGAAACTCTCAGAACAAGGAGGATTTATTTTCTTCAAAGGTGTTTCTTACATCCTTGTCCACCAGCTTCTCTCACTATATTCGGTAGAACCTCTATTGCTTTTTCCAAACTTAATTTCAGGGAACTATAGGTGGTGATTAGTTGACAGTTTTGCACTCTTTTTGAAAGAACGTCCAACACTGATAGGTAAAAGTCAGCTGAAACGATGCAAAAATCAAGCAGTGGCCATTGGGCTAAATAATTTTTGTTCCGGGTATACTTGCGCAAATCCCTGTGTTGGAAAAATTGTTCATGATGCAAAGTGTTTATGTTAGAGTACAGCTGCAGGAGAGGTTTTCCACTATCATGTGAGTGAGCAATGACATGTTGACAGATCAGCTGACCGATCGCACCTTTCCGCATACATCAACGTGCTCACTGAACTCTCCCAAAATAATTTTGAATCGTTCTTTTCTCCAAAAAGCATGATACTTACTGAAGTTTCCCAAATGGATCTTTGACCCTCCTATGACCGCAATAGTTCCGTCCTCGAACACTGAGTACTGTGAAGTTAAGTTCGGGGCGTTTTGTAATGTTGAAATGTGCTGCATTGTTTTCCAGGGATGAAAGCACCTTGCTGAATCACATCGTGTTTACAAAATCACGTTCAGTGTTTGCAGACTAAATAACTACTAGTATGTTTCGTGTTGCTTCAGTATTTTTACAGCAGCAGGCAAAAGATAAGTTTATTAGATTTCTTACATCTTAAAACGGTGAAAGGTCTCTAGCTCCTGAAAAATATTATCTCATGCTGACAGAAGAGTTTTACTGGTTGACCTCCAGTTGTTGTCCTTTTGGTATATAAAACCAATTAATTGGTAACAGAAAGCTTGGCAACTTGAGAATCTACAAAAATCGCGTGTTTGTACATTTTCTGTGTTTTTCATGTCCCACGTGTCCTGGCGTTTTTCGCATTTTGCACATCTGTGATTTTTCAGGTACCTTTCTTTTTATTAGCACAACATTGTGTTTCTCTTAAGATGGTGGACACCGGACAGGAAATCGTTGTCTGGTGGATTGCAGTGACAAAACCAATCATCTTTTATCAAGTTTCATTTGTTCGCAATTTTTAGGGATGATTTTCCGACAACACTGCAGAAATTTCTTTGTTTTTCGTTGTTTATGTAACCTTTCTATTTGACTGTGAGAAACTTCTACAGTCATTTTGTTTCAGCGATTTTCACTGCTGCTAACATGCAAACGCTCTTCGTATGTCTTGTGTACTACTACTACTAACCCACGTGATGTCAACCTTGACTCTGAGGTAAAAATAAATAAGATGAAGCACTTGCAATCATACTAACGCGTTAGATACAAAAACGAGAGCCTCACATTCAAANTTACCAGGAAACGTTGTGGATATTTGGGATGTCAGTATTAGCTGTGAATCTTACTTACTGTATAATCTAGTTTCAAAGCAAAGAAATATCTTCTTGAGGCTGCCATTACCATTTCATGATGCCGTATACGAGGGTATGTCTTTTTAAGAAACCCACCAGCGCCAACTAACGTACAACTTTACTACGAAGTTATATATGGCGCCATGTTTCAGTTCCAAGCAGCGACAAGTCTCCAGGCAGGTTAATGAGCGTAAAAGACGTGATTACCTAAGATATTAATAAGTCGTGCAGCTCACTGCCGTAAGGATAGCAACTTTACTTAAATATTTTTCTTAAAAATTGCGCTTCCATACTTATTTTCCAGCAGTTTAAAAACAACCCTTTCTCAAGTTGTTATTTGCNCGGTTAAATATGGTAAATAAGTTATTAAGAGCACAATCACAGCAGAAATTTCAGCACGGAATTCACCAAGTAAGTTGGCCTTGTTAGATTTAAACTTTACGACAGTTAAAGAAAATAAAGTGACGTCTCAGCAGTGCGCGCCATTAGTAAGTATACCTCTAACGCATGAAAATAATTCTGAAAACGTCAGTCAAAGTTCACTAACATTGCAGCTTCATGACTTCAGATTCGTGGCTACACCGCTTTAACCATCCTCAGGAATCCTTATTTTACTATACGCGCCAGTAAAACCAGGGTATGATGCTACCCATAATTTGCATACGTCTTCCTGGGACATGTGACATACGTTTTTTCCAGATCAAACTATTTTTACATCCATATGTGCATTGCCAATCACTTTCGCAACAAAGTTTATGTTCCAAGGGAAACGTACATATACAAATTTTAGGCCGGATACACGAAAAAAGGACTGTTTAAAGGGGATTTTTTGTTTGTGCGCCGTTAACGTCATGCACGTGTTAGATCCGTTTTTTTTCAGATCAAGCCATGGTGTTGGAAGACTTATCACATATCAGGTATAGGTGGTCATATCTAGCCAAACAGGTTTTGCACTTAAAATTGCATTGAAATGTTAACTTAGAATAGTGTCCAAAATTGTCTACACATCAGTAGTATAGTACCCATACACCCTATATATGGGCTTTCAGGGACATTTTCGGAAAATAATTCTAGCACTATTCCATTGGTCTCTGAAAATCAGGAAAAGCCAGGAAGCACAGGTTTCTAACATTTTTCTTTTAAAAAGTTTCTTCTTGGACATAAGTTACATAAATGCTTCCCACCCGGTCATTGAATCAGCTGAACTTTCCACATTGTCTGGTTCTAATGCTGAACAAATTCTGTAAAGACTAAAGACTAGCCAAATTATTTCAAAGTTATTGGTCAACATGCTTCATCCTTTATCATTTAAAGCATTACACAGTACTTTTTGTAATCAGTAAAAGCAATAGCACAACGAACACCAAGACAGGAATCTTGAAAGGGTTTCTTCAACCAACGACCATGAAAAACAATATCACCGGTCCAACTGAAAATTATATCAATATTCATCCATAGTAATGTTCTATGTATTTACCCCACTCGGAATATGTCCGTATGGCCAGTCAACATTGTTAGGCATGGACAGGGTGGGCGAACTTAGAGTAGCAGAAAAATGACTTTAATTAACTGAAAGAGCTACGAGACGATACCGAAGGCCACTTTCTTCCGATACTTCCTCATCCTGATTGACAGAAGTTTCAAGTGGTGATTGTGCCCAACAAAAGTCCCTACAGTCTTTAAACCCCGATCTGGCCTAGACTATATTCAAAAGCTACGGGTTGAAATCATCTGCACAATGGTTTGCAATTTTCTCTACTTTCCTGACTCTTGAATGTATGACGATCAACTGAAATAACGGCAGTTTTACGAAAGGCGATGAATAGGAATGTTGTCATCCGTGTTTTGATCAGTCCATACCTCGCTATCCAGTTTTTTACTGTTGTTTTTGCTTTGTGGAAAACCAGACCAACTAACCCTCTATGCTGCTTGTAGATTGTTTGCTCCTTGATACTGGAAGTATCAAGATGATAGAACGCCAAAGGATTTCAAAGTTCAATCGGACAGGTC
>JGI24159J19872_10000913_pt1 | contig 30132 bp, 24 predicted proteins | sample Ectturendosymbi4_FD_19872 | JGI IMG/M metagenome (IMG submission 19872)
CACCTCTACCCAGTGAAAACGAACAAACACTCGAAAACGAACAAAGAAAGAAATACCGAATTCTTATATCAAGCTGTTGAACTATCGACATCAGATTGTTCTATTTTCACAGAAAACGAGGGCTTGGTCCGGATCAAATTCATTATAACCATTCACGACTTTGGTCCAGATTACACACTACACTAGCCCAAATTACGCGGATCACCCCCAAGTGAACATACACTGTATTGAAAATTTTTTCACCGTTCACGATTTTTGAGCAACTTGCGCTTGCCCTGAAAAACCAGAGTTGCCCTGAAAATTTTCACTGTATTGAATATACTTTTTACATTGAGGATTTTTAACAACTTGCGCTTGCCCTGAAAACAGAGTTCCCCTGAAAATTTTCACTGTATTGAATATATCTTTTACCATCCAGGATTTTTGAACAACTTGCGCTTGCCCTGAAAAACAGAGTTGCCCAGAAATTTTCACTGTATTGAATATACTTTTTACATTCAGCAGATTTGAGCAACTTACGCATGCCCTGAAAAACAGAGGGTGCCCTGAATTCACTGACCTGAATTATATATTTTTTATTATTCAGCATTTTTGAGCAACTTGCGCTTGCCCTGAAAAACAGAGTTACCCTGGAATTATTCACTGTATTAAATATTCTTTTTACATTCAGAATTTTTGAGCAACTTGCGCTTGCCCTGAAATCAGAGTTTGCCCTGAAATTTTTCAAGCCCGGGGGGGCGGCCTCCCCCCCGAACCCCCGCCTCGTACGCCTATGGGCAAGACATACCTGCTGTCACAGCATGCTGAACTAGCAACCAGACGAAAAAATGAGATAATAATCCGCATCTACTGAAATACCCTATCTGCAGTAAAGACTATAACAGTGCTTCCCGAGTTCCCGACAAGTGTGCCGTGCAATTTTCAAAACTGAGAACGACTTTGTTGAACCTTGTTGTATACGACTCTCCGAATCAGAACATTTTTATTAGCTACGTTTCAGTATTTCGCATTGCTGTGCTGCGTGGTGAAAACTGAGTTGAAAAGTGCGCCGCGGCCAATAAAAGGTTGCAAAGCACTGGACTAGAGCGATAGGTAGGCTATTCAAAGTACGATCACAATGCATTTCGTTACCACATCGTCAGTGTGCACAGTGCGAAGCAGAGACCGATTGACCCAACCAGGTAAGATTGAAAAATCGACAGTACACAAAGTTGAAGTGGATAGAGAACCTATAACATTTTATTCCTTTTCAAAGGTTTGATTGTGCTATTGCAGCCATGGTGTGTTTCTTTGAACTTGCCAAAGCTTTACGAGGTGGACTGCGACGCTCCTTCGAAACCTCCGGCTGAATCAATTACTTATGCCTTAATCAGACGTGCCAAATTGTCGCAAGGACAGAGACAATAAGCATTCATAACAATATATGCAACTGGTGAAATGAGAGAATGTACATACTTCTGCTTGACATGGTTGAAGACAAGTGTCGAAATTTCTTGTCTGTACTCTGTAAGTCGTTTCGCAAGCATACCACGATGGTGCAAGCTTTTGGGCTTGCCGAGCACGTCAATGCTTTTCAAGAACGAATTGTGGCAGGACAATAGTCCTATTGTTCATGATTCTGTTCATCCTTTTTCAATTCTTGTGCCTTTTTTCTGTGAGGTGAAGTAAAGCGGCAGCGCGCGACTTCTTTTTTCCTACGAGCTTCGCCCACGAAGCACCTTATTGGCTTACAGGCTGTATATAAACACATCTCTGTCAACGGATTTTCATTCTACGGTGAAGTGTCTTAGTAACAGCATCGAGAGAAGGTCGTCAGTTGTTACACTACGTCGGCGGGCTGTTCACTAGATTGCGTGGTGCAGAGCAATATTGTCGTTTGTTTGCTGTCATGTCCAATACTATGCTCGCACCCTTCATGGATATAAATGATACTTTGCACAGAGAATATTCGGTAAGTAGCTTGTGTTGAAATGCATAAATGATTAGTAACGTGCCTAGCAGTACAGAATAAGCTGGCATTGCAGCGTCAAATGCTACAGAATAGGCTGGCATTGCAGCGATTGAAACAGCCCTGTGAGAGTGCACCAATAATTAATAAACGTAATATGATGCATTGTTCTCCATGCAGTGTCTAAAGATATTTCCTGCACATTACTGCTAACTTAGCTCAATCCGCGTAATTTTAGTAACCAGTGTCGGTAGTTTTATTGGTAGTAGTAGTAGTAGTAGTAGTGGGAATAGCCTAGGCTTTTCGATCAACATCGCTAAAACCCTATTGATTGATTTGGCTTCTGTTAACCGACTGGTGCTGTACTCTGCTTTAATTTGATTTACTTGGACGCTGTTACGTAGTAATTATTGCACATGGTTGGTAAGCATCGTTTTTTGTCGATTGGTAGTACTGAAAGTAACCAGTGCGCGTCAGCAAAGCATACGCTACTGAAGTGTTCGTGTACCAGTGGCGGGTAATGCTCATGCCTTAACGTTCAGGCACTGGTGTTTTTGCAACGCTTGTTGCCTTGCCAAGCCCATTCATTGTCGCTAGCAACATATGATTCTTTGTTTCAGATACTGCACAGAAGCCTGTCAGATTTTTCCACCCTTGCTACCGTCAGAATTGAGAAAGGTGACAACATCGCAATGGCCAACCCATTCAGTGCTTTCCGTGGAATTTCTGGCCATACACCGGTAACGCGTCGGCATTCGTCCTCGATGTTCAATGGGGCTTTTGCCAAATCGGTTGGCGGTGCTATGCCGACTATGGCCGACAGTAATGGCAGCCTGACGCTGTCAACAAATGGCGGATTACTTGAAACAGTGTCAGAAGAGCGTTTTCGCGGCAGAGCGTATAGCGAAGGATCTCCCTTACTGCAAGATCAGCAGCCTGGTCAAACAACAAGTCGATACAAAACCGAGTTGTGTCGACCGTTTGAAGAGAACGGTCGTTGCAAGTATGGAGACAAGTGCCAGTTTGCTCATGGAAAGCACGAGTTGCGGCATATGGTCCGACATCCCAAATACAAAACGGAACTTTGTCGCACGTACCACACCACAGGACTTTGTCCGTACGGTCCGCGATGCCACTTCATCCACAATACCGATGACGTTGTTCTGGCCTCACGGCAGTCAACGCTTGCTTCTGCCGTTGCTGCTGCGCCCAACCACGCTGCATCTATGCCGGTACCTATCGCGAATCGCGTGCAGTCCGCAGCGAACCGACCGAGCAACTTGCAGTTTGTCCCGCTGCCGCAAGCGCGAAACCAGGGCCGGGTCAATGGCTATTCTTATTCGCCACCGAAGGTTAACGGCAGCCCTTTCGGTACGCCTCCTGGCGTTTTCGGTCCCGTTGATCTTCCAATGCTGTCACCCACTTCGCCAGTAGCCGGTTCAACTGCGGAGCAAGCCTTCAATTTCGGAAACGCGCCACGATCGCCCTTGGACTTGCACTGCGCAGGTACGTTTGTGGGGGTAGACGCTGCGGACAATCATCGACAAGCCACCCCGCCCCTTTCCAGTTTCGACGTTTTCGTTCCTCCCTCTCAACTGGACATGTCTGCTTCGGATGACGCTGTCTTCGAGTCTCCACCAACGCCGCCCGATTCTGATCGCGAGTCGGAATCGGGATCACCCCAATGCCACGGGGTTGCTGTGAATTCGTCGCGCCTACCTATTTTTAGATGTTTATCCCAGTCCGAGTAAAAGGTGTACACGCTCTGCGGAGCCATCGAACTTCGTGACGTAAGAGCAAAGTGATTTATTTATACAATCTTGAACTGGCGCAGCAATGGTAGGCTTTGATTTTATTCATTTTTAACGCGCGAAGCGAGTTAACTACGTTCTGCTGCGTGTAAGGCCTTTTGCTATGTTTGGTGCCTTGTTATGCTCTCATTTCGCAGCGGATTCCCTATAACTCATAGTTTGTTGCTTATTGTAATGCAGGAACGCGTTGCTCAGGTTTTAAAAGCATGCAAATAATGTTTGCGATCTCCGAATCGCTTGACATGTTCGAAAAAGCCTCGATTTGAACGTCGCCAGCGAAAGAACGTTGTTTATCGTGGTTTGTTGACTGACGGCCTTGCTTTGCGAGGCAAAAGCCAAATCGACAATTCCAAGCACTGTCGGCTGCTGCCAATGAAACTGTTGTACTGTTTTAAGTTATTCATTTTTAAAGTTCACCTTATTGCTGTAAAACGTGAACTGCTTCGATGCTGTTTTCTGTATACCTGTTAACTTATTCTGTCTTTCTACGTGTACTTGCTGTTTCTCTTGTTATTGTTATTATTATTTATCTCGTTTGTGCTGGTTCGATTTGCTGCTGTTTTACCCAAATGGTCATCGGTGATGACGTTCAGATCACCCTTTCTGCCAGTAAACTGTTTAATATCTGCAGTCAGTTTGCAGGATTTCGGCAAAACGTTGGTGGTGTAGGTGTTATTTTACTGTTTTGTTTGCCTCGTGTTGGATGAGTTTCGCGCCAAACGAGTGACGACATTCTGAAAGCAAGATTGCACTCAGGCATTTGTCTTTTAATAATTTATTACGTCCGTTTTTTTTATTCATTTTCGCCGTGCTTTCCGCAACTTCGACGCATTTTCTCCTCACGCGGTTAATTCAAATCGTTTGTTACACCTTCTTAATATTATTATTATTATTATTACCATTATTGCTAAAACTGAGAGGAAGGTGTTGGTCTGTTGTGAGTGAAACAGGACGCTGTCTGCCTTGGTTTCCGTGGCACTGCAGAAGTCAGGTTGAATGGCTGGAATTGCAGGCGACAGTGTTGGTCAGTTACGCTTGTTCTAAGTTTGAGCAACAGGTGTGCAGCTGCCGATTGGCCGCTATTGTTTAGTAAAGTCAAGCGCTTCTGTGTCAATCGCAATAGTTATTTCCACGGTTTCAACTTTAACTGACAGCAGTGCATTTCAGCCAGCGCGCCTGGGCAAAGTAGCTGTGCTTACCCGCTTTGTGAACACCAATCTGACGGGTTAGCTGTTCTTGCTTCAGAACGTTACAAGGAAAACGTTCTGCTGGAAAAATGAAACGACCTTTGTTTAAATATTTGCTAGTTCGCGTTGGTGCGTCTGTTTACCGAGACCTATTCATCCCTTTTGTTCAACTCGGACCTTAGCCCAAGATAAAGACGTGTTCTGAAGACTACATCTCGAATGCGTACGTTCGAGCGTTACCGCTTCAAACTTTCCCTTGCGCAACCGCCTGTCGTAAATATGTCGTGTCGAACGGACAGGTAAATTTCCTTTCAAACTGAACGGATCTGGGAAGAATTAGGGTGCATGGGAAGTTTGCTGCGTCAGTTATTTTTTTTAAATATAATTCCAAGCACACCAGACAACATCTACCTGTGAGGAAACAACTCTTCGTTTTGGTAGATGCAGTTGACTCCGAAAAAGTCTCATAAATTCACGCAGTACGTTTTGCCTGTCGTTGGCCACAGACCTGGGAAGGCAAAGCAAACGCATGGTCAATTACAGATATGACATACCAGTGCCTTGCCGGGAGCTTAAAATGCGGGTAGGTTGTAGTGGTGACACTCCTTCGTAATCTCCACTCACCAACGCGCAATTAACTCGAGCTTGCTTTTGTACACAATGTTATTTTGCTGAGGCTCGCGGAAGGAGGGTAAATTTCGATGAAGTATGACGATAAACAGGCCAGCCAGACGGAAGCATCTGGCATGCGCATAACTTCGACCGACCGTTCAAGCGTTGAGCTGAAGCTCTGCGCCAACTTCAGAAACTGAGTAAAATCAAATTTGGCATTTTTTTGGCTGCCGCCGAAGCTTATTCTACCTTCAAGCGTATGAACGCAGGCTATTGCTGAACGCAGTGACAGATCTAGCATCAAAATGCAAACGTACGACTGCAGCTGTTCGTCATTGGCAAGCTTCTATAGTACGGCATTCACAATGTGGATGGCTATAAGCCGCCTACACAGTAGGATCTTACTTTGCAGGAAAACCATCGGACTAGGCATTGCTAACGTTGTGCTGGTGCATACCAATACTTTCACGAGGGAAGGCGATTGCTTACTAGTAATTGCTACGTTAAGTTCCTTGCCTGACAAAGATCGTCATTAGGACGTCCATAACACAATGTCGAGCACAACCCTATAGCTAGCTGATCGTATTTCCGTTTCGCACAACTTTGCGACAGGACAAATAATTCTAACTCATATTGCGTTAAGTTTTAGGGACGGTCAGGTTTTGTGCTTGGCTTGATCTAAGACGTTTATTTAGTCACGCGTTTTGTTATAAGGTTTGCTTTTCCTATATCAACGTTCAACAAAACAGTCGAGCTATGCGTCTGCACTGTTTAAAGTGAATTTCTGTGTTTGGCTTCGTAATTCCATTTTCTTTGTTCGTATGTGCGCGAGAACTTTGCAAAAGGCCAATTTCGTCGAACAGCAGAGTAGTCGGATTCGTATTGCCATGTTTCTGTCGACGTACCTCTACTGATTTCACCAACTGAAGCTGTTCAGAGCAACGTGAAATCGTATCCCAGAACCGCTGCCCTTTGAGCTTCTCCAGCGGGTCGTGCAGGAAGCGATAAGACTGTAAGTCTGTCCGTATTTGCTTCATCGCCTTGCTACGCTCGTTCTGGTCCTGAATGCGTATCCGGTGCTGAACCCTGCTGCTCGAAATCCAAGCTGCCTTGGCGTGGGAACTCTGTGACTGTGACGTTTGATGGATTTGTTTTGGTCTTGGCGTATACGTTTTACTTGCCCTTTACAGTGCTGAATCTGTCATGCGATTAGTTCGAGAATCTAAGGGTTCGCTTAGGCCTAGGGCAGGGGTGGGCAATTAATTTGGCTCGGGGGCCGCTTTCATAAGGCTGCGATCAGCGGAGGGCCATAACGTCTGGAAATTGAAACAAACCTCGGTTCAAGTTAGCCTCAGCACTAACGTTTGCTGTGTTGAGTTGGAGGATATTTTAGATTCGAAGATTTTCGTGAATGCTTCCGCGGGCCACTGAAAACGCTATGGCGGGCCACATTTGGCCCGTGGGCCGCTATTTGCCCACCCCTGGCCTGGGGGACAATCAATGCCTGCTGGATGGTTGTGTATTGTAGGCCTTCATCTTCCAAGGAACATCATTTTGCCGGTCCGCGGTGGCAACGTTTTTGTAGTTGTACTGTAGTGCCTGGCTTGGATCAGTATTTGCCAAGACATTTTTTATACGTCGCTGACAGCTTCAGCTGATGAGTTGTATACCGCCACTTTGAAATTCATTCAATTGAGATGTTACTATCTGCTGCTTCCTCATGTCGTTTGTACTGTAACTGACCGACCTACGACAATCTGCGAATGTTACAAACTAGCTTTTGAACAGAAACAATTTTGATATGCCACAATATTTTAGATCTGACACTGTAAGTTTCGTATCTTGCACATGTGTAGATTTTCTGGACACAGTCTGACTCTCGTAAAGTGCATTTTAATTGAAGTTTACTCCGCTTGTTCTATCTTTCTTTTTTCTTTGACTTTCCAGCGCAAAAGAAATAAAGAAATCTGAGGCTCGTGAAATTTTTGGCTGCTCAAGTTTCAGCTTTTCGAAAAATTTATCTCTAGTTTGTTATTGCTCGCTTGTGAAATGATTTGCTGCGAAAATTGTATGATGCATCACTTATCGAAATTGCATCGGTTTCATAACTTGAAGACATAAATTTTGTTGCGTTCTTTAAACGTCTATGAGCGTTAACGTTAAATAGAGACAGCTCAAGTTTTGTAAATCGTTTAGTGTAGACATTGGACTGTGTCTATTCGAAAGAACTCATGTACAGCTCCACCTTGGTGGCTGAATGGTTCGAATTAACGCGAAAGACCCTAGACAAAATAACTGGAAAGGGTAAACGGATATTGTTGAAACTCCAAGACATTTACACAATCCAAACGAAAATGTCGATCAAGCTCATCGGACCGTTTAGTGTTTGCATCAAAGTGCTTTGATACCAGTACAAGTCGAGCGTAGTCACACCGACAGCTGCAGCGACTTTCGCGAGAATGGTGTGTTCATCAGCCAGCGGTACATGTGCTACGCGGTTCAAGCCGCGTTGTGGACTCAGCTTCTTGTTGCGCGCAGCAGAAAAACACTGGATCTGCAAAGGACGTGAACGGGTGTGCGAGCGAGAGCGCGCACGCTTCAGTTGAGGCAAGCTCGCCGCACTGCTGGCGCTCGCTTCCTGAATAGACAAACACGCGCGCAGGCCGGCCGCGCAGCGCAAATGTAGTAAACAACCGATGAATCCGGAGCGATTGCGGCGGATTAAATTTCGCCTGCAGCTTACTTCCCTACCTGGACCTCTCAAAAGCAAAATAACACACAGGGGCAGAACGAAATGCCACACTCGCAAGAAAAACAGCTAATTGTGTCGATGTTCATCACGCAGTTGTTTCGTCCGTCCGATGCTATACACCAGTGCTGCACAACCATTTTAAGCATGCGACCCACTTTTACTGACGATTTTTTGTAGGGTCTAATATAAAATACTGCAATGTTGTGGTAAAACGACATCGAAAAGATCTGAGAGAGACGAGAAAAGAAGAAAATTTTCGCAACACATACGTTTTACTGTTACTGGGAAACTTGAGCTTGCTCATTGGAGAGGATAACATCGAGTTGAGGCTTGATCGGAGATCAGTCAATCTAATCAGTAGAAAATCGGCACATTTTCAAGAAACGTTTTAGTTAAATACCGGAAAATTGTAACATTTTTCAATTCTTTGCGGCCATCCTCACAATTGGTTGGGAAACGCTGGTGCACCAGGTCTGGTACTTTGTCGAAACTTGCTGCTGCGTCCTTTTGATTTAATTTTCGAAAACTAGCCGTGATTTGACAAGAAAATTTAATGTGTTGATTTGACGAAGCTGATGATCAACTCAACAGAAGTGATTTCAGGTTTTTAGACCACACTGGCAAATGAACGTTTCAGTAGACATTTGTGCAAATATAAAACTCTAAACCCGTGAAGAAAGCATATTTTGCACTTAGATGCTGTTGTTTTCTCGAGATCAACAGCGCCGAACGGACGGGAGGGAAAAAGGCAAACCTTCACGTAAACCTTGGACGTTTTCCAAGGTTTAACGCTGCCTTATCATGTGTTTTCAATCTTTTGCATTGGAGCCGCAGCACTCCGCTCAACCGTGTTGACCTCACTCCGCTCTGCACACGAATAGGATTGTGCTGGTCGATTCCGACACGGTGCACGCGGCCTTCCTCCCAAAAAACGGGGTGATAGAAGTGGGGCGGAAGCAAGCTCACCAAATTAACGCTGCACTTAAGAGGCCGTGAAGCAAGGCCCGGCTCAGTTGAGCGCACGTCTTTTATCTTTGCTGTAGAAGAGCATTCGCTCCTCTCTGTTTGTTCGTTGTTGATCCTCGTCGACATTCGATAAAGGACTGACGTCACATTCAGTTTTGGAAACTAAACCCCGAGCGAAGGCTTGTACTGTACACGCGAAAAGGCTGCAGTGAAATGCCGTTCGCCGCCGGTACACAATCCACGGCACCGCTGTTAGATTGCGCTCAGTCATCCGTGCCGGCATTCACTCAATTCAGCACCGTCGCCATTCTATTTTCTACGAGGCCAGCGTGTAAACAACAAACGACCAGAATCCCCTCTCGGGTGGTTCACGAGGCTCTAGGTCTAAGATAAAAAAAAAACATGTCACAAGACAAAACCCCGCTTTTAGAATACAAGCTGCAGATGCAAATATCGTACTGTACATTGTTCACACGCAAAAGGAATGAATCAAGTCACAAGAGCTTAGTGCAATTTTGGGACAGTATCTGTTGTTGTTTTGAGGTTGTCATAAACTTCATTTAAATTTATAACTGTCCATAACAATTTTGTGATAATGTGGGTTTTTCAGAAATGAAAGCCGAAATCAAGAAAGCTTTTGTGCGAGGAAAAAACGTCGGTATTTCCAACGTTTACCTACGGTTTGTTTGGAACAATACACAAAGTGTAACTGTCAGTACTTGCGCGTGCTGAAACGTTGCGTAGTTAATTTGCAGTTTTGTACGTTGTTTGACAATTCTACACGCTGAACATAGTTTTCGGTATTTCTTTAATTATCAGTAACTTGACGCTTATCGGAAGGGACAAAAGCCTTCGCTACTTTTGGAATTTCTCTTCACTGAAAACTTTATTAACTGCCAATAACGATAGCCCAATAGAAATAATCTCATGGCATAATTTTTGGCCTTCGTTATGAGTAGTCCGCTATAACTTCGAGAGTATACAACGCACTTTTAAGTACGACAAACAAGAGCTCAGCAAGGTAAACCTCCTGAAGCAGTGTCATTAGGGCTTCTACAAATTGTTACCCAATACCTATTTCAAGTAAGCCTGATGGCCTTGACCCAGCAAAATATCAAATTTTTCTCCAAACACCATTTCGTCTTCGCTAAGCTACTGTAACTTCTGTTAAAAGTTGAGTGCAGAAAAAAAATAAGTAACCTTGGAATTTATATTTTTGAGCTATTACCTTTNACACTGAAGTTATTTACTGTCGCCTCTGAGATAACGAATATGGAATCCACCTGCGAGCGTGTCCTTGTGTCACGAATCGATGTGACAACAAACCTGAACAAGTTCAGCTGTTTCTTTAAGTGTCATCACTGTTTCGGTTTAAAAAAATGCATTACAGATTAATTTTTTATTCATAATCATCACAGCTTCCAAAATTGTACGCAAAGTCAGCCTTTTTGCGGTCACTTTAAATGCTACCTTATATACCCTGAAAACGTATAGCCTTTACACATACCGCAACACTATAGAGGTACCGAAAATACGGAGGAAGCGAACGTAAGCATCTTTCGGAGCAGTCTTTAAGAATGCCCACACGGGGGGGCATCAATNCAACGCACAACTTGCAAGTCTGTTGTTTCCTTTTGTGCCGCGACACACTTGCAAGCTTGTTAACCAGGAGATCACAACCAAATGCCAAGCACGAAGGACCTTCGTTATTGCGCAACAGGTGTCAAGCAAACCACCACAGCACGGGTTCCTGTTCTTTCTTGCTATTCCTTCCATTTTGCGGGTTCTAGCGAATCCAAATATTTTTATCAGTGACATCATCTGTCCATTAGTTTGGGAGTGACACAGTGAGGCATTTGTTGCAAATTGTAGAAAGTTAAGACACTCCCTAACGCCCGTGGATGAAGCTTTCAAAATGTACAGCACTCACAAAAAATTTAAATATCGCTCATCCTGTACAGTTTTCACGATTAAATTGTTCCCGGGTGTTCAAATTTTCGTCCTCGTTCAGACAAATCATTTTCGCTAAACTACACTTCACTGAAAGTGAAGTGAATTGAAGACCAAAGAACTTAACACTATTGAAGGTTTTTGCAATATGTGGTGCTTCATAGTCCAAGTTGTTTAAAAATAGATAGAGGCCTATGTGTAGATGAATAGCGACAGAGAGTTTGTTGTACACCCTTTGCATAAAAAATGCAGTAAAGTTTGTTTGGTGGATTGGAACTGCCATGTTTTTAGCAAGTCCTTCACACAAACGACAGTTTTATTGAAGGTGGGCAGTTTTGCTTTTTGTAACAGCCAGTTTTTACTTATATCTAATTTTGCATCTGCCTTGTCGCTTTGGGTACAACAAGTGAGTGCAAAATGCGAAGCTCTTGAAGAACATCATGAAGCTTGGAGCAAGTTTAACAGAAGCCACAACATTTGTGACTTTCACCAGACAAGGTTGCGTCACCGATTTGGCCCACATACAGAGGCGTAGCGAGGTTTGATGGCCCGGGGCAAGAAGCAAGTTTGGCAAGCCCATGTTCGAAACCGGGGTCTTTCGGAAGCAAATGTACTGTATTGAAGAAAGTACTTGTGACATTGTTGGGACTTTTCTACGACCCCCGCAGTCATTTGACGCCCCCCACAGTGATTCGGCGCACCCATAGTGATTCGGCGCCCGGCGAATTGCGCCCTCTTGTTACGCCCCTGCCCACATAGACATAGACATACCCCGTTTTCTGAGATCAACAGTTGCTTCAATTTCAGAAAACTGAAGTAACTTCTGAACAAAAATAGCACGCGCACACACGCACTCATACATTTGATTACTTCATGATTAAATTTAGCGTTCGTAGAATTGTCAGGGCATTGTGGGAGATGCTGCCTGAGTTGCGCACGTGAAGACTTACACTTATTTACAAATATCTGCGTCTCATAACTGGATTCCAAGCTATACTATGCCGACATTGGGCGCAGAAAAGCTGACAAAGGAAAATAATTGTAATATGTTGAATACGGCCCGATCGTACCAACTATACGCCAGTTGCCAAAAGTTCTCCATTTTGTAGTGTCTGAAAAATTTTTAATCTGCCTTTGGCTTTTCCTGTCAGAGTTCTACTTACACACTTTTTTCGGTTCCGACTTGCCAAAACGTAGTTTCGTATACGAACTCTTATAGAAAAATTGAACAAAAACATGCTTTTAGTTTTAAGTGTCCTTAAGTAAACAGTTGACAGAACTGAGCTAAATAGGTTTGCTAAGAAATCAGAACCGTCACCAGAAAGTTTTCGATGGAGGCCCATGCGTTTGTGCGAGGGGGCTTGACATTCTAAAAATTGACAAAAACTCCACTGATTTATAGTGTTTCACGTTTGAATTTGGATGGGCTTGGAGCTTTGTTTGGGGGGCCTAAGTCCACCAAAGCCCTCCGTGGCGACGGGACTCTAAGGAGTACGTTTCCGGTGGGTAAGGCAGAATATGAAAGAAACGTATGTTAGCTAGGGGAAATATTCGGATTATGTCGAACTTTGTTTCAGAGATTGAAAACGTTTGAAGAAGGTTGCTGCCGAAATCCATGTAGAGATGAACTGACTGTCCTTATTAGCAGCAGTGATATGCTCCGGGCCTCTGTCGAACTTGAAAGGCATCGAGGTACAAATGATCCCCAAGCTTATGGTGCTGTATTTCGCGTTTGTTGACAACCTCCTGAGTGAAAAAATGGAGTGATTGTGCCTTTTCATTGCTTAAGTTCACCCCAGCCCAGCTTCTGACCTGTTTTTTTTTTACTAACAACCGGAGACAAACAAGAAGTCAAGCGTGAATTGACACACGTTTGAAATAGTGGAGAGCTGCTAACTTTTTGTGGTATTTCATTAGCACACTTTTTTATGTCTCCCTCTCCACAAAATCATATTCTGAAACCCTTCCTACCCCTGACCGTAGTACCAAAAAATAGCTTAGGCCTTGCTTCACCGAAGTTTTATATCAACACAAAAATATGTTACTGCATTTGACTGGCATTTTGATAAACCTGCAATTTACGACAAAATTTTAGGCACGTTGGTTTATCGAAAGAAAGCAAAACCTCCACGAATTATTGAAAACTTAGTGCGGTTTAAACCTTTTTTTCACGAAAAGTAACGTTCTTTGCAAATTTTGAAAAATTTTGCGCGGTTTTTCCACCAAGCTGCGATCTTGAATATTGGAAATTCCATTCGGGACTTCCCGCAGCATTAAGACAGAGTACTTTAATTGGAGTTTTCGAGTGGGGCCGGTTGAGCTATTAGTAAAAGATATGCTTGATCTGGCAACGAACTGGCCGTGGCTTGTATTGCATGTAAGCCCTATACTCCCATTTTTCGTCACTATTTCAGTAATTATGTTCCGTGATGAAGCGTCCGTCTTTTGAAACTGATAGGGGCGACATGTTGCAGTCGTGCTTCACTGAACTATGCTTCATGTTGGAAAAGCAACAAGGAATGGGTCAGCAGCAGTAGCAGGCAAATAAGCCGTGAAAGGCTATGAAGTCGCTAATGACCTTCACAGAATACAGTACATCCACCCTCGTAAAAAGTCAAACGTGATATGTAAAACATGTACTACAACAAAAGGGGGAATTTTTGCTCCTACTGTAAGGCTGCTTTTCATGTAACGTCATATCACCTAGCTTGAAAAAGTGTTGCCTGATTTTAAAATGCTGATTCAATAAACTTCGTAACGTTTGCCAACAGAACCGAGTGTCATTTAATGCCGAACACAGTAGCTTGGTTTCGGAAAGTAGCATCATTTTGGATCAGCGTGGTATTTTGGTGAATACTGTTTTGCGGATAATGAAATAACGAGACCAAATGGTCTTTTCATGTTTTCCGAACTTTTTTCATATTTTTGTTTTTTTATTTTTCTCCAGACACGAAGTCCATAGCACAAACACACTCTGCACAACTCAGGTCGANAAAACAGAACGTTGTACAACGGCATTGGAGCCGGCTGAATGACAGGGTTACAGACACTTTCTTAACAGAATGTTTTACAACGGCGTTGGAGNGAGAACCACAAGATTACAGACACATACTAACACNATATTATANAGTGCAATTACTGCAGTCGTCCGTATAACTATTCGCTGGCCCTACAAGTCACTGGGTAGCTGTAAATNTCCTATTGNCAATCGATCTTGCGTAGTCTAAATGTGCGTCACTCACACTGCTGGACATTTCACGATGGCATTCAAATTACACTTGTNCCTTCAAAATCTTAATGAGACGACACCGCTTTGCGCTTTATTCACGTTACGTATTCATATTTTGCGTTTGCTGAGCCAGTAGCCCGGAACTTTGCAATTTTGCGATGATAAGGTTACACACGTTTTTCACCTTTTGTCCAGGCGTCGGGCGATACTCATCTGACAAAACCTGGTTTCTCACTGTCAGTGTCGAAACAGTAGTGGGGTAATGCCTTATCAACATAGAGATGCAGCTTTGTGTAGTCCATATAGCTTACATTTTTTCCATTGCGAAAATAACAAAAAAGGACAAAGGCACCGATTTTTTCGTGCTACGGGCAGTGGCAAGAAAAGGTAATTCTCATTTCAAAACAGGTGGGCGTCCGTCTGCAATCTCCCGCAGTCCCTGTTAACCACACAACCGATTTTACTGACGTGACCTATTTGAATACATGCACGTTCATTCTTTATCAAAAGAAAACGTCGTAGATGCCAGCGTGCTGGAGCAACCTGCGAAAAAATCCACTCTCAGGCAAAGAGAAAGTTACTTGAATGCAGAGAAAGCTGTCAGCATTTATGCTAAAACGGAGCATGTGCGATTTAAATGCTTAACGCAGTTGTTTTTTTGGAGTTGTGAACCTGATTAACAGGAAGATGATGCAACGTGCCTTGTCCTAGCGAGGAAATGGTCAGACGTCAGTTCAATGTGGTCGTAGAACCAAGGCCACCTGGAGTTCTCTAGGTGGCCTTGGTGGAATAAGTGCACGCAACAAACGACTGAGTTGTGATGAATGGTATCGCAACAAGGGTCTTGCAAAATGTGCTGAAACTTGGGCGCGTGATGAACCAAAGGTCATTTAATTACGTCAATTACGTTTTCATCAGCGGTTGACACGTGACATCACTAACGTTTATGTGTTGATGAATCAGAGTTGCCATGGAGCGACGGGGTCAAGGGATTGCTTCAGCCTAATTGAACGAAACCGCATTACTGGAAGTTCAACCGCAGATTTTCCGGAGATTTGGTTTTACGCGTAACGCACTAAGGTCATCCAAAAAACTTCGTAATACAAGAAACATGGACTGCTTGAAGAAATGCCGTTGTCTCTCCATCACAACTAATTTTAGNACTGCCACATCAATCGGANAAGTTTGGTGACGCCGCAAATTTTTGTNAACAATAGAGGATTTAAAAAATTGAACAGCGTATTAATCTTTCAAATAAATGCGTACATTTGACTATATTTTAGTGACAATTATTGGGAAAACGACTGATCTAGATTGACTGACATTTGTTTTTGGGGGTGGGTTTTTATATTTGCTGGCTTCGCTTTACTTTCTCTTCCCTTTTCAGCTATGCTTGATTTTATGTTTGCGACTATGAAATTTTTTTTCATTAAAAAATGTACTCTGTAACTTGTCACAGGCGCAAGCTGAAATTGTGCTGATTTCCAAACTTGAAACTGTGAATACTTAAGTCGCCGGCTTAAGATGCTACTGGTGTCCAGAGCTTTCAGGAAGGACTCTGCACCGTACTGGTTTCCATGTTTAACCGAAATCGGTTATTTGCAGTTATCTTCTTGCTAAATGTAAATGTTCTGTAGGAGCCGCATGGCCTTTGTTTGTGCTGTTTTCTTTTTGTGCGCATGCGGGTGTGAAATCTCATTGGTTTATACCTATGGGGGGTAACTGCGGCCCGTGTGAACACTTAATATGCCCTTGAATGTTTGCTGCCCATGAACACAACATCGAATCAACACGAAATACCGTGATAAGTGGATACCTAGATAGTGAGTCCTGAGGAGACTTTCTCGCTCCTCATAGTTTTGTCTCCTTATTTTCCTAACAGGAAGATGAAGGCAAATCTGCACAGCTTGCGTAGCTGAAAAAATTAACTGTGTTTTGCGGCTTACCAGCGATATTCCACAATTAATGCGGCCCGTTATAGTAAATAGGTTCCCCACCCCTGGTTTACAGTTTGCTGGGGATGCTGTAATCNAATGGAATACTGCTTGTCAATGCAACGCATTGAGGAAGAAGACTGGATNCATTAAATTCCCTTCGAAAAAAGTAATANTGGCTTAACAGGTGTCACATATCCTCGNATGAAATTGTCCCTCACCTTTCATGCCAATCTCACGCCGCAAAGAAAAGCCCGGAAATGTTTNAAGCGCTGCGTTTTGTTCAGAACTCTGGATCACTGCTTTCTGTCACAGCATCGGCATGGTCTTGCAGAGCTGGTTTATGAACAAATACAGAAAAACCTCACAAGCTCGACTTTTGACTTTAGCGAAAAAAGTTTAATTCTCAAAGGCGAAAAAGAGGGTGGTTCGCATCACTCCGTGACCGTGACCAATTTTTGGTGCAGTATGATCCGGACTACTGCCAAAAAACTGTTCTGTTTTTTTCTTTCCAAGTTGGTTGATTAGCTTATACTTCTCCACAATGTTGGGAAAAATGCTGCCAGTGGCTAGCATTTTAGTCGGATAAAAGGAAACTTATTGAACTTAAAAGTATTGAGTCCGGTCACAACAAAAAAAAAATTAAAGGATTGCAAGAAAGTTGCAAAACGTTTTAACCTGTCTGAGGCGGCTGAGGTGTATGAATTTCAGCACTGCTGTCACGAATGGCAAGCGCTACTAAAAGTTGGTACTTGCGGCAAAGAACATTATCTCCGCTCAGTTGATGAAACAACAAAATTTTCAACCTGAATCAGTTCTAAATGTGCATCATGACGACTTTTTACCTTGCAACTTGTATATTACATTGATTACTGTTGTGTGTGATGTGTAGTGGCGACTTGCTAACCCTTTCTTCAGCTTAAAACCAGTCGCACCGAAATATACCAGAGGAAAAGTATACTTATTCCAAGAACCCAGTGAAACGCCACCAATTAACGCACCAGCGTATAGGTCAACGTTTAAAGCTTATACTAACAAAGTGACGTAATAGGGTAGGCAAACTATGGAGGTTGCACAAGTAAGCTATTTCTTGCAATTTGCACTTGCATTCGCGAACACATCAGAAGTGATGTTTGTTTCACAGACAGTAAAAGCACGGCCTTTCAATTGCTAGCAAGGACGGCCGAACCTGCGGCATACACTTTGGAACTTTTTTGGCACAACCCCATTCAACCAAAACACGGCAACAGGTGTGTTTGATTACAAATGTGCAGGCGGAAACCATGCGTGAGATTGTGCCACGACTGAGCATAATGTTGATTTCCGGTAACCTGGTACAAGACAAGTTGACCGTCGACCCGAAGAAACGATTCCCGATTCGTGTATCGTCGCAAAAAAACTCCAGCCGAAGGTTCCCGTTCCGCAAGACCGACTGCTCGGCGAATTTGAAAAGGAAGTACGTGAAATTCAAGGCGCAATGAAATTTGCGAGGTATAGTGTTACGGGCCATGCTGAACTTTTTCAACCACACGTGATACTTCAGGTAGGAGTAACTTAATCGCAGCTCAGGAAACTTCCTTCCTAAGAAAAATGCAATGTAATGGAAAGCTCGAAAACATGACAAACAATTTAAAGGTCTTAAACTGATGTTTATTAGTAAGGGAAGACAGAAAAAAGTTATGAAATTCTTCCGTAAACCTGAACCAGCGTTTCACATCCTCTCTTTTTTCGACTGAAGAGTTCATGCAAGAACACAAACTTCGTTTCGAATATATTACGCAGCGTTGTGTGTTGGCTAAATAATTGCGCAGGTGAGTTGTGGGTGACAGTATGGCGAGTTTTCAGCAATGAAGCTTCTACCCTGGAAAAAAGTTTTTCCAAACATTTCAGTGTTTGAAAACACTAAATGCTAAAAGTTTTTTTAAAAGATTTAATGATTTTTTAGCCAAGAGTAAGTCTTTGCATAAAACAAACACTTCTTATCGAAAAACTTCGTTGCAAAACAACCTTGACTGGTATTAATCTTTCCAAAGTTTCAAAATACAAAATATTTGAAAACAACGAAGTTTTTTTATTTTCGTTGCACTGTATTATCTGTGCTTCTACATTTATTCATTCATTTTGCAGTTGTCAACCATGAACCACCATAAAAAATGAACTTTGTTTGGAACTTAACTTGAAATTGTTCACCTGACTTGACAAAAGATTGCAACAGATGTAAATAGGCAAGTATTGGCCAGCCTGGTGTGAATTATTTACCTCACTGCCTCTATGCAAGGTTGCACGTCGCAATGTCAGGATTACAACATGCTGCTGCAACACACGAGACAGGCAGGATGTGCGGTATATCAGACTCATGCTATGAATATAGACTGCGTGACATCCAAGCGGAGTTTTAGCAACGATGGCTAAATGTGTTGACATCGCTATGAACAAGCCACTGTGCAGTGGCAGTGGGGAATTCTTTCCCGTCCAGTCAAACAATTTGCTACTGCTCGTGGCTTGTCGTATTGTTGCACTGCAGCCAAACATGCAAAATTGCGACAAGTAAGTTACGAAAACTTGACAGATTTCCATCTGAATTGTCACAAGGCAAAAACGCAAGGCTTATTGGTAGATAAACTTCGTGATTGATTCAACGGTTTACCCGAATTTCATCGAAGCACGCGTATGACTGAAAACAGTTAGAGCAAATATTCTGTATTTGTTAACTGAAGTAAAACGTCCACATGCCAGTGACGCCAACTTGATTTTTAGTGTCCAGTTTTCCAGACCGTCAGCGTCCAAGTTTCATATTCTAACGTCGTGGGGACCGTAAAACATTTTTAGGAGCCCACGGAAACCAGTTAATTTCAAGTTTAGTGTTACATGGTGCAACACTTTTGTTGTATCATGATGTATATTATTCACCCTACGATGGCCAGACATTGTATCTGACACAATGGTTAGGCGGGAACTGAAACAACCTACCACACCGTTATTGGTACTTCATAATGTGATAAGAGCATTGTTAGTTCCGAAGCTACAGTTCCAAATTACTTACCCAATGTAGCAGCTGGGAGCGCAATCTTGTTTCAATGTAATCAAGTATTTGTTTTAATCTTCGAGCCACCACATATTGTGCAAACTAATAGTTTGTCAATAAAACTAAAAGCGGTATTTATTGGGGGTTATATTAGAGTTATTTTTCCTTGCAGCTTAGTGAAGCTTTTACTTAGTTAAACGTATCCAATACGGTAACATTTTGTGTGCTTATTCCACTTGCTTGCACGTACCTTTGTGAAGCTGGTTTTTCTCAATTTTCTATTCCATTGCAAGCTGGAAAACGCAACCACGAATCGCCAGACTTGCCTGTTAGCTGCAACAGTAGATAGCTCACTAGCAATAAATGAAATCTCTTTGAAGTAAAAGATGTTTCGTTTACAAACTAGGCCTGATTATATGAACACTGTTTATCAAAAGGAATCCTTTCACAACCAATAAGGAGACACTAAGATCTTAACAGAGTATATATTTCACCTACTATATAGGCATCATCAACTCTTATTAAAATATAACTACTAACAGGAATTTTTTGTGCATAGGAAAGACAAATGCTTGTAAAATCAGTTGTTGCGCTCTGTGAAAATCTGATACGGTGAACATTGCTGCAATTTTGGCAAAACAGTGACCAAATCATAGTTTTTTATAACCCAACAAACGCTGACAAAATCATGGGCTCCGCAATTGTTTTTGGGGACAGTAAAATGGGTCCACCATAACAAAAAGGTTGAGAACCATTGTCTACCATCTATCGGTATACTAAAAAAGTAATAGTTCTCGTAGTAAACGTTTTCGAGTTACTGGCGCTCTGGGACTTTTTATTCGTCTGTCACAACCAGTGAAGCGTGCGTTTGCAACGCACTACGTGTGTCATGTAGGTGAAATTAAAACTAATGCAAGGCCAACGTCCAATGACAAAGGACGTTCCGCAGTCGTTAACTTGCGCGTAAACTGCTGAACATGTACTGTTAAGCCATGCTGGCTCTTCCATGCGCATGTCGCAACGTAGCAGCGACTGCAGCTACAAACTGCAGCTGACCGAATGGTTTCACAACGAAACCACGCTTTGGCTATTTATAACCCACCGTGCCATGCCGCGCACGAAACAAGTCAGCACTTTAGTAGAAACATGTTGCTTGGACCGAACAATGGGAAAGTGCTGCAGCTACCGTTTAAAAGCTTCCGTGCACGAGGGCTCTTCTCTTGCTTCCATTGCCGCATTGCGACCAACAACAGAGTGCTTGTCAGTGTTTGCCCAGAACGAACAGCAACTGACAAGCAGTCGATGACATTCAGTCCACATTCAAAGAATTGCATTGGACCTTATGCAAGATGTCGGAGAAGGACCGTTTGTCTTTTTTAGCTGACAGACGTAAAAAGATTAATGCCGCATGTAGGAACACCGGCACTCATTTACCCTACGCGGTGCAGTCAACGAAATCGTGATTACTTACCCCGCACAGGCAGTACCTTCCGTAAACAACTCAAATCACATACGATACTGACGATTAATTAACAACTCTGGCGCAGTTGGCATTTGTTGGTTCGATTAGATCACTGTTGAAGTCAAAGCGTAAAGGAACTTGAACCATATTTCATCCTTTCCTGGTGCTCGTACTGGCATCAGTTTCATTTATCATGGCTAGCCACGTGCTGTGTTAGGCTGAAATGTTTCTATCACTGGAAAAGAACCACGGTGCAACATTAGCTTTTCTTCCAAAAGACAACTTCACACCAGCCCGATGTTGGAGTTTAGTTGCAGTGTGTAATTGTCAGCACCTTACACAAAATTGCAAAATTTTCTTTAATGCATTCATCAGATTTGACGGGTTTTAAATTCAGTTACTCAGTGGGCTTGAATAGACAAATGTGCTGACGAAAATACAAGCTTGTTCATCAGCGTAGAGATTTCTATTGCTTCTGCTAACGATTGACATCTACCATGCTCAGCTTCTGTTTAAAACTCAGATTTTGTTGGATAATGTCTCATTTAGTGGGGGGACGGTGGGTGGACAATCTTTCTGCGTTTGAGACCCACCTTTTTGATAGGTGACCACGCTGCCTGGTCAAGCCCGTTCGCGCTGCACGTGCCCTAGTTTCTCGACATTTCCTCATGTTCAGGAACGAACGACTGATACATCCGTATTCCAAACTTTTCTGCTCCATTTTTTAATTTTTTCCATTGCGTACCAAGGGGTTTCCCGAAAAGTTTCAGTGCTAATATATGTTGCTTTCGCGGGCCATTTTGAGAAAACGTACAAGGACCATCACTTTTGCCTTAGTGGGCCACGGTTTACCCATAACTGGTTTATGTGAATGTGAAAGAGCAAAAACGATGTCTTATTTTGAACTGTGTTTATTTTATTTTCAACTGTTGTTTTTTACCACTTGTCAGTAAGTTTCAAATGGGGTTGCTGACTAGATTAAGGTTTTTCAAACTTTTTTGTTCTGTGACTCCATTTTAAAAAGTTTCTTTTATGCAACCGCTTAATGGATAGCCTAGAGCCCTAGATGTTAACGATACGTGCAAACGTCCTGTTACAAATCTCAAGACTCAAGAGGCATTGATGTCTATGGTGAAAAAATAAAAATATACATGATCCACGAATGTAACTGTAGAGTAATAAAACTACCACACCATATAGGCCGCAGGCGAAAAAAAGTTAACAAAAAAATTTAGTTTATAGACGTTATCAAGCACAACCAAGGGAAAGGATGCACTTGATTATTTTTATACATATCATCCATTCGTGGCCTCCTGAAATTTCAGTTGTGTGTCATAGGTGGAACCAGGGGGGGCTATACCCCTATATGTCTAGCATATCTTCTTTGTTTTGTGCATTGAGAGGCGATGACCCAAACCAAATGGCTCGATTAAAGGCAAAATACTGTATTTGGCCCCTTTTATAAAATGTTGGGCTGGCTACACTACTGTTGTGTATGGTTTGTGGATCCAACTTTTCCTGAATCAAAGCCCAAAGTACATTTGAAACCGTGTATGAAACTTTCAACTTTAGTCAAAAACTACTCAATGTACTCTCAAAGCAGTTAGCCTAACCCTAGATTAGACCTAGAGTTCTAAACACAAGCATGCTTTCTTGTCGGAATGAATGCAGTAAGGACAATATTGGTCAGTACGTTAAAACAATCATGTAACAACGCATAACTTGTTGTGTTTGGTGATTACTATCATTTGATAGCTCAGGCAGATATCATAGTAAACAACTGACAGCATGAAGCACGTTATTGTCTCTATAAATACAGTAGAAATAGATTCACTGTATATAAGCCTACTTTTAATTTTCTTGTGAAGCTTGCAAAAACTTTTGTTGGGGAGATGTGGGACCAATGAGCCATTTTTTACGTTTCAGGCCGTAAGTCGCAAAGTTTAGCTAGCAAATCTCTACGATTTAGCATGAATAACAATCATCTGTTCCCCTATTTACATTCCAAAAATCAGTAGGATTTAATATGAAGAAGTGGCTGAAAATTTCATGTGAAAAAAAAATTGTTTTGGCTCAGTGGTCCCATATGTGTGGGATCAATTAACCACCGGAGTGGGACCTTTGAACCACCTCTGAGAATCCTGTCATATTCAAGTCAAATACAGCGAATTCTTTCAAAAACAGAGATTTCAACATAGCCTACTGCAAGATTTCTTGTTGCAACGCAATTTACAGGGTTGTCCGTGGGACATATTTATCTGTCCCATTCCTAACCCATAGCAATTTATGCCTGTCCCATCTCATCCCATCCCTTGGTACGTTTCCCATGGGATTCCCATAGGAATGACATTCCCATGGACAAGCCTAGGGTTGTTCATGGGACAGGGCCGGATTAAATGAACGCGAGGCCCCGGGCAAAGTCGTGACCGCGAGGCCCCCTAAACGCTTAAGCAACTGCGTAGCGTTTCACGTTCAAACGTACAATTATGAGATTGCAATTCGCTCATGTCCGTTCCTTTGTAGAGACAGGTTACGGATTGTACTACTGTTGGTTCTTATTGCGCAACAATAACACGGCAATAAATCTTCAAATGCTTACTTCAAGTTACGGTAGTAGGTGTTTCTCCGCATGTGACTAGGGCTCGCACCGCTGGATTTTTCCCGCCAGATCTGCCTTGTTTAGTCGACCTGGGTGTCTAGGTCGACTAAACAAGGCAGATCTGGGGGGGAATTTTCAGCTAAAATCTGCTAAAAGCAGTGAAATTCTGTTACTAATCTGTGATTTGAACATAATTAAAAGAAACCTATAAAGTTATACAATTTAAGTTTTCGTTTTGCACTCGCTCTCAATAAGCATGCGCTGAAAATGCCGGCCTTGGCTAACACACTTTTCGGCCCACAATTTTCTTTCAGTCAACATTTTGAGCAGCGTAACTCCAGCTTACCTCGTTTTTTTATATGACACACAGTTCTTGATGATCTATTTCAAATGGTTGCATGTTTTTATATAATGGAACAATGCTCAGCGATAAACAATCTGAGCACAGCTTCAGCCCTACAACTTTCTAAGTCTGGTCTTCGTAACTTAAAACTTTGCGTTACATTAGAGGGCATGCAAAAACTTTTTTATTCTTATCTGAGTGCTTCTGCTACCAGTTATGCCTTTCAAGCTCACAATATTTTGCTATGATTGTACTGTTGCAAACTTCGCAAAAGACTTTTTGAATCAACAGGATAGGCAGTAGGCACTGAATCAACTTTTATTGTGAGTCCTGAATCTTGCAACCATATATGTCGAAACTTCTGGCAGCTTTGGTTTACCAGAAAGTTTTTTACCAGACACTTACTAGCGTAACTGAATTACTTGGAAATATCGTGCCGTGTGATAAAAGCATATTCTACCAATGTTGTCTTTTAACCTAATGCGCTCACTAAGCACACAAGCAAATCATTTAGGCTTCACAAAGCCATCTAATCACTTGTTATTATGATACAGTTATCTGCTTGAAGCAGCTTCGCTACATCATAATAAAAATTCCAAATAATTGCAGGCAGCTGGTTCTGATTTATTCTGGTGTTACCCAGTTAAAAACGTCATAAAGAAGAGAAGTACATTTTTGATGAAGAAAGTGTGAAAGTTTTCATCTTGAAAAACTGTTGAAACAAGTTTTTGGTCAGGAATTTGTTACCTGTTAAACCTGCCTAGCGGTTGGTAAAACCCTGCTAGAAAACCAGCAAACTGCTAGATTTAAAATTTTACAGCTAACAGTGAGAAAACCCTGCTAGATTTAGCAGCAAATCAGCTAAAATGACAGCACTGCTGACCGCAATCTTATGCCTTTTGTTATGTAACTGTACAAAAGAATCAAACAAGAATTTCTTGACACAGACAGCATTCAACTGAAAACCTTCGCTGTCTATTTATGGCACTTTTAGCAAAATGCTCACTTCTTAGACTGAAAAATCTTACATATAATGTAATAAATAAGATTTATTATAGAAGACCGCGGGGACCCCAAAAGCGCGGGGCCCGTAGCAATTGTTACATTTGCTACTATTGTTAATCCGGCACTGCTGTTGAACATAGACATCTTGGCAGGTAAGGCAGCGAGACAGTGACATAGCGGTAAGCCATGTACAGTTGTAGACTGTATGAAAAGGAGCATGAGTAAATCTGCAGCAGTGCTTCCATAAGTTTGAAAAATCCATTGTTTGTGTGAGACTGTGGTCAACTTGCCCGAGTGAATGGCTTCAAACGACTCTTATGCAGGCTTCTTTTCACGTAGTATAAAAATACGTGGCTTGTAAGAATACGTCTTGCAGACTTGTGGGAATACGCCTTTATCGTTAGGGTTTAGTTCTGACTTCTTAGTAAGCGCGAAGTGCAAAGCTATAATTTGCTTTGGCGAGTTTTCATAATTCACTTTGGTAGTTTTCTTAAGACTGCGTGGTGTTATAACTGTAGTAAGTTGTCCGATAGTCTTGTCAACATATAGTTCTACTTCTCATTGCTTGAAACAGATTTGCGAGAGTGTGTAACTTTCTTGTTTTTTCGCCACTTATGTTGTTTTGGGCGTTGTTTATTCTTAAATTATGACTTATTAGTAGAAAGTGCTCGAAAAATGAATATTAGGCAGTTAATGAAATGGAAAAGCATTTCTGATGGCCGAAGTGTCGAAAACATTTCAGACAAAAACGTAAGAATTGAGGTTCAACCAGCACTGGCTAATGGATTAGAAAGGGCAAAAGCGTTTTGTGAACGTCCATTTACACTGCATCGTCATCAACCTGAAAAGGATAAGCAAAATTTCGACGTTGCCCCGACTGGAAAAACTTCTGCTGACGTCCATGGATGAACTATTTCGATCTAATTCTTGGATCATAAAGCGTGGTGCTGTTTGGTTCAATTCTTTAAAGTCACTCAAAAACGATAAATGCCAAAGTTGTCAGTTTCCTTAATCTATTTACTAAGCGCAGTAATGAAAAAACTCTACAACTTTGACGCGTGATGAACAGCCTGAAACATGAAAAACCAGTAAAGGAATGTTTTGGTATTCAAGCGCGAGGCACCTGGCATTTGCCCGGTTTGCCCAATGGTTAATCCGGCCCTGCCATGGGACATATTTATCTGTCCTATTCCCATCCCATAGCAATTTATCCCTGTCCCATCCCATGCGACGTTTCCTATGGGATTCCCATAGGAATGACATTCCCGTGGACAAGCCTGGCAATTTATACAATGTAACGATTTGCAACGAAAGAATGTAAGTAACGAAATGAAGCGGGCTGCGGAGTAACTACAAAGATACGAAGTGGACTGTCACCCTGGGTTGGTTGCCTGAAGTTGCAACTGTTTCTCAGTCTCAAGCACCATTAAATTATATACTGAGATAATTCGGCATCAAATCTCGAAACTTCAGAAAGGCGCTTTGTGGGCTACGACAGATAATGACTCTGATAGCACACTAACAATCTCCGATCTTCTGTCAGAGACAAACTTCCTGTCTGAAAACACAAAGCCGTTTCCAAGTTTGTTAAACCTTTTCAGAAAGTTAACTTCAAAGTCATCACCATCATCAGGTCACCTTAGAACCAATTTCACAAGCATTTTGAACTTTCCATAATTGGAATAAACATTTACAATGCAAATAACAACCCGCCTCAATGATTTGGTCCGAAGATCCGCTCAATACACAACCAATTTCCGGCTCTGTTAATTGCTGTGTCCCTCTCTTAATGTACTGAGTTTATAACATTGCTCGCATCGCTAGATACGGATAGTTGACACCTCACCATTTTATACACATCTTTGGCTTGTCTTCGACTGTGCGTGAAAACTTCCGCTTAGATGCTCCATATTACTGTGCTTAAATGATTGCTTCGTATATACTGCGCTAAGGTGCTTCGTTTAACTTGGGAAATGGATGGCGAATATCAGCAAAAGTCTATTTACACGTTTAGCAATGCACCTGTCTGGTAGCCAACAAATGTTTTCTCACAGAACCACGATCTTATTTTTTGGGTTTTTGGACCTATATCGACGTGAGATACTTAGTCAATATTACTATATTCAGAAGATATTCGCAGACTAATTTGATGCTCCATTACATCGCTCAACGCCTTATTGAGGCCTTCTTGATAAAAAAAATAGTTTTTTGCTTTCACTGATTTTGAAAGTAGGCATGTCTATGCTGAAGACACAATACGGTAAGGGATCTTGAAACCGCCGGGTCATTGGTCCCTTTCTCGCATGGTTCAAAGGTCGTTCCGACGCCATTTTTGCATCACGTGTCATAACAAAAAAAGTGTACAGTATCAACTTTCAACCTCTTGCAGTTTCAAAACTCTTTCCTTGAGCATATCGCATTTGCAAAAAATTTTTCAAAACAAGCTGCCTGTCATTTGCAAAAACAAAAAAACGAAGGCACGAATATATTACTTTCTACCTTCAAAATTAAAATAAGGTCATAAAAATTGGTTTAATTGCTATTAATCCTCTAAAATACATACGGGTGACGAGAAACCAATCTCAACTTCACTACCAAATAATCTGTGGAAGCTGGTCCTACGCTAGGTACTGACAGAAAATGTGGCACTCACTGAAAACAGTTTGCCCATCGCTGGCACAGGTAAAAGCTGCTAAGTACCCCCTGTAATGAGACAAGTTGCAAATGGGCTGCGCTTGTTTTTGCTCTAGCGGTAGGATAGTTCACTGAGCTGTAAACAAAGAAAATTACTAAACCAGGAACATTTTCTATAGACAAACAACATCTTCAAAAACGTAATGCACTGATAGGCAAACATGCAGTAGCGGGGCGTAAATCTAAGATTCAGTCCCTACCGTGATGGCCAGAAACGCTAAGCGTAGGAATGAATAGCGTATAGCGGCTGCCATAAAAAGATTACTATTCAGTCACCAACTTTTGCGGTTCTTTGCATGATGGTAAACTGCAACCTGTGATGGGGCTGCAGTTTGGAATTTTTGCGGTTTTTGAGAAACTGGAAATACTCTTTAATCATCCTTATTTTCAGGTCCACTCTGGTATGGACCGGAGTAGTGACGCTTGACGGAGCTCCAGCTATGGATGAAATTGTCTTTTATGAGGGCAAACTGAGCTCTTCAGCCATGCAAAGCAGTCAGTCTAGGTATGAGGAACCGATAGGCAGTTGGAAATATTTCTCCTCTCGGGCCGCCCTTGTACCTGAATCTCGCCAACGTATTGGCCACGCCTTTTCGTGGAACTTTGTAAAATGTGGGGGATCCGGAGTGCGGTCTGCTGATGTCTGAGAACTCATGTCCTTGCCTATGGGCTTGCTTTGGAATTTCTCCAAGTGATCATCCTCTCTCGTGGAGGTTCTGCCACACACAAGATAATAAAGGCCTAACGCGGAGGAAAGAAGGCTTAACAAGCAAGCTTCCACAAAACATGGCTTTATGATACAAGAAGTCATAAAAGCACTATTCATAACGGAACAATGCCACAACGCATCCACAGAAACCGTCCATCAAGGTGCCCTAATCATCACACTGGCGTAGTTTCTTGAATACAGCTCGTCCCAGAATACAAGCCACTGAAAGTTACGCTAAAAACCGTAGCTTGTATTTAAAAAAACTTTCGAAGGGTGGTAAGAGCGAAATTGTAGCGTTTTTAGCGTCATTGGAGAACGTTTGATTTTCCTTTAAAAAAGGAAAAAGGGAGGACGTATAGTAGCCACAGGTTTGTGATGTTGCATTCATGTATGCAGTCACCATTGAAATTGCATGGGACGGGGTGTATAGACGCGCAAACGTAGCCCAAGTTCTTACTTGTTAACAGGGTTATATAAAAACAACAAGTTCTTACTTGTTAACAGGGTTATGTCGAAGTTCTTGAACAGGCGGCGATTGCCAGTATCGAGGCCATGCTGCTGACAGCACAACTACGCTGGGCAGGGCACGTCTCCAGAATGGAGGACCATCGTCTGCCTAAGATAACCCTGTATGGTGAACTCTCCTCAGGCCACCGCAACAGAGGTGCACCAAAGAAAAGATACAAAGATTCTCTGAGGAAGTCCCTTGGAGTTTGTCATATTGACTGCAGTCAGTGGTCTGCTCTCGCTGCTGACCGCGCTGCCTGGCGCTACACTGTTCACCAGGCTGTCTCCTCCTTCGAGGCCTCCCGCAAAGAGGACCTGAGAGAGAAACGCCGTAGGAGCAAGATCAGAGCAGCTTCAGCGGCTACATCAGAGCCGGGCCGGACCTTTGACTGCAGCCACTGCGGCCGGGCCTGCTTGTCTCGTATTGGACTTGTTAGTCATCAGCGCGCCTGCAATCGGCGTGGACAGCTACCACCTTTATTTAATCTTCGTTAGCGAAGTTAAGCCAAGAGAGAGATAAAAACAACAATAACTAAATGCTGTCACGATTGAAGGTTGAAGCATTTAAGTTTATAAGTTTCCGTAATTTTCACGAATCGGGTCTCCAGCAAGATCACTGCGCAAAACGTGACCCAATATTGGCGGTTTCACGCCATGCCTAACCTAGCAGCGAAGAACCTGTGCACTAGTAAAGCAAATAAATAGCACTAATTTTCATTCCTGTCACTTTTCCTTTATCTGTGTTTATAATATAATTGTGGCATGCTTAGCTGCATTATGGCATGCTTAGCTCCATTATGACATGCTTAGCTACATCATGACATGCTTAGCTACATTATGACATGCTTAGCTGCATTATGACATGCTTAGCTGCATTATGACATGCTTAGCTGCATTATTATACAATATTTGTATGTGGGCTGACCGGCTTTAAACGTTCTGCTTAGAGCTGTTGTTTTTTGCTATAACTATGCCTGGCATAAATAGTTTTGACAGGTTTCCTTTTGTGACACTGCTTTGGTCTTTCTTTCGACTCAAGGCCATATCTGTTGTTGTGTTAAATATATTTATTTTTTTCTTTGCAAGTTGATTTCCCGAATAAAGCAACTGAAATGAATGCCAAGCAACGTTCAGTCTATAGCACTCATTGTGTTGCTGGGACTGCCAGGCCGGTCTACACTACAACGAAGTAAAGTGGAGCGAAGCGCAGCGCAGAATTTTGTGACGGTTTACACGTATGCGCAGATCCGCAACCAGAGGGGGGCAATCGGGCAAATTGAGCCCCCCCGGAATTTTTAAAACGTATGTATTTGTTAGGTACAGCAATAAGTTACATGATTTCCCCCCCCCCCCGAAATTATAAGTTGGTTGCGGCCCTGCGTACGTGAAGTCGATTGCG
>JGI24159J19872_10000914_pt1 | contig 30119 bp, 23 predicted proteins | sample Ectturendosymbi4_FD_19872 | JGI IMG/M metagenome (IMG submission 19872)
AAACATGTGTACTTGGTTGCATTTTTCATCGTCATATATTATTTGGAATTCTTATAGCACACCCATGACATTGCACATTTTATGTGACCCGTGATGGAAAAAAAATGTGACCCGTGATTAACAAATCTTGTGACCCGTGATTAACAAATCTTTTGCCTATGCTTTGTTGCTTTTAGCCTATTTGGTTAAGACCAGCCTTAGTCTGCCACTGTGCACAAAAGTACAGTCTATTGAGCTTTGTAATGTCATGTTGTAGTTGGTGACTATGCACCACATTTGCCAAACTTTCTTCATTTAAAACACTACCTATGCTATGTCCTTATTGCTCACCCAAGCCTGTACATTTATCAGTGATACTAATGATCTTGTAGATTGAAAACTAGAATAATGACTCCCTGAGGCCTATGTTATTAGTACTGCTTGAAACATTGCTTATATTTTAACAGGCTGCATAATCTTAGAGAGTACATGGAAAAGTGTTTGACCATCCTCATAAGATGAATCCAGTGTTCCTTTGAATATTTTTCTAATTAGCATTCACCCAGTGAATTGTCAATATAAAAAGAATTTGTAAGTTATGTTTGTAATAGTTTTTGCAAAAAANCATGCTTTCATTTTCATACCCTCACTTCCCCCTTTTATGCCATTNCTACTATTGCAAAAGAGAACATTAGATATGCATCCTAACTGGTTTAATGACCATATTTATTGTGATTGGTAAAATGAAGTGTCACTTTAGTTCTGTTTGACTTCTTGAAAAATATAGCGTATATCTTGGATTGGGTTAATCATTTTCCAATTAATAAGAAGCATATGCTTAGCTAACTACTGCCCTAATTTTGGTCTGCTATCAAACCATATTTGTATTTCTGAGATAATCCTATAATGAAAAAATGTTATTTAATGAATCAAAGCAACTATAGCCAAGGCTAAGTAGATTTATTTAGAATTTCTAATGGAAAAGTGTATATCACCAATCAAAATGATACAGTGTTGTGGTGTTTAGGCAATTACATTAAAAATGTTATGTTTTATATAGAATTGGTGCTCACTGAAGTGCCACTTGCATGATATTGTTCAAGTTATTCTAAAGTGTTTGCTGTTATGAGAGAAAATTGCACCTTGTTTAAAATCAAATAACTATCATTGAGACCAACTCTGCCCAAACATGTTTTGCCAGTATCAAATGCATTTTTCAATATTTAATCGAGTACTTTTTGTCAGTGTTCTCAAGAACATAACGTTTTATTGGCTATCTCACTGACTCAGGTCCAAAAGTAGGTTGGTGTAATATGTGTTAAAATGTTTTTTTCTTTATACCTGATCACCAAGCACAGTGATTTTCCAGAAGTTTATGAAGGTTAGTTTCATAAATATTTTCACAACCTCATTGCTATTTTTGACTTAAATTTCTTGTGCAAACCAGTGTGTTTCAACCTTTTTTCAGCTATGGAACACTTTTTATGTTACTTTTATAACACATTGAAAAGTCAAACTGGTGATAGCTACCTCCATAATGAATTTCTAGCAGAACAATTGATGATCTTCCATGAAACATGAGTGTTTTGTGCAACATTGGCTGAACATAATGGATCTTAGCCACAACTACTGAGTAGCTTATCACTAACATGCATACAAAAAGTATGCAGAATGCTAATAGCAGGTTACAAAATCCTTATTAAATAATTATATCTGCACGTTTTGCTACATTTACAAATGTACTATTGGTGAAACAGTATGTTAAAAAGTTTCTTTTTTTGCACAGCAGGCATACATTTTGCAGAGAAAATTATGATAAAACAGTTCAGGGGTGGGTAAACTTCTTCAACAGAAGAGTCATTGGCAGAATACCAAAAATAGTAGTGAGCCGTAAAACCAGTTTGTAGTGTCCAATACAGTTCATTAAAGAAGGCAAGTTTCACACAGAATGACCTACATCAAATTTTGCAGACTACTTAGCAACTAACAATATGATATTGCTATTCAGCTAGAAGAGTCACACAAAACATACTGGCAAGCTGCAGTTCGCCCACCATTGAAATAGTTTATCCTTACTTTACAAAGAAAAGTGATGATTAAGTTAAGTAGTTCTTTAGTTACTACTCTCCACAAAGGAGATAAACAAGGAATGAATCAGCAATAGGAAATTGATGTCACTTAACACTATGCATCGTCAGTCCTAAAATCTTATTCAAATAGAAATCGATTTCCTATTAAAAAATGTGCAGATTGATTCCATGTTTATCTCCCATATGGAGAGTAGTTACTTGAATACAGATATGTGCAGGTTTGAATCATCACAAAATGATAAAAGCAGAGCCCAGTCAGCTGATTCCACAAAAGCTTACAGCAAACCTAGAGCTATAAATTGTTATAACTCTTAAAAGAACAACATTTTTTCAGTTTGTGATCATTTTTTGTTTAGCTTGCGAAAACTCATTGTGAATATACTTGGTGTTTTACAGCAATTATTATCCTAGCAAAATTAGTTGGTTGTTGCCAAAAATATTGTGTTTCTTAATCAAATATCATTAACCAGAAGTCAGTGATTTATTCCATTGTATCGATGAAATCATGCAATTTCTTGTTGTATTATTATGACACCAACATTTAAAGTCCAATTTTGGATTTAGCATCTGTTGTCCTTCAAGTTGCACAGATTCTCCTAATCTTGGGAATTGTTTGTGGAGATAAGAAATTAACTAGATAAAAATATTATTCAATACTGTTCAATTTAAAGCTCTAAGGTTTGCTGCAAGCTTTTGAAGAATTAGGTGACTGCTCTGCTTTCATGATTGATTCAAACTTGCACATATATTTTCCATGTAAATAGTCGTTACAAAGGTGATGCAGTCTAATCAGTTAGCAAATAATTTTATTAGAAAATCAATTTCAGTAACTCTACACATCCTCAGTCCTGAAATGTGTTAGCAATGATTGCAAGTAAAATATTGAGGGGCTAAGGCAAGAGCAGAGAAAGCAAGCAAACTCAAGACTAAGATGAATGTTTTTTCAAGTACACTAACATAATTATGATAACAGGGCCATTCCATGTCAATTCTCAAGAAGTGGTCAGGTCACCCTCTCCAATTTTACTGAAATTTTACTCAAATTATCATTGCCCCATATGATGAACATCTGCTAAAATTGAATGAAATCTGTCAAGAAATGGCATGATTATAAAGCTTTTTACTTGGGGGTGTTTAGCTTGAGGGGCGCAAATTGTTCATATTTGGCCATATTTAAAGCCTTATTTCTGCCAAACTACATTAGTGAACAACCCCCATTTTTCAGGGATGCTAGTAACTTTGCCAAATATTGAAAAAATAACATTATCTACATTGTGACTTTCAAAGGTCAATGGTCATGGACACCCAAAGTTGACTGTTTCTTGCTCTTGCTACAAATTTTCGAAAATTTTTAAACCTCGCCATAGTTTTATTTGTTGATATTTTTCGCTGATATTTGGAAGAATTGTTGCTGATAAAATTATCTTTGACCTTAGAAAATTTTATCACAAAATATCAAAAGGTTTGTGAGATATCAAAAGAGCCAAACTTAGCACGAAATGAAAAAACTAGAAAAGTGGGGTACCTTTGTCGCCTCAGTTACCCATGACCTCAATGAAAATTTGAGTTGTTATGATATGGCAAGTTTACCATACAAAATTCACGAATGGTTCTCAATGTTTTCATAGAGAAAAAATTTGACAAAATTTGTGCAAAAACTGCAAATTTTGTGTAATACAGAGGTCTTAATATTTACTATTTTTCATCATACCATTGTTGTTGAAGCTGGCGTTGTTACTTCACAAATTCATTATTAAATTCTAGAATTCTAATGTGTCTTGTGCAAAGTCAATTGCTTGTTTAAGTGGAATGAAACTGAAAAATTTTGTTTCATTTCACTTAACACTTGATGGCCATTCTACGAATATATCGTACCTGGATTTCAGCCTAAAACCAGCAGCTTTCAGTTGCCTTACCAATGCCATAGCTCCTCTGCCGATTGCACTAAACAGCTGTTCAAGGGCTCAAACGGACGGATCAGCCAGTCTTCTAAATTTTTTTGGTATGGGGTTGCGAATTTTTTCTGAGTGATATCGTAAGTGAAGTAGTTTTTGGGTCATTTTTTCAAGCTAATTAATTAATTTGTTTATTTTAGATCATAACTTTTGAACCAGAAACGTTAGAAAGTCGATCAAAGGCTCAAAATACTCGGACTCGAGCCTAGTTTCCATTGAAAACTTCAGCAAAATACTTTGGCCTAGCGGTTGGGCCCTAGGCCAGGCAACATGAGCCAAATGGTACAAAAACTACTTCACTTATGACGTCACTCACAAAAAATCTGCAATCCCCAACCAAAAATTTTTTTTAGAGTGCAGACTAGAAGACTGCTGATCCGTTTGAGCTCTTGAACAGCTCTCTAGCGCAATCGGTGGAGGAGCTATGGCGTTGGTAAGGCAACTGAAAACTTCTGGTTTTAGGCTGAAACCCAGGTACGGTATATTCGTAGAACGGCCGTAAAAGTGTTGAATGAAATGAAACAAAATTTTTCAGTTTCATTCCACCTAAACAAGCAATTGACTTTGCGCAAGACACAATAGAATTCTAGAATTTAATAATGAATTTGTGAAGTAGCAATGCCAGCTTGAATAACAATGGTATGATGAAAAATAGTAGATATTAAACACCCCCAAGTCAAAATCTTTATAATCATGCCATTTCTTGACAGATTTCATTCAAATTTTGCAGATGTTCATCATATGGGGCAATGACAATTTGAGTAAAATTTCAGTAAAATTGGAGAGGTGACCTGACCACTTCCTGAGAATTGACATGGAATGGCCCAACAGCGATTTGTCAGTTCTTGCAAATTGAAGTGAAAAACAGTTTTGTGTGCTGTTATCATATGTCATTTTGTTTCATTTTATCTGAAGTTTGTTTCCAGGCTGAAAAAAAAACTATGTTTTAAAATTTTTGTATAAATTCATTTATATTCCTAATCATTACTGAACAAGGTAACTGTCAAGAAAAGCATGTATTGTTGCATAAAATAAACTGAACATATCTTTTGTTCAATGTAGTCATTAAGATTTTTCATTTCAAATGTAATCATGATATATATTTCAACTGAAGTCATTATGGTAAAATCCCATGTCCTGAAAAATTCTTATGTCAACTTGATACTCGGAACAGTGAGTAAATGTCTGATTCCTTATATTGTAGCTCATCTAAGTTTAAACACTTCTAATGCAGCAAAATGGTTTTACTCTCAAAAGAGAATGTTTTTGCACATATAATTTGCTTCAGGAATATGTGTATCTCAGTCATCTATTGCACAATACAGTTTTTCGCAAGCAAAAAGTGAAACCAATAAAGGAGTAGTGACAGTTAGTTGCAAGCGGTAGATGCAATTTGGATTACAATCTATCAATAAATTTATCAATAACGGAGTTTTGTCCAGGCTGCTGTGGACTTATTACCGTTTGTGGCTTAAACTGGGTTTGGAAATAAAGCAACCATGATTGAAGATAAAAGCTGACATAGCTTCTGGCAATGGCAGAACCTAGCTGGTACAATTTTCTAAGAATATCATTCCTATATTCTTCATTTTTCCCTCCATGGTTGGAGATTACTGCTGTTTTAGGTTTTCTCTTGATAAAGAAAAAAATGATGGATAAGTCTATCATCAAGTTGCGTCCTGAGATCTTTGAGCTAGGCATGCTATGTCATTCAGCAGCAANGGTTGCAAAACTAATATACTGCACCCTTATGAAATAAGGGAGATAGTTGTGNGTTATAGCACAAAGCTTAATTTCAGGCAGCAATTATTTATCAATGAAACCTTGGAATTGATGTGTGATGTTCATTTTGTTTAGCATTTCAATTTTCGTGATGATGTAGGAGGATGATAATTGTGCAATGATGTCTGATGTGGTAATGAGTTATATGCTTGGACACAATTTTACAAATGGCCGACCACCAGCTGTTGGAGAAGAACATGAAGTGACATCTACTGATGGTCATTTATCAACACACAGTGGAAAATCTGAGGTATCAAGTGCAACGCCTAGGTAAGTTTGCTTTTTATTATTTAGTTTTAGTGAATTGTTTGAATAATATGCAATGAATCATTGTTAGTGCTTTAGCTAATTGTATTCTGTGCATTGATCTACTGGAATCCTTATGATATCTTTGTTACCAAGGCGGACGGATGTGGACATGGGTTATGAACCTGAAGGAAGTGCTTCTCCCTTCCCATCTTATCACAGGTGGACACTTTCATTACACAATATGTTGGAGGACAGTGAAGGATTCAACTTGTTTAAATGTTTTCTTGAGGAAACTCATGAGGAAAGTGTTCTTAATTGCTTGTTAGCGCTCAAAGGATTTAAAGACTTTGGCCTTAATAGTCACAGCAGTGGGAACTCATCAGCTGCTTCATCAACCACAGGATCATGTGCAAGCAAAAACACTGTAAAGGAAACTATGGACTTACAAACAGATAAAAGGTAAGTCATTGCTCAGCAAATAAATTCATGTTGGAAATACCTGCAAAAGAAGCAGCCAGTGGTGTAGGAGCTGGGGGTGAAGGGGGTGCAAGCGCACCCCCAAAAGGTTTGATTTGTTGAAAATCTGGGCAAAATCCCTGAAAATTCAGGCACAGATGTTTTGACACCTTCAAATGAGACTGAATGAAATGCGTCTGAATTTGACTTTTTTCTCCAAAAAATGGGTCTGATGAGATGAATCAAAGACCTTTTTTGTTTTCAGGCAAAATTCCTTCACACCCCCCAAAATTTGCCTGCTACTACACCAGGGTTTTTTTAAGGAAAATGTTAGGAACCTGGTTTGGATTTGTAGGGACCTGATTTCTCTGATTCTAGGGACCCTATTTTCTCTGATTTTAGGGACTCGATGATAATTTTTTCTGATTCTAGGGACCCGAATTGGGTCCCTAAAACGGCTTAAAAAATCTGCTACACCTATGGAGGCAGTGTTGGTAATTCTCAATTGTTTAGGTAGTCAAGTATCAATAATGGCGATATATCTCTTGAAGTATAAGGACATCGAAGCTGATATTTTTTTGCTGAGACATTTCAGTCATTTATCTCATTGACAGTGATAAAACTCACTGTAACAATTTTCACTAGTTCCTATTTTCAGATGTTATGACCGAATTGACTTAGTTCTTTCAGTCATTTGAAAAGAAATTCAGTCCTGTGACCGAAAACACAGCATTGAATTGGTCAAACGGCAAAAGTAAAACTTGGTGCTGCATAAACTATTTCACCAAATCAAACCTTCAGAAGAACAGATATTTTACTCTTTATTTACTAATTTAGACCTCACACTTAAACGATTTAGTAAGTCCTATCTATATACAGAGCAATGCATCCATTCCACAGAAGCTAAATGTTTTTGAAACTTCTTGTGAGCTTTCAACTATTGCATTGAAATTCGAGAAAATATTTGCTCAATAATGATTGCATAACCAGTCAAATACTTGGTATTGGAATTTGCGCTCAGCAATTTCTTTTCAAGAGAAATCTGTTCACAATTAGAAAAGCTGACACTGAAGCTGAAAAACGCATTTTGTTTTAACTTTTACTCATAACGAACATGCCTTAATTTAAAAAAAACTCCAACTTGTTATTATGAAAGTCATCCTGCATTCCACTTATATACTACAACTCAAATAAGCTAATAGTCAGCCTACTGATTGTACATGTCTCTTTTGTTTGGAACAGGCTTGACATTGGCTAGCATGCTGTAGATATGGTATTTGTGGATTAAAAATACATTTACTACGTTTTTTCTTGATATTTGTTTAGAATTAAGCTGGCCAAATTGATTTATCTACGTTTTATGGGCAAAGATGCACCTAAATCCATATCTTCCATTATCAAGGAACCTACCAAACAGTATATTCTGCAAAAAATCAAAGAAGCAAAGGTATTGAAAAAGGTACGAACTATATATGCTGCTGAGTTGTGATTTACTATTAGATGCATGATTTGTAAAAAAATTGCTGATTGTCATTAAATAAGCCTAGTACATGCTTGTTGCAGTGTTGATTTATGATATGTTTCGCTATTCTTTTGCAGTCAAAGCCTTTGGCAGACTGCAATTTGGATGATGAACTCTTCTTGCAAGCTCAAAATGAAATCGAATTGTATCTTGAACAGAACCTTTACGAAAAGTTCTTGAAAAGTGACAAGTTTTCACAATATGCTGCGCAGTGTGAGAGCATGAGTCCCAAAGCCTCTTCAAATGTACCTTCTGCTGCAGTTCAGCAATCTAACTTGCAGGTTTGTAAGCAACTAAAACATAATTTGACGAAAGCTGCCTTAAAGAACTTGCAGTGTTTGAAGCCTCAATCGTGTTCACTAGGTATGTTTGTAAATCCTTCGAATACTCTTCCTGGTGAATCAGTGTTATCCAACTTTGGTTTGCTGTTTTGATTTTGGAAGATTAGGGTCCCCACATTACTTCTGTGGTTCCTGAAGTAGGGATCTGCTAAAGTGAAGCATGGGGTTTGCAAATTAATGCCTCTTACATGATAACAATGCTCAACATTTTGGCATCTTGTAAGGAAACATTGCAGTACTAGGATGATTTCAGTTTGCCGATTCCGGTTATAAAATCAGAATGTCCCCACAACGTCATGTTTTCAAGATATTGCAATTTTTTCAACAAACCAACTAGCGGTTTGGGAGTCCGCAAGGCGAAAAGTGAAGCACCCGGTGGTCCGCAATTTGCAAAAAGTCAGCAACAAACTAGTCTAAACTGTTTGTGAATGCAACATATTAAACGCACTTGTTTTAAACTAATGTGTCTGCGGAAGTCTGCCTTGTATTTAAAAATATTTTACTTGTTTTCAAACTATTGTAAGTTCAGGGTTTTTAAGAATTGAAAATCGGGTCCCTAGAATCAAAGAAAATTAGCATTGGATCCCTAGAATCAGTGAAATCGGGTCCCTACAGGTCCATACCGGGTACCTAACTTTTTCCTTAAAAAAACCTGGGTAGCTTTAAAGCGTTTTCGGAGTATTTAGATGTTCACTTAGATGCAACTTCGCAGAGAAGTGTTCTCGGCTAAAGAAAACATTTTGTGACCAGCGTTTCGGCGTTATGAAGACTCTTTATTTGCTTTATTTTACTCTTTATTTGCTAGTAGTACGTTTCATTGTTGCTTCCTCCATACGGAACGACACGATTAATGATCGTACTCTTATTGCAGCCTAAAGAACCACCGGCTGCTGCCAAAACCTTCCAAGTTCAATCTGAAGGTTCGGCTAATCCTCACAGTTCTGGATACCTGCCTACGTTGGATGAAGATCAAATGTGGGATCCAGACCAGCCAAGGTGTTTATTTAATCGCAAGATAATGCGGCATCGCTTTGATATCTTTCGCTTTCCTTTGTAGTTGTTTGCTGCTGGAGTTGCCAGCGAAATCTCTAACGCATTCAGTATTTTGTACTGAAAGCTCTCGAAGTAAGGGTATCCACCCGAGCACGACGAACTCTTCCAAAGCTCAAGTTTTGTTGTAAACAGTCGCACTTCTATCAACGCGCTAGTGATCTGTCTTTTCATACTTGCTTCAACCGACTTTTGAGCTGGTCCAGGAGGCCGAGCTTCGCCGTCGAACGGTTCGCTTTCGATGAAGCAATATCGTGACGAAGAAAATCAGATAATTTTCCGACTGAAAGTCGGATTGCGTCACGTTACTCGCGTTTGTGCGACTAAAAAGTGCGTTTCGAACCCTGTATGCGCCGGGCGATCGATTCCAGTGCCAACCCACGTCATGCGATACAAACTACAGGAGTGCCGATGGTTGAGGAAAAAAGTCTTTTGGTTGAGAAACGAGTACGCGCTGCGTGCGATAAAAAAAAACAATTCGGTCGATTTCTCCGCTGTGACAGCGGCACACGAGCCCAACCAACTAACTCGCAAAACGTTTTTGGTACTATTCGGGGAAGTTGCTGGAAAACGTTTGCGAGTTTCTGATGTCTTTTAAATGATCACGTCGCGTATGGAGTAACGTGACAATTCACTTTTCTTTGCTTCCTCTGCTAAAACCAGCTGAAAGTGATTGGCCAATATATGCAACATGAAGATATTTTGCGAGTGCTGGACACTTTTTACTGTGACGAACCGTGCCACTTGCACAAAACGCATTTTCTGCGGAAAACTTCCTTAAGTTGAGTTTCTTGAAGAAATCTGAGGGTTTTCAGCGCATGAAGTCACTCTTGCAGCGCGCTTGATATTTCAAGTGTTGTTTCTGGGGTGAAATGCAATGCTCAACGGCCGTGTCGGTCTGTTCAGAAACCGCGCTTGTCCTCGCTTCTGGTACTTCTACTTTCTTGTTTACCATCTGAGATAAATTTTCATGATAAATTACGTCCAAGGCAAACAGGCTGTGGAAACAGGAGTCATTACTGCGCTACAGTAGAAGAAACCTTTGAAACCAAACGAATACCTTGGTTGATCTCGCACCGAAAGAGATAGGCGGCAGTTTCCCAGTCGATCTCAAAAATGTAGATCCAACGTTTTGTTGTGAATACTTCTTTACTTACAACGTTCAAACAAGCCAACCTTAACAAACTTCAAATGATTCTATTTGAATAAGATATAGGACTGACGATGCATAGTGTTACATGAAATCAATTTCCTATTAAAAATTTGCGATTGATTCCTTGCTTCTTTCAGCTGTGGAGTGAAGCTACCTTAAACTTTTATGGTGTTGACACATAGGAAAGCTTGCTCAGTAACAAAATGTGCTGAAAGCGTTCATCCAATGGTTGCTGTGTGTGACGTAATCCAATAAGTTTGAATGGTAAATGGTGATCTCAGAATTTGTGCTGCTTTCCACAGCTAAACACCATTTAGTCTGCCCTTTTTGTCTGCTTGATCAGTCATGCTTATGGCTTTTCTTTGCCAGTGGTGCGCTACGTTTAAGAGTGTTCACTCTAAAAGGAATCGTTTTGTGTATCATTGGCTTAACTACACCTGAAATCTGATTGAAACCAACTCTTCTGTCTTGAACATCTTACTCTTTTTGAAAACTTTATTTGCTTTTTGCTACGTTTTGAGAAATGCCCCAAAAATTGTCACGCTGGCTACGACCGCACAAGGTTGCTACCCAAAGCGCTGGCTACTCTGGCACAAAGTATTTGTGATATTTTTATGCGCAGTACTGGCCACGTTGTGAGTGTGTTTAAGCTTTAATCGAAGCGTAGTGACCAGGCAAAGCAGTGAGCGACTCTTTCGCTTGTGCTGCCGGTATGCCTTTGTGCACGTGATGTCTCTGGGAGGCTTAAGTGTGAATCCGACTGATCAGTAGTGACAAACTGATGTGCCAAGACTCACTCGTTTGCGCCTCATTATACTGCGCACCTTTACCTGGATTCCTAAACTACTCTAGATCAGGTCTTCTCAAACTATTGGTCGCGGCCCCATTTGAGGTCGTGAAACAAATGACTTGACAAATCAGATATACAAGTTTTTGTGAACTTTGCAAGAAAACTAGAAGTGGCCTGCAGTGAATTTATTTCTGCTACATTTGTAGGGGCAATACCATGCTTCATGATGTCAGTTGTTCACTAGGATGACTACCTGAGCTATCAAATTATAATAATCAACCAAGCACATCAAGTTATGCGTTGTTGCATCATGGTGTTTCGTGCTGACCAATATTTACCTTGTCGCGTTTATTGTGATACGAAGACATGCTTGTGTTTAGAACTCTAGGAGTTCTAGGTCTAGGGGCTAAGCTAACTCCTTTCAGAGCACACTGAGTGGTTTTAGATTAAACTCAAAAGCTTTATATACAGTTTCAGAAGTACTTTGGACCCGTGGTGGAGGTACCTCTTTCAAAGTAGGGGGGCACAACTACACGTCAAAAAAGTATGGACGATTTTTTCATTAAGCGATTTATTTTAACAATGGACCCAATACTAATTGTGTTGCTTATAAGCAAAATTCGAAATGTAAAAGTGGGGGATCAGGTTCCCCCAGAAAAACGTGGGGGTTATAGGCCCATGTGGCATTGCCGGTTCCATCACCCCTGTTTTGGACTTTGATTCAGGAAAGGTTGGATCCACAAACCATACACAATTGAATTTTCAGGAGGCGACACATCTGCCATACCGTGCCCAGGATGAGTATGCGGAGTTATGGGGGGGGCGACACATCTGTCATGTCATGCCATGCCAAGGATGAGTATGCGGAGTTATGGGGGTCGACACATATGTCATGCCCAGGATGAGTCTGCGGAGTTATGAAACAACAAACGTTTGCAACTGGAATTTTCAAAACAGAGTTTGTCATTTTTTGACAAGAACAAGAAATGAATGCCCTGTCATTCTTTATCAAGCCATTCATCTTAACTTTTTGCACAACGTATTTATGTGAAGCAGCATTCTCACAATTGAATCATCACGTTCAAAAGCCAATCCTTTTTGAAAAATATTGAAAATATTCTTTATCCTGCATTGTCTTGTATCGATCTACAAATGGATAATCTGTGTAAAAATCGTCAAATGCATTTATCGCATTAGTTGTGCTTGATAACGTCTATAACCGGTTTGTGTTTTGTTCGTTTTTTGTCTTATTGTTTCCATCGCGTGGTAGTTTTATTACTGTATAGTTATGTTCGTAGATTGTGTGCATTTGTATAATTTCGACACAGACAAAAATGCCTCTTGACATTTGTAAGTGGACGTTTACACATATCATTTACATCTATCCATCAAGGGGTCGCATTAAAAAACTGTTTTAAAATAGGGTTGTAGAACAAAAAAGTTTGAGAATCCCTGCTCTAGATGACTTTTAGCATAGTGACAGTCTGAGGAATTTAAGATTTTCAAATTTCAAATTATTGCTGAAGCAAAGAAATTATTGTGGATTGTAATTTTCGTCCCTGTTGCGTGCTAGAAATGATCATGTGGTAAAATCCATAGTGGGGTGGTTAATATTTTTTCGTTTGCCTGTTACTATAGTTTATCCGATCATTATAAAGTGTTTGCCAAACTTCGTGACCCTGGATATCGCATAAACAGAGTTTTCCCCTTATGATGTATCATTCTTAATGTGCACGTTTATTCGAACAGATGCCCCGGAGAAGGTGTGACGCGTCATAGCAACCCCTCGCTTGCCCGTACAGCGATGATGAACAACAAGATCACGAACGACCGCGTGCAAGTGTCACAGCAGGGCAAGGTAGGTTCTGCGCTATAGTCGGTCTGTAAAACGGATTTTTTCAAATGTGTATTGCGCTTACAACTCGTGTTGATGGTTATTGGCGTAAATGTGAAAATAAAAGCGCTGAGTAACCAACATGTAAGAAAGAAACCCTTCTATCGCTTTTTTACCTTTTGCTTGATTTGAACTGTATAACGCAAGTCAATGCAGGCTCGTGCTGCGCTTGGCGTGATGGCGTCTTCAAACGCCAACCTAGGTGATACCGTCCGACTAGTTCTAGTGAATAATATAGGCGACGAATGTCACATTTGGTACTTGTACATTCATCAGTGGATCGCAATTATCTTCCCAGTGTCGGACCAAGTGTAACATCAATATAATCGCGATGTTTGTTATCCCGGCCAGCTTGCGTCTAGAAAAGATTATTTACTCTTGTTTCGTACTTTGCAAAAGCTTTTTCGCTTCAGCTGAGCAATCGTTTACAGCTGAGCGATGCCTCGCCCTACTACACCCCGAGCTACTGGGTCCCTCCGGCCTCAGCAGTTGGCAGCGACCAGGCGTCGAAATCGTCTGACGCCACCTCCGACACTCTCTCGATGACGGACACCAGCAGCGTGGATGGCCCTTCTTACCCGCGATCAGGTACCGTCGGTCATATTTGCCGAATCGGTTCTGCAAGCAAGTCGGGGCTGCTTGGCAACCGTGCCATGAGGCGCTGCCTTTTGAAATAGTGAAACTCGTGGCATGTTTGTCGCGGCTGAAGTGTTCGCTGTTATCTTTGTGGTTGAGTGTGGTATTTCGGCTCGAGCAGCCAGTCCGTCTTCGTAAGCTCCCCGCCGTTGCACTTGCTTGGTTATAGATTCATTAACCAAGCCGGCTTTCCGCTGGTTGTTTACCGCACGTAATGTTACGGAATGTACAATAAACGGATGCGACTGAGAGTTCTCCTGGAGTTTTTCAACACGAACATGGAAGAACGTCGATAAATTGCGTCTGCGCACAATTGCTATTCGTGACGTAATGCCGCAACCTCAAGGACATTTCTATTCGGAAGTCTGTAGCGATCCCCCGGTGCTTATTTTGAGTGTGTGTTGCCGTCTGTTGATACCTCACCTCTCATCACCTCACGTCTTGCCAACATTGTCAGAACGCGTGTGTGCTTCGCCCGCGGCGGGCTTCTTCGACGCCGTTAAGTGGCTTCATAATCCTGAACCACGGACATGGTCAAAATTAATTAAGTGGCTGCGCAAGGAAGACGCATGTCTGTCACAAAAATTACTTACTTGTCTTTCGATGAAAAGCGAGTGTTGTCGGAAAGCTGCTGTTGTTTAACACAAGATAAATTTCGAAAAACCTCCACGATTTCTTTCGGTCTCTGTGAATGATGGTGTTTCGCCTGGTTGGTTATCCAGCTGCATTTATCTGCTATTTTACGATTGAATTGGAATTCTCTCGAAAATTTTGGTTTTCTGCCTATTGAAGAAATTGCTTGCGAGAAGGAATCTAGAGCGTTTAAGAACTTTCTCATTCATACTTCGTTTCGTGTGATTGCAGTTGCTGTAAGTCACATCAGTCGGATCAACCAAGTTTTCATTTTGTGCAACTTGGTATACTTCGAGCATGCTGTTGTGACTTAAAAAGTCCGATCCAACGTTTCATGCTATTTTTCGGTGGTTTGGAAAACTTTAAGCCTTTCCTGCGACTGTAAGTTTGCTTCAGGACGAACGAAACTCTGAGCAGCTTCCTGCAGGTGCTTTTTTACTGACTTGTACGTTTCGTTTTTCAGGCCCCATGCCCAGAAGGACCATGCGCAAGTACGCCATGAAAAATCCTCAAAACACTCTTCCAGAGTGTTGCGGTCACGTGCCGCGCACATCCAGGTAATAACTGAAGTTTTGCTGTTGAGTGAAGGTTCTATACGAGGACTTCTAAACAAGAGTTGTTTAAAAACTAAAATATCTTTTGTAAGCAGGGTAATTAGTCCAGTATTTAGTTCTAAAAGAAGGAAGCTGTAAAACGTGCGTGGTTTTTTAGTCGCTTTCGAATTTTACCGAGCATTTCCGTTTTTTTTTGTTTCGAACTAAAACCAACTCGTCGGCTTTCCCAAAGCTTTTTTGTGCATCGATGGGATGTTTGCATTCAGCTCTGATTTGTGTTCTTGACTCAACAACGATTCAAGAATCTGCAGCCGCCGCCAATTGTTGTCACTGCCAATGACCTTGGGGTTGTGAAAATCAACCCGATGGTGTGGGTTGGCTTGTACATGCCTGCCCACCAATCTTTTACTCCGTCGCGCTTATCACATCGCCAGTTCCTACGAACTGGTACACACGGGATTTATGAAAATTAAGCAAATGCTATCTCGCAACGGTTACCCAACTATTTTTTGGATCGGTGCATTTCGCAATTCTTAAACAAAAAAACACGAAGTCGCACGACAACGTCACTCATCGACTGAGCCCCGTCCTTCACCAAAATGTTTCTTTAAATCTACCTTATTTGGATGCCATATCTAACAACACTCGGCAGGAACTCAGCAGCTTTATAAGACGCAAAACTGTAGTAAACGTGAAGCCACGCTGTTTTCAAAATACCCAAAAGCTTCAAAGCTGGTTCTCGGTTAAGGACCGTCAGACTTTACTCAACCGATACAGCGTTGTTAACACTCTTACCTGGTCAAGCGGTGCCTCCACATCGGGCAAACGCAACGCAATTTAAGAAATCGTATAGAAGAACATCGAACATCACTAAACTCTTCAGTCTGCAGGCATGTGCAAGCCAACCCAGATCATTGGGTTGATTGCCAACAACCCCGAGATCATTGGCAGTGACGACAATTGGCGGCGGCGGCTGCAGATTCTTTTTTACGTAGTCCGAAAGAAAACGTGGCCAATTTTCCAACCACCGGCCTTGTTCGCGCAGGACCAACAACATACCGATGCTGGCGCAGACCAACCCCCCCGCCTTCTTCGAGCAGCTGCGCATAAAGCTCGAGAAGGTGATCGAGAGCCGCAAGAAGCAGAGGCTGCTGCTCTTTCGCACCAAGGCCGAGCAGAGCCGGGCCGCGGTCGCCCGGCCTCCCCCGGTCGACGAAGACAGCTGCGAACAGATCCTGGACAGCCACATCGCCAGGACCATGGACAGCCCCGCCGAGCGCCACCCCTCTGCCGTGCTCCCAGGCGGGACTCAGCGCCGGCCTGTGCCCGCGCAGGTCGACTGTCGCACGCACCCGCTCAACGCTTACCAGTCGGACGCGAAAGCGCTTGCCAGGGGCCGCATGCTCGCTTGCCGCGACCCCGCGTCTTTGCGGAAATTCCGCGACGACTCGAACGAGGTCAGCGTGGGCGTGGTGCCTGGCTTGCCGCAGAACGAAGTGCCTGATGTGGCGACGCCGGTAAGTACTCGCTTGACATTGATCCGGTTCGCTTTAGATCAAACACGATCGGCTCGTTTCGGTTTTATCAAGCCGCAGAAGCGGCTTTAAGTTGCTTTGGAATGAAGGGCTACTGTGTTGCGCATACGGAAAGTACACTTGCAGTCGTATACCTGTGTCCATTCCATCTTTGGCCAACTGCGTGCATGTCTGTCAGCCTGCCGTGCCATGAGACCAGCAGTCTTCGTGCTTCCCGTGTAGACTGTGTTTATTTTTTCGGTCATGCGACTGAAAAAAATTAAGTCAATTCGGTCATAATGTCGGATAAGGCATGTTAGCGAAAACTGTTACGGAGAGTTTTTATACTTTAATGCGACAAACGACTGAAATGTCTCAATGAAGAAAAACCCAGCGTGTACATGACGTAATCTCTTCTTAGCTCCCGGATTCATTGCCCAGTTCCTGAATCCGACGCAGGCTGCGAAATTAGTGCAGCATCCGGGCAAGGACCATCGACCAAAGCACAAAACGGCCTCGAAACCGGAGCGGACACTTGGTTTGCTGCGCCCCCGATTTCTTTTGCAAGTTCGATTGCGATCGCCCACGTGACAGAGCGCACCTGGTTCGCGTTTACCGCGATGACGGTCCTGCGCGCTTGGAAGTGACCGCCGTGTCGTCGAAAGTTCGTTAAGACTTGTTGCGTGTTGTTGCGCTTCTCGTGCGGCGGCGACATCAAAAGCGAACCGCGCTCGCTTTTATCTCGAGCTCGCTGTCGCGCAGAGCGCGCTGCCTCGCGCGTTCGCTCTGCGGTAGAGCTCCGCGCTCGTTCGGCCGGAAAATCGGCACTGACGTCGCGGCTCTGTCTTTCGCTTTGCTCGACGCGGTTGGTTTTGACGCGCGATCAAAGCTTTCGCGCTTTGTCACGTCATTTCGATTCAGCGAGTGAGCGTCAGGTTACGTTTGTTCGGACAAGGGCCGCTCTTGCCGAGCTTGATCTGAGAAGCATCTTTAGGAAGAAAGGTTCGTTGGCAATCGAGAGAAAGGCGCCTTTTTTCGTTGAAATCTTTACCTGCGAAACGGTATCCACGCAGGAAGGCGACCAGCGTGCAAGATTTCGAGCGTAGACTCGTAAAGAACCTCCCGGTGCTGCTTGCGCCAGGGACAGAAAGTCTTATCATGGTGCTTGTTTTTCTAACTGTGTCTAAACTCTAAAACGAGATCGTTCGCGCGCACGTTCAACTGCGAGGTTTCGCAACCGTCTCATGACGCTCTTTGCAGGTCAACCCCGTCGACAAGAACCAAATGATCAACATGTGGATCCAGATGGGAACTCCCATGCACGGCAGGTAAGCAAAGGTTTAAATCCGGTGAACGGGCTGAGGCGAATTCGTTTTATCTTTAGCCGAGCGCTTTGTTTCTGTTTTACTTCTGGGCTCAGTTCGTTTTCACCGGTTTTACGCTTCGCTGCTTCGATCTACTATTTGCGTTCGAACGGCGAGTTCACGCTTTGAATAAATGATCAAAGACCGCGCAAAGAACGCGGTTGTAAAACGCCCGCGTCCCGGGCATTTTGCCTTTTGTCGGAAGAAACGCGGCGTGCATGCGTTGCTTGGCGCGTAAAAGAAGCAGTTCTTTGAAATGCTCGAGAGACGCGGCGAAATGTGCCTAATCGACATAATCGTGTTTGTTTGGTGGGATTGTATTTGGTCTGGCCTTTCTCTCTTTTGAACAACCTGTGACTGGTGCGCAACCGGCTGCTCGTGTTGTGAGATCTCAATACTGTGTCGATTCCAAAGCAACAACTTGTTTTTCGTGTCTCTTCTCATACGATCTGGTTTTTTTTCGGTCAGAAACAAACGACCGCAAAAGAACAAACGACTCGGGTCGACCGCTCCCGGTGTTGAGACCGTTCCCGAGGAACCGCTTGTCGTCAACGTCATCAACAATTCGGGCCCGAGCGGCGCCAGCGGTCGCTTTCCCGGCCACCTCCGTCTGGCCCCGCTCGCCCAAGACCACAGCATGCCGCCCCTGGACCAACCGGACGCCCGGACGCGTTTAGAAGAGGTCAAGCGGCGTCTGATCGAAGAGACGGAGAATGACTACTTGGTGCCCGATATCGGGTCGCTGAAGGTTTATGATCCGCGCAAGTCCACCCCCCTCAGTTACCCCCCAACCCACGCGCACCCGGACATTGACGCGCACTCGACCGACACCGAGTCGTCGACCGAAACCGCAACGTACGCGAACACCACCAACGTTTCCGCGCCCTCTGCGGCGGTGCCGGCCCCCCGTCCGACAGAAACCACGGTCGTTTACTTCCCCCCAAAAAAGGACGTGCCGTTCAAGCTTCATTTCGGTCACGCGCCGCTGACGCTCGGTCAGTTCAAAAGCAGACTGCCGAGGAAGGAGCTCGCCTGCAGGTTCTCTTTCAAGCAAGCCTCCCCGTACGCCCTTTCCACGGGTATATACTTCGAGTACACCAAAGACGACGACGTGCTGCCTTTGTTCGACGGCGTCGTCTTGGCCAAGCTAGAGTACGAGAAGTGATTCTGCGAACTGCACTTTTTTTTAAAGCCACGTCGAGGTGCTCCGTTTCTGTCTCGTGCGCTTTTTTAAATCGCTGTACCCATTGTTTGTTATCGCCGGTGCGACTCCCCCCCCTTTATTATTATTTTTTTTAAAGCAGCTTTTATTAAAAGCAATCTCGCCGATCGTTTCCGAATTGTTTCTTCCTTTTTTCGTGAGTTTGGTGTCGGCTTCGCGAATACCTCGCCGCTTTTTCGCGCTCTTGCTTCGTTCGAGATCTATCGCGCCGTCCGTCCGGTCAACACGCCGTAAATACATTATTGCTGTCCACGCTTTAAATGCCGCGGAGACCACGCGCCGAGCCGGACCTGCGAAGAAGAATACGTGCTTTCGTTAAAGTTTTACTATCGTTTATACAATCTATTTTCAGGCCGATTGCTCTGTCGCGGCGTATTTCCAAACCAGTAAACAGCCAGCGGGAGGCCAGCCAGGCTGCGTGAGTTATTTAAGGCCAGGCTGTGTAAGTTCGCGCGAACCGTACTCAGAGCTGCTGACATCCACCGAACATTACGCACGTCACAATAGTAACACTGCGTAATGGAAACCACTTGGTGCTTTGTGACTGGCACGAATATAAGCAGGGAACGGGATGTCAACGCTGTGGGCTGGGGTCTTGCCCTTGTGCAGTGTTCACATAGCTTCAGCCTATTCCGAACTGAATGCCTTGGCAAGCGCGGTAGTGAATTAACCTGCTCAAGCTCTTAGATTAGGCGTGCGGATCTCACAACGTCACGTCAGTTCATTGCTCCTTTGTTGGAGACAAGCGACGTTCCGTCTATTTTCCACAGTCACAATCAAGCCTCTGTCCACGCCGACCTACAATTTGTTTGTTTGATTTTGTTAGTTCAGCTACTGGCGGGAAAGTGGATCGTTAAACAAAGAAGTTCGATAATCCAGGTAGTCGCCAGCTTGTGTTACACCAACGTTGACCTTCCTCAGCAAACCAAAGCTGACTTCTTATCGTGTTTTTGACCTCGAGGAAAGCGTTCGTGAAGTTGTCCTTCAATTGCAACCCGAGTTGTTTTGGCAAATCCTCGGCGATAACCTTCTAGTTCAGGGGTTCCCAACCTAAGGTACGTTTGCCTATCTGAAGGGGTACATTTGAAGTTAGCAATAGATGGGAAAATATGTTTATATATCATTTATTTCCAAATATACATATATCAATGAAAATGATAATGTGCTCGCTGTTAAGTAAATTAAGTTTGAGACATAAAAGCGAAGTATATCCTTATGGTTCTAAACATCCAAATGACCTATTAAAAATTCAGTGGGTTTTTGTTATTTTACTCAGCCTCTTGGTCATAAGAAACTTTAGTAGAGGTACATGCTCATCTGTCGAAATGCTGAAGGTGTACATGGCCAAAGAAAGGTTGGGAACCCCTGTTCTAGTTAAACTTCACGCAGGGCCGGTGCTAGGTGGTTTGGGGCACCATTATACAGTATATTGCATTTAACACATAATACTCATATAAGCAGAAAGTTACAAGGTATACCGATGACATACAAGAATGACTGCCTAATATGTAAAGTAATAAATTGGAAGATCTAACGAACAAATTGCGTGTTTGCCACCATGGCATTCTTCAGTCAATTTTTTGCTCTTCTGGTGTGAATTTGTAGGAAAACATCCTACCGTTTCGACCAATCATACGACAGGTCATTTTCAAAGGAAAAACAAAAATGGGTACGAATTAGCGGTAAACAGCAATAATAGCTAAATCTACGCACAAATGCAAAAGACTTTTGAAAAGTAGCGACGAGACCAAAGAGTTCAATATTTATAGCGGTACTGTCAGTCAAATTTAGAGGTAGTCATTTAAAATCAAACAGACAGAAGTTACCAGAATGTAAACCTAATTGAAATGATCAATCAAACAAAATTTCATTGTGCAGGCGCGGGAAGTGGTCTTTCAAAAAGACTGTTTAACCTTATGGTTTTAACGCTAGGCTATACTCCTAAATTCACCCTAGGACGGCAAAAAGTTGACTGACCTAACGAACAGTTAGGCTACGATTTTCTTAACTAACAGTGAAACTTCCATTAAACGACCACATAGATAAACACAACAAAAACAATACCACGCAAATAATAAAACATTTTTCTATATGACTAACTTCAATACAAGTGAAAAGTCTTACCTCTCTATGGAATATCGTTCGAAACGGAGGAACTTTAGTAGAGAAACACAATGTTAATTTTCACAATGTTAATAAAATTAGCGTCATCTTGTGATAAAAATTCTGAACACTGCTGTAAGACAAGTGCACTTTTGTTAAAATATCTGCACTATCATGAAAGATACAGTGCTATAAATAATTGGATTTCTCATTGGTGTAAAGTGTTGAGTTTTAACTTGACAACTCTGATGCAAGATACACTGGATATTACAGGCGCGGACTAGGAATACTTTTACCTGATTGTATACCTTGGAAACTGGCTCTTCTATTCTTGTACAGTGAAAGGATACAACACAGGTCTAGGCTACGACATAATTTTCCTGAATAATTTCTTACTACATTACACTAAAATGTTTACAAAGGTGGATTCAGCAAAGTTATCTTCACAACTACCAGCTTACCAGGGCAAATGCTGACAACAAAGCTACCAACAATGCACTCCGCAATGAGCAGGGCCTCCAAGAGAAATCTTTTTAGGTGGAACAAAACCAATTTGGGGCCCCTAAGACTTGCAAAATCATTTTTAAATAATTAAAATTGAGGCTAATTAATGTGCATCAAACTTCAACAACGAGTGCTCGCTTATTGATCATACGAAACATTATGCTCAAATATACCGCCATTCTAGTAATGTGACAATTACCATTTTTTAAACATCGCGCCTGGAAACATAATTCCCATTATTTTCTGCACAAGTTAACTGGACTCAGTAATCTTTGAGATACCAGTAACACAATGTAAATAGATTAGAAATATCTAACAGCACATATTATACAGGCTCCTGAATGGTGTCACATTCCTCCTGACTTCTCAACTGAATCTTAACGCGTTAACAACTTTACACAGTTAGCGATAGCAATACTGCCAATATTGCTCTCATATATTTCTACAAACTACACATACTGCATGCCATACGAAGGCGAAAACTTCAGTGCATTACTTCTCCCACAAGCGGAACTTGAATTCATTTCACCAGCCCGGTGTCAAGCGAAATTTCTGACCTATTATTTATTTTTAGTTATTTCTCTTCACAGGGTAAAGGAACAAAGTTTGGCGATAACTTTTTTGATGTGTGTTGTGTAAATTAAACTTTTTGGTTACATGTCAGACACCCACAACAAGCTATAGTGCGGGAAGAAGTGTAACCGCTGAAAAATTTTGGACTTAGTCTTAGACCTCAATTATTTTTATTTTTCTAATTATCCCATTCACAGAAAATATGATTTTAATTTTTGAGCAACTCTTGTTTAGAAATCCTCGTATAGAACCTTCACTCGACAGCAAAACTTCAGTTATTACCTGGATGTGCGCGGCACATGACCGCAACACTCTGGAAGAGTGTTTTGAGGATTTTTCATGGCGTACTTAGGCATGGGCAGGGACGCCGGAACGTCGGTAGGGCAAGGGGGGAAGAAAAAAGTTGAGGGCAGTGCAAACTTATGAAAAACAAAAAAATCGTTAACACTTATCAGGCCCGCAACTGGAGGGGCGCAGGGGGCTTTGTTTCCCTGAAAAAAATGTTTGCCCCTTCCTGGAAAAATGTATTGGACATGGTTTAAAAAAATGGCCCTTATCAGTAAACTATTCGCCTCCTCTGGTGTCCTAATTTGGTTTGGGCCTGCCAAGTATCCTTGCTACAGTTCAACAATAATGTTGACTTCAAAAATAATAAAACAAACTATGGACAACTTGTTTCAATTCGATCTTGATAAATCATAAAATTACCTATTGAAAGACACCTTTGCCCCCGTTGTCTCTCGTTTGAAAGGTCAGGGAATCAATGCCACCGCTCTCCGGCGTCCCCTGCTTGCCGCTATCAGCAGTCACTGTCTCGCTACATTACCTGGCAAGATGTCTGCGTTCAAGAGTCACATGCGACAAAACATCTAATATCGTATAACTTGAAGTGATCATTTGAAGATTTGTTACCATGTTATTATTACACGATAAAGACCAACAGTAAAACATTCCGCTCGCAAGTTTAGCAACTTGCCCCTGCAGGCAGTAGCGTAGCCAGCCCAAAAGTTTAGGGGGACCAAAAAATTTGGTTGGGGACAAAATGTTTGATTTTAGGCGAATAACACGATTTTGTTTGTGATACCGCCTCACAAAACACAAATGACTATTTTTTCTAAACGTTTTTGGGTACATGGCCCCTAGGCCCCCCTGGCTACGCGCATGCCTGCAGGAAAAGCAGCGGACATGAGTGAAACGCAAGCTCAGCACTGCATGACCCCAGAACAATGAACCTGGCTCTTGTACTGTGTGAATATCGCACCAGCAATTAAACTGTTATTGCAAGAAATAAATCAATTAATCGGAATTGAGCTACTGGCGCCAAATTGCCTAGAAAGTTTTAGTTCTTAGTCCCAATTTCTTGAGAGGGACAAATGCTTGTTTTGACCCCGGGGCAGATCCAGCCAATAAGGTTAGAGGACGATTTCAGTAATATTTGTTGGTCAAGTCTCATTACGGGTTCACTACTTTAAGAGAGATGAAGTATACTTCACAACACTTCTGTGACAAAATAGTGGATGACAAAATAGACTTGTATTGCGAATGCTGTTTTCCGATTTGTACACAGTCATGGTAAACAAAGTTAATTCGTCGGTTTTAGGGGAAGCGACCACCTCAATCACCCCCCCTCGTGCATTCGCCCCTGTTTTGACGCCCCTGCGGACGCCCATGGCTTTGACGTACCACGAGTTCAAAGCTGTTTGCTTCAGTTCAGTGTAAAAGCACACCCATAGCCTTAATAACCATTCTTTTCGCGTTTACATGTTTAGCAACAATGTTGACCTCAAAACTAATAACAGAAATTACAGAAAACCATTCTGAATTTTATGTGTGCGCGAATAGCTTCAATAAACTTCAAACAACTGATCTTGACAAATCATGAAATTACTTATAACACTGTTATGTAAGGGAACCTGTATCCCCGTTGCCCCCCTTTCAAAGGGCAGGGTGGCAGTGCCCCCTGAATGCACCCACGTTCCGGCGTCCCATGCCGCATGGGACCTGAAAAATGAAACGTACAAGTCAGTAAAAAAAACACCTGCAGGACGTTGCTCAGAAATTACCAGCGTTTCGTTTGTCATGAAGCAAGCTTACGGTCGCAGGAAAGACAAACTTTTCCAAACCACCGAACAAGCGATAGGCGTTATTATTGTAGGCAACGCAGAGGCGCTTGATACTAAACTAGACTACCTGTACCACGATTAGCAGGCATATGCTGACATGCAATAGGCACGAAATATAGTGCTTTTAGCTGCAATAGAGCACTGAGAAAAGGTGCCTCCGATCTTGCTTGCTGCACAACAGAGTGATTTCACTCTCCTCTGCCTGTAATTTCCATCCTCCAGTGCAGCATGAAGTAATTCACCTAAAATATTTGACTTGTTCGGGGAACTTCACACTTTTGCCATTCAGGGATAAAGCCGTGCAGCAGGCTATTTATAGTTTGTAGCGGAAAAACTACACGAGTTTGTAGCGGAAAAACTACACGAATAAACAATTTCATATTAAACAGCATAGTCGCAACATGTATTAAGATGATGTTGAACATCAGCGATACTGGGAACAAACACGCATATATCATCAGCAAACAGTAGGTGATTCATAACCATATTGCCCACAGGTGTCCTGTTCTGGCTGTATACCCAGCTGGACTGAAAGTTCATCAAGGTAAAGAGCAAATAAATATGGGACTCAGCTCAGGGCTCCCCTTGTTTTACACTGTTGGTTACAGTAAAAAGGTCTGAAAGAGAAGTCCATTTCACTTGCATGGTCTGATTCCTCAACCAACTCACAGTTTACTATGCACATAGGTACATTGCGCTTAAAGCTTTGTAAACAATCAGTGCCGGATTAACAATAGTAGCAAATGTAGCAATTGCTACGGGCCCCGGGCTTTTGGGAGCCTCGCAGTCTTCTGTAATAAATCTTATTTATTGCATTATGTATTAATCAAATTTTTTCAGTCTAAGACGTCAGTATTTTGCAAAAATTGCCACAAGTAGTAAGCTAAGGTTTTCAACTGAACGCTGTCTGTGTCCAGAAAGCTTGTTTGATTCTTTTTGTACAGTTGCGCAACAAAAGGCATAAGATGGTGGTCAGTAGTGTTGCCATTTTTGCTGATTTGCTGCTAAATCTAGTAGGATTTTCTCACTGTTAGCTGTAAAATTTTCAATGTAGCAGTTAGCTGATTTTCTAGCAGGATTTTATCCACCCTTCCGCAGATTTAGCAGGTAACAAATTCCTGACAAAAAATCTGTTCCAACAGTTTTTCAAGATGAAAATTTTACACCTTCTTCAACAAAAAATATACTTATCTTCTTCATGACATTTTTAATAGAGTAACACCAGGACAAAGCACAACCAGCTGCCTGCAACTGTTTAGAATTTTTATTATGATGCAAAGAAGCTGCTTCAAGCAGATAATTGTATCATAATAACAAGTAATTAGATGGCTTGGTGAGGCCTAAATCATTTGCTTGTGTGCTTGGTGAGCGCGTTAGGTTAAAAGACATCAGTGGTAGCAGGCCCGTCGCCAGGATTTCGCTGTAGGGAGTCCAAAAACCACAAGGGGCCACATCTTTTAAATGCAATATTAGATGTATGCAGCAGTCGGGGGTCCAAACATGAAATGGGGGAACATATTTTCAATGGGGGGACCAGGCACCGCTGCCCCCCTCGTTGGCGACGACTCTGGTTGGTAGAATATGTTTTTATTCCACGGCACGATATTTCCAAGTGGTTCAGTTACGCTAGTAAGTAGTAATGTCTGGTAAAAAAAACTTCCTGGTAAGTCGAAGCTGCCTAAAGTTTCGACATATGTGGTTGCAAGTTTCAGAACTTAAAGGTTGGCTCAGCGCTTACTACCTATGTTGCCAGTTTAACAAAAGCCTTTTGGCAAAGTTTGCAATAATGCAATCATAACGAAATATTGCGTGCTTAAAAGGCATAAATGGTAGAAAAGCACTCAGATAAGACAAAAGAACTTTTGCATGCTTCCTAATGTAACACAATTTTAAGTTACAAAGACCAGACTTAGAAAGTTGTAGGGCTGAAGCTATGCTCAGATTGTTTATCGCTGAGCATTGTTCACTGTACAAAAACATGCAACATTTGAAAGTGACCGTCAAGAACTGTGTGTCATACAAAAAAACGAGGTAAGTTACGTTGCTCAAAAAGTCAAAATGAATGTTGACTGATAGAAAACTGTGGACCGAAATGTGTGTTGGCCAAGACCGGCATTTTCATCCCATGCTTATTGAGAACGAATACAAGACGAAAAATTAGTATATTGTATAACTTCATACGTTGCTTTTAATCATGTTAAAAGTCACATATTTTTTAACAGCATTCCACTGCTTTTAGCAGATTTTAGCTGAAAATTTCTGACAAGACCTTTAGTAGAATCTAGCATTTTTTGTGACACCATTTAGCAGATTTAGGTCACAATCATCTGGCAACACTGTTGTTCAGCAGTCAGCACGATACACTCACACTGTCATGTCACGATGCGAACTTGATAGAGCATGCAGAGAGCGAAGCTAGAAACACGTATGCCTTGCCTTTTGATTTGGCAGGTGTTGAGATGTTTTTTTAACTTATGGCCCCGCGCTCTTGAAATGCTACAGGCCCCGCGCTACCTTAATCCGGCACTGTAAACAGTAGATTGTGGTTAGTTCTGTCAAACACCTCAGAGGCATCCAAAATGCTGTGAACACTGGTGCGAACACTACGATGCAAATCTGTTTGATAAGTTCCTCGGGCAAAGGTAATTGTGAGAGCAACTTCGTGCTAGTAATTTAGTTCAGAATCTATTGCTGCGTGGCTTTTTATAAATTTACTCTTTCCATATTTGGAAACGTCATACATGTTAAGGGAAAATGAACTGGTGTAATACTTCAATTTTCTGAATAAAGACATGTGGAGCTTTGGAAGAGACATAATAATCTAACCGTCCGCATGTGGCATATTTCATTATTGATTTATTGTGACATCGGATCCAAAGGATTTGCACTTGAATAATTTAATTTTACTGAATGCAATTGCAGGTGTCGCCCATGATAGACTTCTCGCAGGTGAAAGCTGGAAGTGTAAGTACTTTTTTCTCATAAAGTTTTCAAGCGCAAAGGATGGTTATTGGGTAACCTTGGTGCAGGTTGTTTTTCGTACGTGTGTGTTCATCAGACAGGTTACCTAAAAATGAACTTTCTCGAGCCAATAAAAATGACGTTGCTTCATTATTAAACCCTACAACAAAACTAATTCCTAATTTCAAAGATTCAAAAAGCTATGTTGATAAAAACGTTTAGTTTATATTGTGATAACGCTTTACCAAGCCTTCAAAAAATACGTTGTAACGTTTTCAGACCTTTGAAGAAGCTTGCATAACCTACAGTTGCCAGTTTTACGCGAATCGTGTACTGTATATGGCAAACAGCGCATGCAGCGGCATCGTGGCATCGGTGTGGAAGAGAAAATGTTTGAGTCGAAAGATTTTTGCTCAGTTTTTCACCATATTAGCTCGAAAACATAGCAGTTTCAAAGGTGATTTTCTCATGTCGGTTGCATACGACATATTCATTTTTTAAATCAGAATCTTTCCTATTGAATACCAGTTTATGAAATATAAAAATATTCAAAATCTCATTGGTAAGTAGCCTTTGAGAAGCATTGCCTAATTGCTTTACAACATCTAATGTTTTGCTTCAGGGTCTACTCTTTCTAATGTATGGTCAAAGCCAAATCGGGTTTTATAACTTTTTATAAGTGGAAGAAAACCTTAGGCTAGGGTTGCCAGATCACGGGACAATTTTTCAAGGACATTGTGTCGTTTTGTGACCATTGAAATTTTACTTCACACCTACTTTGAAAAAAACTTTTTAGGTTGAGTGGTGTAGCACATTTTTTCAAACAAACATTCCTGAACAACAATGGGTACTTTTTACTACAAAAGCGTTTAAGATGGAACAAATATATATGCTATTCTGTGGGATTACATTGTTTAATTTTGATTCTTGAATGTTCAATGTGATCAATAGCTACTTGATGAACAATTTAACAGCTGTTCAAGAACTTTCAATGACGTTGCAAAATATTCAAGGACAACAAAATGTTTTGCAAGGATCAAGGGCATAACCAGTTTCAATAGCAAATTCAAGAAAAGACCTTGGCGCTCAAGGACGTCTGGCAACCTTACCTTAGGCCAACGATTCCCAAACTTTCTCTGATCGCGTGCCATTTGTGACCCCTGTATTTTCACCGGGTACCACCTTGAAAACACTTTGTTCCGGGAAAACTCAACCTACCCAATATCATTGCATCAAAAGTTTGGCAAACCAGACTTGACGAAAATGCGGCATGGACAACAGGGCTGTGAGAAATTATAGTGGCCATTTCTCGAAACTAATAAGGGAAGTACACAAAAATGCAGGAATTTAATAACAGAACCCGATAAGTGAAAACAAAATGTATTCCTTTTGTGTAGGATAACAGAAGGGTCTCGCGTACCACCTTGAAGGCCTTCGCGTACCACTAGTGGTAGGCGTACCACAGTTTGGGAACCACTGCTTTAGGCCTATGCTTTTCCCGGCAAAATAAATTAAGAACCACTCTTGTGTGGAAAACAGTGTTGATGACAAACAGATGAGCAATCCACGAAAAACTACCAGAAAGCACAGGAAGAGAAAAAATATCATAAAAGATAAAAAAACACCAAACACCAGGAAAGCATGTAACCGAACAGGTTTAGACCACACTGAATTCATACTTAACTCTGCGTGAGCTGCTACGCCAGAACTAATGCACTGCACCATTTCATCGGAGGAGCTTAACGCCTTCGGTTCATCGAAATGTAATCCTGGGAAGCAGATAATCCTTACCTGCCTCCAGGATTATCAATCGACCAGTATCACATCTGTGTTCCTATACCAACTGCCCTTCAACTGACGACACTGCTTTTTCAACTGGCATTGAAACCAAGTACTAATCGATGTGACCGATGATCACAACCCCGGACTATTCGCCAGAGAAACTGTCCATACATTGCTCAACACTCACTGATGACTTCCATAGCAGTTTCCATAGAAGTCATCAGGCAGTATTGGGCAACGTTTTGGGAACAAACCGATGATTTTTAAAGTGAGGTATAGCCATTGCGTCAATGTGTTTATTTCAAGTGGTTGTGTGTGTATTATAATCTCCTCTCCTACCCGTGATTTGCCCGAGCAGAAATAGTTGCGTTTTCCACAGCGGTTCTCATTCTCGTCTGCGAACTGATAGGTCACTGCCTAATTGCAGAGGTGGGCAAAAGGTAGCGGTAAGAATACGTTTTTGGAAAATTTGGAGTCGTGATGACTATTTTCAGCAATATACCGTTCCTCTGTTCACTATAGTCTTTTTGTCATTTGTGATGAAGTTTAAGTTGGAAACAAAGCTTGGATTCCAAAATCTTTCGTAACGGTTTCTGTATTATTAGTTTATGCCATGCACACGTTTCCCATGTCCCTTAAAGTTGCTGCAATTAGCAATTGAAAGTTATTATCGCAATACTCTCAGCTGACAGCTTCCAAAGATGTTTTCATTAAGCAACAGTCACGATGAAAAAGAAGTCAATGAGAGTACTTTAATGAATCTACTGTATGTTAACTAATTTTCTTACCTCTTTGAACATACTGTATGTTGGACTGTTGTATTTAACAGCCATAAGGGTAGGTACTGATAGGTTCTGCTTTCAACTATGCATGAATCGCATATGTGTTA
>JGI24159J19872_10000918_pt1 | contig 30046 bp, 17 predicted proteins | sample Ectturendosymbi4_FD_19872 | JGI IMG/M metagenome (IMG submission 19872)
AAGCATTTGATCAGTTCGCTGTTGTGTTTGTTTCAGAGTTTCATTGCTCGCTTGTTCAGCTCCATGATTGAGCGGTGTCCTTAGTTAATTAAAGCCTGGCTTTCTGCAGATAGTGTTTAGTAGAATTCGCAGGCGAGTGCACGAGAAAGTGCAACAACCAAATTCAGCGCTATGGTTGATGGTTTTATGAAGAAAGTCTCGTGAAGGAGTATGTTCTCTGTTAGGTCCTTTACGAAATATTTTTTTATTCAATGCCAGTCACAGTCTGCTATTTCATGTTGATATCTTAACTTTCAATGCATATCTAGGCTACGAAATACACAGGTGTGAATCAATCTCACTTAAAAGTTGAAACTTCAGACCAGACGCGAAAATAAAACACAGAAGTACTGAAATAATTTGAAAGAAGCGTAAGCACCCAAGTCAGTCAGGCAAGAAAGGTTCATGGATGGCTCACAAACCAAGATTCTGAAGCTTGGCTCATATGCGATGTAGTTGCATAATCAGGTTGCCTTGCAAATGAGCATCAGTGAGTCGGTTTCTATACTTTGACTTGATGTACACCATGCATGAAAATGTTACTGCAAACACATACGTGGACGCAAACTGAACGAGCGCTGTTGTAGCTTCATTTTGTTAAAACATGTGTACTTCTTTGGTGCATTTAAGAGCGCAAGGCAAGCAATGAATAGTTCATCTGAAAAAAAGTTGCATTTTCATTTTCCGGTTATGCAGGAAATCTTTTACTTCATCCCTTAGGATAAAAACTCTCTTCAGTGTTCTCTCGCGTGAAAGCCACCTCACAGCTGTGTAAAGTAATAAAATGCTGTGCTCTGCATTTTCATTGGAGAATCTCTGGAGTTTACAAAATTGACCACTTTGATTACTAACTGCACCACTTCATTGAACACAGACGAAAGATCTTTGGAAGCCAAAGCTTCTCGATGAATGATGCAGGGGCTGATGTTGATGTGAGGATATTTTCTTTGAAGGATACCTCGAAATCCAATATTTCTTCCCATCACCGATGGAGCGCCGTCGATGCATCACTCTACTACGACACGAATCAAACTGATTCTCGGTGAAAAAAAGTGTCCACAGGCCTAAAATATTGTGCCCTGTTGTTGTCGAATGCAACGTCAAGCAACAAAGAAGCTCCTCTTTATTGTGCGACATCTACATGCAAAATTTGCCACACCCTAACAACTGTGCTCAAGGGCGTACGCAGGGGGGTTGGGGTTAAAAACCCCCTCGAGCTTGATATTTTACGAAAACTTTATTTCCTGCGCAAAGGAAATTAATTGTTTTCGCATACTTTTTGCTTGTTAGTTTGTCGACTTAATGCAAATACCAAGGAATGAATTTGCGTGCAAATTTCAAGGTGCGTTGTAAATGGGCCAAAAAGTAATAATTAGGTTTTGGCGGGAATCTGGGTTATCGTCTGCATCCAGAAACCATCTCACCACTTTTTGCAGACCTTTCGTCCACTACGCAAGTTTAAGATTGTGTTCCTGATTAGTTCACTTTATCGGAAACAATTGTCGTTGTTTTGTCTGGTGTGGCTGAGCAGCGCATGTGCTGACCGCATTGGCTACATTACCAATTTCTGTAACATGATAGAACTGTTGCACGAGCTCAAAAAACAGCAGTTGTTAAAATAGAAGTATTCATGCATTTGATTATGTCTCAGCAGGAAAAAAGGAAAACTAAAAGTTGCTGGACTTCTATACATAACAAAAATCGAACGTTTACTACCGTAATTTATGCGCATTCTCAATTCTTGTGTAGTTTAGCAAGATTCGATCTTGCAAACCTGGGTGTGCGCCATCCAGTCCAGCCGCACCTCTTCTGTGCTCCACTGCTCATATTCGACAAGACATCAGCNCAGCCTGATTNTGCAGTTGCAAATTGTTGCCACAGTGATGAGCGTGTTTTACTCTGCTGTTTTAATGCGCTGCCTGATATTTTTGCAGTTATGANCTGCTGTGTCGTAGCGTTGTGTGCATTTTCCTTCGATATCCTAACCTGGAGCGCTGATAGTTTATATTGTGTTCAATGACACATAAATTAAGGGGAGTGCATGTAGACGAATATGCATATTATGTCAACAAATTTCGCCAAAACGTTGGTTTGGAAACATGAATATGACGTCATATTGTGACGTTACAAACAGCGCACACCAAATACAAATGACCACCATATGCCACTGAATGAACGCCCCTCATAAACACTTTCTGCGTACGCCACTGACTGTGCTTCTGACGTAATATCAGTGGACTCGTCGATGGCCAGGGCTGTGTAAGGTGAAGAACGAAAATCGTTGTAAATCTGTTCTCCCAAATCCTTCCCATACTTTCGATTCTGCGAGTTATCGTATTATTGCTAAGAGCAACTCCAGTAATGGCATCTCTGACTGTCTTCTGAAAGACCTCTCCTAATATCCTAACAAAACTCTGAAGCACAGGCTTTATTACGATCTCACCCTCCACGTATGGTCGCTTTCCTATAGCAACAATATAAGCTGCTTTGTATGAAAATAACTCGAAGTCGTTGCTTCCTTGTGAGAGATTGTCTCTAGAACGCTTGGCACATAGTTGTTCAACGCGCTGCTTAAAAACGCGCTTCCTTCCGCCATCTGTTAGTGAAGCCACATCTTTATGAGTATTCATGTGTCTCAACAGTTCGTTCAGTTTCATTGATTCTTCAGCGATTTCTTATGAGCACATTACACAAATTGCCTTTCCACAGTCTCCGCAACTCAAATCTCCCCAAAAAGCATCCATCCACTGATCGTTTCTGCTTCTTATATGACTGTTTCTTTGGCCTGCAACTCGGGGCATAACAAGGTTAGATGGCGCCATGGGCGTCCGCAGAAATTTTTCCGGAGGGGGGCAATGTCGACGTTTCGCTTATCCTTTTTCAGGTGACGAACGATGCAATGCAAAGGACCTTCACAAAACGCTTTTTACGCCACAAAGAAAATTCCCCATTAAGGCACACTCTCCGTTCGTATTTTTTGAAATCATATTGAGGTGGAGTGGTATTAGAGTTTGCGAAAAGGTTGTACTTTTTGTCGTACTTTACAGCTTTTGCTGAATTGGGGTATCATCCAATATCATTATTATTGTCAACTAGACAACTGATTGTGAATTGAATTTGAACTATCAACAACTGCGTTTGCGGTGCTCACATTAGTCTGTGCGGATTGAACCTCACTTCTCAAAATTTAGTCTGAAATGTTTTCTACACTTTGGCTATTAGAAAGGCTTTTTCTTTTCAGAAGTAGGCCTGTAGGTTGTCATCGACTAACGAACAACTTACTAAAGCTGTAACACCACGCAGGCTAAAAAATTGCACAGATGAATTATGAAAACTCGCCAGAGCAAATATAGCTTTGCACTTGTTCACTCTGATGTCAGAACTAAACCTTATGTATATTTCCACAAGCCTGCAAACATAAAAACCACACAGTGCGCAAAAAGAAGACTGCGTGAGCGTAGGTTGATTAAGCCACTGTGGTCCAACTACAGGCACTCGGGCTGCATGTGGCTCACCACACCGTTTTTAGTGGCCCGAGGAAGTATTCAGTCAAAAAAAACTTCAAATTTGAAATTTTTTGAAGAGCTTGTGAGGTTACATTTGTTTCATTTGAGTTGCTTGCGCTGGATAAAGTGTATTTGCACAAGAAATCAAGAACAATGATCAACACCTTTTCTGTGCACCATTATTATTTTTGTTTTATTTGTTTATTTTACAATACCCTCTGCTGGGGCACCTGTCTGTATAAGTTCTGTGTTTTTTTCGGTGCCCCGGGGTTTTTATTGGAGAGTACATCTGGCGCAATGAACTCAATACCGCCAAATAAATGTTTAATTCTATCATCTAAACGTGACGTATTCAGAGTGGCCCTTCTTTAGGCAAATTATTTGCCCATCCTGCAATAGGTAATTTTAATTACTGTAGAACAATCATAAAATCTTTGGTACACGAAAAGCGGAAGTGCTAAATAGCGTTACAATGAAAATCACGGCCAATGAAACGAAATCGACGACATATTGCAAACGTTTGCAATGCACTGATCGTGATAACAGGAGTTATCGAAACGTTTGCAATATGTCGTTGATTTCGTTTTCATTGGCCGTGATTTTCAGGATAAAACCATGACATCTTTTAATAAAAATGTAGGCTACAATACTAACGGCATTGAGACTGTAAAGAGCTTCTGGAAATTAGCCTGCAAAGGCAGCTTTCCCAAACTGAAAGATTTCGCACTGAAATTGCGCTCGTTTGGAAACACGTACATGTGTGAGAGTCCATATATTTTCTACGATGAAGCAAGTCAAATCTACCGCAAAATCAGAAACTGAATGGCAGACGAAACACTGGACGACAGTCACCGACTTGCTTGCTACCACTAATTAGGAGCGATGGTGTCAGAGAAGCTTCGACTACAGGCATCCCACTGATAGAGATTTGAAATGAATTGCTATTGTGTAATAATTTCAATGATGCACTCATTTATCTTCCCTTTTCAGTTATAAATGTTGTGAATATGTTGTTTATACATCATTTTATTGAAAGTGGCCCGCAAGTTGTCACGTTTTTGTAAAAGAGCTCGTAGGTAAAAAGCAGTTGGCCCACGCTGGATTAAGCTATTCAATCAGGCACATTGGTCACACTCCGTCTCACACTAGGAATGGATATTTCAAACTCTGGCTTTTTTTCACTGTACGAAACTCCGTGGCTTACCGCTATAAGCAGTCACTACCTCGCTGCACTATCTGCCAAGAATCCAAAATATCTGCGTTCAATAGCAAGGATCAACATGAAAAATCCGCTCCCAAGCTTGGCACGCAAAGGAGCGGACACGAGTGAACTGACTCTTCTGCAGTGTGAGTGTCTAACTGGCAAATAAACTGTCATTGCAAGAATTAAATCAATTAATCGAAATTGAGCTGCTGACTGCATATTTTCTAGAAAATTTTGGTTCTTAGACCCAATTTCCAGGGTGGGCAAATGACCGTTTTGCGCCCCCTGCGGACGCCCATGGATGGCGCCCAGGGCAAGAAGCAAGTTTGGCGCCCTCATATTGGAACCCGAGGTCTTCCGGAAGCAAATGTACTTTATTGAAAAAAGTACTTGACATTGTTCGGACTTTTCGGTGCCCGGGGAAATTTCTCCCCCCGTCGTTACGCCTCTGGTCCTGCTTGAATCAAACTATCCATAGTGCAAAACAACAAAGTAAATTTTCTGCAATTCTACGGGCTGTGCACCTTTGTGCAAAAAAGCTAAAGGCTGAATGCCTTCCAAAAAGTAGCGAAGACCACAGGCAAGCTTTGCTGCAACTCATGCATCTCAGAAAAGGGTATAACTGCCCTCTTTCATGTCAAAACGCGGAATTACTTGTTTTGATGTCAGCCACAGCCAGGGATGTTTTGCTGGAGGTGTGGGAACGTATCCAAAACAGACATTTTAAAATAGCTTCCAACTCATTTTAAAGCAAAGTGTGAAAAAGGTGTGAATGCCGTTCCCGCCCCACTACACCCCTGGCCACAGCTGATATATGCAATTTTTTCAAACAACGATTCGATGAAAACACTTAAGTAAACCTACTGCTAAAGATGCAGTGTAGACTGCTTGTTTGAGTAACAAACAAACTGAGTAAAAATAAAATCCAAAGCTGTCACACTCTACTGCACTGAACTACGCTGTCACGAGGCGAGTCACGCAAGGTGACAGAGTATTCCTATCCTCAACCACTGAAATCAGTCTCTACAACAGGAACAATCCCTCTTTCGTGAAAACAGACTGCAGGAAGAACATCACAGGAAGAAGTTTGGACTGCTTTAGAAGATTTGATTCAAGAAGAAAGTCACGCTGATCGCAAAGACGAATACTTTGCGATCCTGGCGACCCTTGAAACCTCTTGCGGCCCTAAGCGAAAGCCACTGCGGCTCTACTTAGGGTCGCCGACCCCAACCCTGCTTTGCGAATCTACGCTGTAGACCTTGAAGTCGCATTTCTGTTAAAAGTTGTTGTTGCTTAGCAGTAAAGATGTATTTTCATTAAAGGCACCAAAACCATTTCGTAATAACAGTTTGATATTGTGTATTATGTCAAATAGGTCGTGTTTGTAGAATGCAAGCAAATTTTGTTATTGCTAGGCATAACTAGTAATCAGAGCAATGAACCAGACTAAATGGGAATAATAATGAATGTGTTGTTCCTTGCAACGTTGTTTGTTAACTGAACTGTAGGCTGTTTTTGTAACTGAGATAATGACATTTTTTCTTAGCACTGTATAATTAGATGTTTTATACAAGACGAATTCATAATATGTGGTTTCATTTAGGATGTTACTCTTGCCACCCAATGCTCAGTCAATCATCTTCACCATTTGGTTGAAATGCTGCGAAGATGGAATGGTTCTGTATCTTGTGCTGTCTTTGTTCCTGATATTGTGAGTGATTGTCTATTCATTTTAGTGATTTTTGCCAACAAATTTTTTGAGGTTGAAATGTTCATTGTCACTGCTTAATTAAAACCAGGTATGAATTGTTTTTCAGGTATGTTGTGTACCATTGCCGCTGAATAAATGCTATGTGAAATCATCTATGCTGCCAAAATTAATGTGTCTGCAACTTCGCATTAAAGCTAGGTTAGAAATTATAATTTTGGTGAACCCCCTTGTGTATATTGCGTACTTCTAACCAGTGGTACTATATTGGTACTATATTGCCACACAAGCCACAATCCAACTCTGCACAGCATTTTTTAAGTGCTTCATTGGGCTTTACTTGACTCTGTTTGATTATCTCAAATACAACATTTTTCATTGCGAAAATGAGTTGCCTGTGCTCAGGCCCTATTCTTTTCCAGAACAAATGTTATACTGTATCTATAAAAACAAATGCCTGTGCGCACTGAGGTTGTAAACTACAAAATACTAGTGCAAAGCAAATATTAATTATCACTGTCAAAAGACTTTATAAAAACGTATTAACAATTTGTTTGTCTGTTACCAAGAATTTATTGATTGACAACAATATATTGAAAAACAAATTAGCATCTTTTGACACACGACTATAAGGAAATATCTGCATTGTGCCCCAGCACTGACACAAAAACTGTGTGCATGTTTGGCTTAGAATGAATCGAGTTCTAAACAGTTGATTATGGAGTATAGGCTAAAGTTAAAACTTTCCGGGTCATACATTCGAAGTCAGAAATCTGCAAAATGACGATCAGAACTCAGTAGATTTAGATGGATATCTTTAAATGTGAAACACGTTAAAGTTTGGACTGATTCCTTTTTTCTTCAAAACTTAGCCAGCTCATATTAAAAACATCCAAAAATTCCCGTAATACATTGTGAGCAAACACAGCCCTTTCATTTCTAGCGGCAGTCGCTTGGTCGCTTTCCTGTTTCTGTGTACTGTTTGTTGATATTAGTTGTTCAGCTTGAACAAATCAGACCAGCCGCTTCTGTTGATGTTCAGGACGCAAGTTACGCTGATGATGCGATAACACTCCTCAAAAGATGTTATCCGGAGATCCAAAAACATGTGACATTTCACTTCGTGTATCCGTCCGCGGTGCCAGGAGACTTGGGGAGGGTGAAATACGTGTTACCTTCATATTTTTCATATTTCATGTTCTTTTGTTTTCGATAACTGGGTGCAATCACCAATTGCAACGTTTTTCTCTAACTCAGTTGCTGTCGCTGAACAGTGTGAAAGATTGTTTCATATTTTACAACAGGGGTGGGGAACCTATTTACTATCACGGGTCGCATAAATTGTGGATTTTTATCGCTGGCGGGCCGAAAATAACAATTGATTTTATCCTGAAGTTCTATCTGTGTCTTACTACGAGGGATAGAGGCTTTTTATGACATAGTCTGCGGGGCACATTTGGCGCGCGGGCCGCACGTTCCCCACCTCTGCCTTACAAAGTCCGCTATATTTCGGTACTGTTTCGTGTCTAGTGAACGCATTTATTTACCGAGAGCCAGTCAACGAATGTTGAGAACCGTAAATACGGAGTCATATTGGCTTTAAAATAAAGTTAGATTCAGGAAAGCAGCTATGCAAGGATGAGGTACGTTTAAAGCTAACAACAACCGCCACTAATGACAATGTCGCAGCAAGTGACTGAAGTCATTTCATTACAGCGCCGTGTTTCGCTTAGTTTGCAGTATTTCTGGACGCAAACAATTTGACCAAAACAGTTGTTGTGCATAACATTGCTGTCCCAGTCCAGAATTTTTTCTGTGGTCTGCAACTGATAAAGGTTCTAGGTTACTTCTTGCCATCTAACTTGACATTTGCGGAACGAGGATTCCCTAAGCACCCCTGACATTAATAACGCACAATTCAACTAGTTGAGCGAATGTTTGTCTTGGCTGCAGGTTAATTCGTGGCTTGGACTTTCATGCGAGGAACTGCTGAGCAAACTAGAGAACTACGGTTACCAAAACTACGATGTCGGCCTGTCGTTCCCACACAACGTACTGCGTAACGTCGCAAGGACTGGTGTGCTTACGCAGTATGTGTTGCTTGTAGGTATGTTTGTTGTCGATATGGTAAAAATGGAAGTTAACTGTCTGTTTTGCCCTCGCTTATGCTTGAGCAGCGCTTGGAGCAGCCGGATAATACTCGGTATCCCACGTCTCACGAGATTGCTGGTTCGTGCTCGATCAGTCCTCACAACATATTGTATAGTATAGGTCGGATTACGGCCATATGCCGGATGTAATGCTTTCCTCACTTGCATTTTATCCTTCAAAACTTTACGTTAAGAACGCTGAGCTAAGTGGACGTGTTTCTCTGTCAGATCCACCCGCCGTGTCTTAATAGGTGTTGCATTGCTCGACTTTGGGGTCGTTTTGCGGCATTGTTGCATTGAATTTTAACGTAGCCGTGTTGCACACGTTCTTGAAGCACTTTTTCAACCGCAATACAACTGATGTGGATCCAATGTAAGAATACAATTGCTGCGCACGAGCTCGCCACAAAAATGTTCAAACGACAAGTTTAAACCTACTGATCCGTTTTTTGTATTAAGCAGCAGTTTTCATTTCATAATTTCTTTTGTTGTGTTTATCGTGCTATTCAACACACACACCGCCAAGTGGCATTCCAAAAAGAAGTTTTTCTTCGATCTGTGAGAACATTGTAAAGCAGATGCGCTAATTACCTTTGGTTCGTTTGAAGATATAGATGTCGTCCCGAACGTCGGTCTGCGAAAGCAGTTCATCGACTTTGCACAACGAAACGGGTTGTTTGATGCGACGAGCGACGACAAAACCGCGTACGTGCTGCCTGCTTTTGAAGTTTTGAAAGGTTTCGAATTTCCGGAAGAGAAGAGGCAACTTTTACTCGGGGTTGGTGAGTGTGGTGTTAGCGCTGCATATTAGACAAGTCAGCATTATCAAAAGTCACCACTTTTAATAGGAAATATTTTTGCGTCGCACACATTAAGGCCTTTGTATGTATGTGCAAAGAGAATTCCTGGTGCAAAAAAACTATTATTTCAAAAAAATTGTGGTATTCGTGAGACGCACAAAACACTAAAATTTCTCGATGGATGGTGTTCTATGTGCTGTACACTTTTTTCGTATTTTGATATTGCGTTTTAGCTCTCCTTTGTGAAGGGTTAACAGTTTTCACTCGTAGTATTTTTAAAGCGCATCAGTTTCTTATGTTAAATCTTGCGTACATACGTGTTCAGCTTGGGGTCAGCCTTATCACATAGAGCATAAAACTGTTTTTTGGTATTTTTGCTCTAACTTCGTGGTCACCTGGTTTTGCCTGTATTTTGAACGTGAAGGGTCCTCGCGAATGTACGCAATGATTTGTTTTTTATTCATTCATGTGCTACTGCATGACAGGTTAAATCTCTAAAAACTAAGAATGACGCTTTTGTCAGAGAAATTTTCACATCCATCCATGCGATTTTGTGGGAACAACGCTGCTTTGTTTGGGTGTACGTGTTGAATTGCCGACGTCAGTCGCTGTACATATGCATTTCCTTAGTGGTGTGACGAAGCGAGTGAATTTTGCCGCAGGCAATAGTGGCTGGTGACATGAAGTTCCTTGCAACTGAAACCCCTGCCATGAAGTTATATAGGTGTACGGGAGTGCATATTTTTGGGGATGCAACAAAATTAGCCCAAATTTGATCTTGTTTTTTCCCAAATAAGGCATGAACAACATGTCTTAATAAAATGTACCATTGTAAACAAATCAACGTGTATGCATGCCTAATTACCAATTACCGGGGTTCAAAGCCGTACGCCCTCAACTAGCAATCAATATTCTGCATAGCCACATGTGAACAATTGTAATATTCATTGTCTTGAAAAATGTTAGTTAATTACAATAAAATCCCCAAAAAATTGCTGTTCATGCCACCACGTGTGGAAGGTGTTGTTCAGCATCTTCATGTTAGAGTTTTTATATGCGTTCTAAACTTATTCTTCCAACACGATCATCGTAATAGCTAATCTGTTCTTCTCTAGCATAGATGTGTGGATTTCTGTTAACCACAATCGCAATCAATTCTGGAAAAGGAGTGAAATATCAGGTTACGATCTAAAGTATTACATTGCTGCAAATAGATCAAGTCTGAAGTAAGGACATGGAAAGGAGGCAATTTAATACATAGCATGTAGCTTAGCTTTCCACATTAGCATTATTCACTCCAATGGGTTGTACTTAAACATTTACAGCTTCTAAAGCCACATTATGAAAACCAAAAATCCACTCCAGCTTAGACAGTTCAGAAAAAAATACAAATATGGGTCTGATACAGGCTAATACTGCAGCCTATATGATCAACTACCAGGAATGTGTACAAATGCACATATCCAATGACAAATGACTTATAACCTCAACAAGAATATTTCATAAAAACAGCAGTGCTTCACTGGACTGCATTAGCATTAGTGAATTATCCAGTGCAATAACGTACAGTTGCTACTTTTCATGAAAACTTCACTTCACAGCATTAAATTGAAACATCAAAATTTGGCAGGATGCAACATATGAAATTCATTGCATGAAACAAACGGAAAATATGAAAACCTAAACAGTATGAAACAGTATAAAATATGAAAACACAGCTACTTTACTGCCGCACAGCAAAGTACAGCTGCAGTTGCGTAGTTTAATTCTGTTCATGAATACATTGTGGTAACAGATTCACACTTGCAAATCTCACATCAAGCAACTTTGAAACAAGAATCATATTACAGCAACACCACATTACTGTCGCAAAACATTTTGCAGCTACATTTACATTTTAGTTGTGCAGTTTACAGCCTCAGCAATTTGAGCTTTACAAAAATTAGGGTTACCGTATTTATTCGAGTATAAGTCGCATTTCTTGTACCAAAAATTCACCCAAAAAGTCAGGTGCGACTTATACACAAGGTAACCCAGTTTATTCGCAGACGATCATCTGCCTACTGCGCCAAAACCAACGAACGAATGCTACGTTTTGCCGGGACGACTGCACTACGGTCCGATTACTATGCATGAAGGCTCTGTGCGCTTGGAACAGGACAGAAAATTAGCGTTAATCAGTCAGGGTATGAAACGAAGTAGCAACCTGGGTTTCCGAACAATCCATGCAGAGCAACAGCGTAACACTAGTATGACCAAATATTGCCGATATAAATCGGCGGATTTTGCCCATACGATCCATCATTAACATCGCCATATCGGCCGATATATATCGGTATGCCGCTACATCGATCGAGCTCTAGCGATGACAATCGCAAGAAAAACGCAAAGGCAAACTACGAGGCACGTTGTTAATCACAGACACATGACATTTTAGTTGTAAATCTTTGGTTGGCGTTATGGCTTCTAAAAGAAAGCGTTCCTGTTATGATGATGATGCTGCTTTTAAACTGAAGGTTGTAAAAATTTTGTACCGTTTGATCAGGTCAAATATGGAGGTGCGCCTTATACACGCATGCGACTTATACTCGAATAAAGACGGTAGTTGGAATGGTGGGTTACCACTACATGTTCCTAATTTAAAATGTTTCTAACTCTACCCAAATATAAATGAGGTTGTTTCAATTGTCCCAAATTTGATTTGGGCTGTTGTAATTTGCCCAAATATTTTATATGCAAATCTGAATGAAACTCTTCCAATTTGCCCAGATGGTTCCATTTGTACCCAAGTATGAATGAAGCTGTTTCAATTACCAAATATGATAGAGGCTCTTGGAATTTGCCCAAATGTTTCTAATTATATGCAAATTTCAATGAAGCACTTGTATATTACCAAAATTGGAATGAAGCTGTTTGAAGTTGCCCAAAATTGAATGTAGATTTTTCACTTGGCCCAAATTTGAATGGAGCTATTGCCATTTGGCCATAGTTGATTTAGCCTGTTGGAATTTACCCAAATTTTTCCAATTTATGGAAACATTTCTAACTTCACCCAAATTTGAATGAAGCTTTTCTCATTTGTCCAGATTTAATTGAAGCTGTTGGACCGTGCCCAAATGCTCCTAATTTACTCAAATGTTTCTAATTTTACCCGAAACCTGAATGAGTTTTTTAGTTGGCCTATATTTGATGAAGGCTGTTGGAATTACCACATGGTTCCAGTTCACTCAAGGGTAATGTCTATTTTACCATCAGGGGTAAAAAAGAATGGCAAAATAGTCTTAGATCACTTTGCTGTTGCTTTGGTTATTATTTTGCCTTAGTTGGGAAAATCGACACTACCTTCCTTATATGTGAATGTAGCTGCATACTTTGCCCAGATGTTGAAAATTTTTGCCCCAATAATGGCCAATTTTACAGTGTCAGGGATGCGACCGCATCCCCATGCCGTACGCTTATGTGAAGTTATATAAGTAACTTTTTTAATTTTTAAATAAAAACTTGCCGCATCACTTATCGTTATCGACAGTTACTTGACATTTCGGTGCGTTTCTGTAAGCAAAGGTATGTTTCATCGCCGCAGTATTGCATGCGTGAGCTTTTTTGTCTCTGTTGCAGCAGTGTTTGTGTGCGATGATGCTACAATTGCTTATGTCGGAACGTTTGCAGCATATTTCTTGGCGAAAGAAAATGATTCTAGTGTATCATTTACAGACGGTGAACGCACAAATCGAAATTTTTCAGGTTTGCAACGGTGCTTTTGACTGTCGAATTAACAATCACTGCTATATAACAAAATCAGTTTCAAAGTTTTGCTGATTAAAATCATTCTGAAAGATGGTGTAATTTAAAGCACATGCTTCTCCGTTTTATCGTTAAGAAATCCATGCTCCACAAAGAAAACAAATCGGTAAATATTTGCCACTGGCTGACGTTTGCATGAAATCAAGTCAAAAAGTCACTGTTTGAAAAATAGATGGGGGACTGGTTGGGATTGAGGAAATGATGACAACATGCTTGTCTTGCCTCCTAACGTAATTGAAACGTGGCTTTGTCGGCATGGAGTTTCCTTAACATTCTCCATCTCTTTTTGATTTAAGGCACTGCTCTAATCCCGGTATGAAGCTAACAGCTAATTTTGGCTTTCATTAAGTCGAAAAACAGTAAAATTACCGAGTTCTTGTTTGTCTAATTGTCCGATGCAGAAATGTCAAGTGTATTTTCTTCACTATCCCACCTGGATTAGAGACGCTGAGGTAATGCGTAGCTTATTCTGTTTCAATCGTAGATACTTCAAGCGTTTTCCGGTATCGAGTGTGGAGTTTTTTGAGTCAAGTTCCACAATTTTCGTCGCAGGTGGAAAACCGCGTGTGGCTATCGTTCGTCCGTGTAGCACGCTCAAACGTGTTTTTTGTTGCTCAAGGTTTTTAATCGGCTATCCCTTTCCACAAAAGACCCGACTAATACGTATGACACAAATAACCAACTAGACTGAGATGTATATAGCCTTCAGTAATCTACTGGAAAACATTTTTTGCCAACCCCAAATAGAGCAACAACGGTTCCCTTGTTGGTGCAAGTGACCCATGATGAAAACTGTGGGTTTCGACGCTTCATTGCGTTTTAAATTTAGTTTGAAGCCATTTGAGGTAAGGTTTCTTCTGCACTGCTTGTAAATCCTTTTATTTCAGGGTATGTGCTGAAAAGGCATCGAGTTGTATTGAGGTAAATTGACCGTGAAATCACTTTGAGCAAGGTAACAATGCCTGAATGTAACAATCGCACCTGGGCCAACTAAATGATTGCCGCCCACACTTCCGCACCACCGCGAGATGCCGTTTTTGGACAAGTAATGAATAGTTTTTACTCCTTAGGTAGGACAAGGAAGGATACGCCCATTTCACAACGAGACTTGCTGGTGGTGTCACAAAAACGAAAACTTCGAGAAGTGGAGAAATAGCCCTCAGGTGAGAAGAGTTTGTGGCTAGGTGACGTGTTTGTCTAGACTAGGGGTTCCCAACCTGGGGTGCATGTACCTCTAGACCTTTTGACTCTCTGAAGGAATACATTTAAGGTCCAGGCTCATTTGAACATTTAATTTTTGTTTATATTTCATACAGCCGCAACAAATTTGCTTTGAGACAGAAATGGACCTACCTTTGTGGTTCTAAAATTCTATTAAAAAATCAGTGGATTTTTGTTAGTTTACTCGGTCTTTTTCTCATATGATATTTTAGGGGTGCCTGCTCATCTGACGAAATGGTAAAGGGGTGCGTGGTTAGAGAAAGGTTGGAAACCCCTGGTCTAGAGCAGAGAGGTGGCAATGCATGCACTTCAGTATGAGTCTCAAGTTTCCGTAGAGCCGATAAATCCCTCATTGTGCTTTATTGCCATTCTCCACGTTGTCTATAGCTTGGATAATGTGTTTGCATCGTCGAAATCACTTGTGGTCTTTCATGCTTTTACGGTGTCGGTAGACTTCGTCAAACGACCCTCGTTTTTATCGAATCGCCGCGTGGAAAATATTCTGTTTCGAGTCGCAGAAATGGAAAAGTCAATTCACTAGTCTCCAGCTGTGACTTTTTACTTTAAAAATGAACAAAGTTCTCCAAAATGCACTCCACTTGGCTTCTGGTGTGTTCACTAATATTGGTTGCATCTAACCCTTGTATGAAGTAGTGGGATGCCATTAGTCTACGAGCGTAAAGCGAACTATTCCATATGCGCATATGCACCTACAAACGAATTTCCGTTCCCACGCACGTCTCGCGACGTCGACTGAAGTCTTTTCCGCAGTGTATATTTGGACGCCTAGTTCTCAACCTACTTAAATCCCGTGACACCATTTGCAATGCTGCACTAGTTTATACTTTTGACGCATTTCCTCTTCCAGCTTTCACCCATGTTTTAAATAAGTGAAAGTAGTAAATGTTCAATTTAACCACGTTTCGCATATTAAACTTTGTACTCAGAGCAAAAGACGTTTGCTTACTGCTGTAAGCTGTTCCCTTTACGCGAAAAGTAGTTTCGTCCTTGGGAGGTCTGCAGCCTAAATGAGGACTTTCCCATCCTCCCATTACCCTCATGCATTTTATAAATCGGTGCGTTTGGAAAGTCATCGCCGCACTACATTATAATAATCGTGATGGCGTCATTCATGCGTATGCCCTACATTAGGAGTCCCCAAATTACGGCCCGTGAAGTCATTTCGTCAATAATGAAAAAATAATATATTTACGAAAACTTTGTTGATTTGATAAAGTGTAACGTATGCCGAATCAAACACAATACTCAAGATGTCCGGCCCTCGAACTGTTTTGTAACACCTTATGTGGCCCTCTGACAAAAAAGTTTGGAGACCCCTGCCCTTTTTGCTTGTATTTCATCAAAGTAAATGTTTTAGCGCCATCAAGCGTATACTTTTCAACTACTTCCACGTACGTATCCTCGTTCAATCATGTATTTGTGTGTTCCGTATCATTGTGATGTATGCTTAAGCCTCGCGCATTGCGTGTGGGTGTGAAGACGTTATACACAATAAACTACAGAAGTTTACATAACTAAAAACAGCAAAACACACTACGGATTACATGTGATACGCAGTTTTAGCTTTTATCTATTATTTTAAGAATGTTTCGTGGTTTGAACTCAGCGGTTGACTGATCTGATTTAAACCTTCCGGTTGAAATATCCGCAGTCGCCAACTTTGGAAGTTGCGTTCGAAGCTGATTGGGACAAGAGTTGGGAGCCATTTTATATCGCAAGGCGAGATGTGCCAATGTTTGACGAACGCTTCAAGCAATACGGATTTGACAGAATACAACAGGTGCTGCGTCGAGTCTAGGTGCTGATTTGCACTCACTGCGATCTCAGTCGAATTTATTCTAGATACGCATTGCTACGCGTTTTGCTTGAAAACCTGCCTTTCTGGACATTGTATGTAAGTTCCAGCGGAGCGTGGAACTTGTGCCGTGAAGGCACGATTGTCACTGGCCGGACTTGAAACCTGGAAGTTGTTCAAGTTGAATCCCCTCTGAGCTTTTCGTTTTAGATTCGCAGAAGCTCCAAAATTGTTTTTTAATCGTTGAGTAACTTTCGGCCAAATCCCACAAGCATGTTATGCGAACTCAAGTTGCCCTTCTTCAGTTAGTAATACGTTATTCTTCTCAAAACATTCTCGCCAAGCCTGACATGAGGTTTCATCTATTTTATTTGCAAGCTTCTAAGGCTGTCCCAGTAGGGTTACGCAATCGTAAGAAAAATAAATACCTTGATGGTTATATTGGCTTTACAAACAGATCGTAGCCATTTGACAGACACGGCGCTGGCGTGTTTTCTACTTGGAAATATTTTTTTATAGATACCTTGAAACTTTCGAACTCTGCTGTTGTTCACAGCGCAATGTTGAAAAACTCGTGAAGTTTAAAAAAACGGGTGTAAAATTTAACGTTATTTCTAATTTATCACCCGGTTGCTATGATAGGAATATTTTTCTCCTTTTTTAAGAGAACTAAACTTTTTGTGTATACCTATTGTGCAAAATGTTGCTTTCGCATTTAAAGAAGACGAGCCTACGACCGCCTAATAAATCACTGCTTGTGCTGCCAAGCGAATTTAGTGCTTCGGTCACAAGTAGTTTTGACTTTCCAGAGCCTGTCAAGACCAGATGTCGCGTGTTTGGTAAATTATACAGGTGAAAAATACATTCGAATGGACTCGGGTCAATGCCGTGATTTTCAACCGGCCGTCCACGGGAGATCTTCGGATGTTCCGCAATGAATTCACTACCCCAGTTGGAATCTTATATTATGAGAGCAACGATTAAAGTGTTCCGTGGCTCTCGAAAAAGTACTGGTCAAATTGTTTCATGTCTTGAAAAACACTGGTTTAGTGCCTTCCGTCCTCTCACAGATATGTGAGATGCACGTGGCAGGCTACAAGTTCGTTGTGCTCAACAACGGTTTCCTGACTCACCACGGCTGGAAGTTTGCTGGAAAGTTCTACGCAAAAAAAGACAGCGATAACGCACATAATTGGATTCTCTTCAACTATCACTTTAAGGTATCAAACTCATTTTAATGTGCAATATATAAAATATTGGAGGAGTAAAACATTAATAACAAAACAAAGTTGCTTCGGTGCTAACGTGATACGAAATCTTCAGGTTTGCGTGCTAATGTGTTTTCCTGCAGTATGGTGACTTGTGTCTGCAACATGCTTTAGCTTCCTGTGAAAATCGAACTGTGTTTGTAACCTCCTGCAAGCGTTGTTCGATCGGTGAGTTGTTTATTGAAGCTTGTTCAGTATGAGCCCATGCACTTAAAACTGTTTTCATATGACACCAGTTTGGCAAACACCGTCTGATTTAAAACCAAAAGTGAGAACTGTTTGCTTGAGACCCCCTCCTTGAGATCATTCGATGGATATAATTTAACCCAAGCTTTTTATCTGAAACCCGTGCTAGCAGACAAATTCATATGAAAACCACCTGTCACGAATAATTTGCTAAAGATAAATATGAGGTTTATGTAGCACACTTCAGTCAAGCTTCTTTGACGCCCTCATTTGAACCCATTTGTTTTATTCACTCAGCGCAAGCTACTGTTCAACTAATTCGTGACGATCTTCGAGCTACACTGAGAAAAATCAATTTAAGCAGTTTAATATGTTCGAATGTGCACCTAAGATTTTTTAGGATGCTTTACGGAATAACTCGTGCCAGTGCACAGTATGTCGAAGCCTCTGACCAACACATTACCGCGACAATGTTTCGTTACTACAAGCACGTCTGCAGTTGGACTTCAGTGAATGCAGACGGTTTCTTGTGAGCAGCTTGTGGGGAACAAATACGCGTCACGATTCCACAGCTTTGAGGTAGTTTGGACAAGGTTTTGCACCAGAAGTTTCAGTTATTTGCAGTAGTTTATTAAAAAGCGCCGTTACTCCTATATATTTTGATCAAATTTAGTCGGCGCATCTCGAGGCGTGAAAAAACAATTGGAGTGTTTTTTTGACATGATGTGTTTTCACAGAAACAAGTGTTTTTTACAGGATTATCTTTTAAAGAAGTACGATACCAATCGAACATGCTCTCCTATTGAACGGTGGAATCCCCGCAACAAAAAGTAAAGAGAATTTTGTGGCGTTTGTGCATTCCGGCGTGTCAAGTAGCTAATCTTACTTTTCTCTTGACAAACCTATTTCGTCTGCACACAAAGAAATGAGCTATTTTTGCTTCAGTGATGATTAATATTGACGCAAATTTTCTGCTTTGGTATGCTAGATGTTAAGGATCAGGTGTTCCACCTGAGGTAGAGCTGAGTCTGCTTTTTATTGGGGGATCAGCAGCGCTCAATACAATAAACACATTATCGTGGTTTAATGTAGTGTTTGCATATCGTGATCATGGCAGGCAGCCTCATACTGCAGAGATGAACGGATTTATGTTTTGCAAATCCAAATCCGATCCAAAATTTTATTACAAAATCCAATACCAAATCTTGTGTAAATCCAAATTCCTATCACTTTTATTGGGCTAGCTAGGCCTATATGTAATGCCACTCAAAGATTCAACGATTGAATAGTTTGGAAAAGTTCATTTGACGCGAACTTGCAAACCAATGACTCGAAGTGACTCCACTCGAAAAAGTTTTAGATGACTGACTCCAAGGGCTTGTTGTGACTTGACAAATATGACTCGGGCACATCACTGCTCTCTTGTTCATGCGCATAAGGCTATAATACTTTGCCTCAAAGAACATAGTAAGTAGGATGAGGTAAAATGGTGAATATCGGTTGAGATTTCTAATGGCTTGCTGGCGAGGTGCAAACATTGCGTTAAATAACGGTGACTTGAGCCTTAGAAAAACGATCTCGCGCAGTTGTGCACAACGTTCTTTTAAAATTTTTTCCGAATTGCCGTTGATATTTCTTTGCTGCCTTGTAAGCCCAAAACTTAACACTTGCGCAAAACAACACAAAAAGACACAACACCTCTTGCAGCATTTGCAGTGATGCGCTCCACAAGAAATGTGTGTGATCGCGTTTGCTTTGGACGTTATTTATAGCCTTCGTTGTACGCATCGAGTTTAGCGATTTAATGGGTAAAACCTTCAGACCGTTTTATACCTTACGACTTACGTAAAAACGACTGTATTCGGGGACAGAGCAGCTGATGAAATGTTTGGTAAACCCTTTACCGATATCAACCATCAAATCCGGTTCGAAAACCTGTCTGCTTGATGATAGTGCTGGAACATCGTAACACTCAGATGAATGACTGTTGTTTCGTGTTTTTTTCGACTTCTAGGGGCCTTATACTGAAGGGAATAGGCCAAAATGAAATGATCATAAGTAAAAACAATATTTCAATGAGGTTGATCGAACCAGGGTTGCCAGGTTGGCCTGGCAGAAATCTGTCGTTTTTTCAAGTTGATTGCACTTAAAAAATGAATTTGACCTTTTGGCTTTTTACGCTGCAAACGTTTCCTCTGGAGCAAAGTAGTTACTATTCTATTTTTTTGGCAACACTTGCGAAGTTTTTGTGATAAATACGATATTAGACCGACGTTCACGTTCTGATGTAAGATTTGCGAGATGCCAGATTTGAAATAATTTTTTTTGCATAAAAACTGGAAATGCATGCGCTCAATATTTTCTTGTAATCTCCAAGCAGGCCCATAACAAATTCCCCCCTGGAAAAATGTGTAGGACATAGTTAAAAAATTTGGGCCCCTCTCAGAAAACTCTTCGCCCCCCTGGCGTGTCCTAAGCTGGTTACGGGCCTGGCTCTAAGCACGGCTCAAGGCTGCCAGAAAGCAGGGTTGCGGATTCGGGGGTGAAATATCCGAATCCGACCTTTCCAAAATTTCCGACTCCTTAATATAAAGGAATTAAGTTTGGTTGTTAAAATCAATGGAAATCGTGGTGCAAAGCAAGAAATCTGTTTCAACAAAAGTTTCAAAAGAAATTATACCATTTCAACAGGAATTCGCAATTTGAGAGTGTGATGTAAAAAATGATCCAATTGGACATCCGGAGTCGGACAAAAAATCCGACTCCCCAACTCCCAGTGTTGTTAGGAATCCGACTCCGGCTCGACTCCGCAACTCTGCTAGAAAGGTCTGCAACAGAAATGTAACAATTACATCGAGAATGTACAGCATGTTTGTTTCACTTGGTTATCTGCTTGTATAGGGTTAGTTTCGGTTTTTATTTATTTAAGAATAGCGTTCACGGAAGATGCTATTGTATGCAACTTACAGTATATAGCAGTACGTACATAACACTACAGTACATAGTAGGCTACCTGTAGTTTCCCAACGGTGTTGCAAAATTAAAATCTAGTGATATTCTTCTGTGTTTTTTTTACGACAGAAGCCGAAGTTTGACTTTTTTTCTGGCCTTTAATCGGTTTGGTCTTTTCTGGTCTTAATTTAGCACTGTTTGGCTTTTTATTGAAATTTTCATCTGGCAACCCTGGATCGAACAGCTGCTGTGCTGAACCTTAGACAACCCGGTGGGTTAAACATGTTTAACGCGGTCATCCGTTTCTTGTTTGTTTTTCAGGGGAATGCCCGGAGCGGGGCGTGGTCAAGTTCGCAACCGTCTCGCAAACACTCGTGGTGCTCCATTCGCTATGCGCAATGCTCACCTATAGTGGGAGATGCTGTGCAAGGTGATATTGCATTTGCCTTGTTACTGTGAGCCGATCACCTACCATCTGCTTTTCTGCTGTTGCAGAACAGTGGGTCGAGCAATTGTAGCTCGTTTGAGTCGAGAGGGAGTGAAAGGGATGCTACTATTTCGGAACAAAAGTCGACAAGGATGAAATACTGTTAGCTTGATTAGAGGCTGTTTTATTTTACTACTGTATTATTTTTTTGTTTGCCTTAGCGGCTGTTCAATCACGACACAGTGAAATTGAGAACGTATGCGTCGAGTTGACACTTTCCATTTCGCTGGTACGATCAGCGACAGAAAAAGGCTGATCTGAAGCTATTTTTACGCAAGTAAATGTTTACATACCTTCATGTCATTGTAGTCGAGACATTTGCTCCTGTGTTCGCAAAAATTTTGACCAAATTCTATTTTGCCTCCAACAATTTCACAAATTTCGAACAAAAAACAGAGTTACACTTGCCATGTGATCTGCTGCAATTCTGTGCGCAGGGTATCTGCGCAGAGCTTGTCAGATGCACTGCACAATCTCATAATACAATGAGTATGCACGGTAGCTGGACTGACTGGTAAAAAGCGAAGACCACATGCGATACTCTAACACAGGGGCGGCCAAACCTGCTCTATGTATGAGCCGCATATCGTAAAACCCAAGTTACAAAGAGCCGCAACACAAAAATCTGAAAACACGATTTTGCTTGCAATATACGTTTCTGTGACATCAATTATTTTTGGAACGACTTGCAAACGTAATACTGTACGGCACGCTAGCTGCTACAGTACCATTTTACAATACGTCTACACTTTGCGATAGAAATAAAAAATAAAGAACAAATATATAATTTTGCGGAAACCTCAAAGAGCTGCATGCGGCTCGAGAGCCGCAGTTTGGCTACGTCTACTCTAACAATACGTATTGGTTCGACAGCTAATGCATAGGTCAGTGTCCAGTGAGAATGCCTTGCAATAATGGAGAACCACAAAACTGCATGAAACGAGGTGCTGTTCGCTGCAGGGTTTCGCGCCCACTAACAAAGCGCTGATGTGGATAAATTTTAAAAGTGGCTGTAACATCCAAATCGCTGCAGTGTAAAATTATCTACCCTGCTGTACGCAAGGTTAGGACAAAGCAAATGTGTTTTGTGTGCTCGGTGTGCTGTACGTAATGCACAGAAAGCTGATGTAGTTAGTCCATGCTTTGCAAGGTTTTTAGCTGTAGGTTTGAAGCGATGTTTGCTTTTTTGAAGGAGTGTTTAGTTAAATTGTAAATTAGATAGGTCAGTGTTAGGTACGGGAAGGTACATTTTGTTGTGTGCTTTGTTTATTCAATCGTTTTTCATACGATCGAAAGCACTAATCTTATGAAATTACAGTTTATTGCAGAAATTATGGCATTTTCAAATTGAATGATCAAAAACACTTCTGAAACCACTGTTGAATCGCTTCCACCTCTGTTGTCTAAATTTTCTAAAACTTTATGCTATGATGAGGCGTACTGCAACAACTGTTAAATGAAATTCAAATTCTGAAGTAAACCAACATCTAATTTGATCACACATTTGACATACAGTACCTGTAACAGTAGTTTTCATTTTCTTAATCTATAAGAAAAAAATTGAGGCTGCTATTTGTAATTGAGTACAATTTTAAGAGTAATTGCAATTTTATTTGTTTAGCAGAACTGTAATTGTAACGTAATCGAAAAAATTGAAGGAATAATTGCATTTGAACGGAAATACAAGAAAAAAATCTTTCTGCGGTTGATATCTACCAGTTTCAAATATTAAAAAATAGGGGTTTTTGAACTAAACCACGTGCGTCTCTCTCTCATGCAGCGAAGCGAACTTGCTTATTGTCAAAGCTGACACACAAGTGTTTAAAAGCTAGAATGGGAGCCACATTACTGCTGATACCCGCTCGCACCTAAGTGTATGGGAAAGTTTTTACAGTGGAAATTTCCCTTCGGAAACGGTCTCATTGATCTTTACAAAGATCTATTTAACTGGCATTGCAATACTTACCATTGGTTATTGAAATACTTTTCTAGATGGTCCTGTGTTGAACTTTTCAGCTGGAGAACGGCTTCAGCTCAGTCGATGTACTTCAACGACTCCAAGCCACAGTGCCCGGAAGTGCTGACAATGGACCTCAATACTCATGCGTTGGAGAAATTTGTGTTGACGTACGAGTTTGAACACTTCGCAAATATCCCTCGTTATACAACAAGTAACAGTGAAACCGAGAGGGACGTGCAGACTTTGAAATATATGTTAGAGAATGAGGACGACGTGTAACAAGGTCTACTGGCATGCAGAGCAACAAGCTTGTGTCCGGGATTATACAACTGCCACTATTGCGCCCAAAATTCTTTTACCTACTTGGCACTTCGTGAAGTGCCAAGTAGGTAAAAGAAGCAAAACGATCGGGAAATCAAAAGGTTTATCAAGAATAAGGTCGTCACGCTTGTCCACCACCCCTGTAACTTCAAATTACGTGAGGATTGGTGGAAAAAGAAAAAGTAACATTGGTTCAGCTGCTCGTACTTTGCTCTGCGCAAAGTTCGTTGCAACATATTACAGTCTTTTCTGTTCCTGAGTGATGTCCTCGATTATCTCGTTCGTTTTTTCACTGTTTCGGTGTCAAGCGAAATTTCTGACTTACTATTGTTGGTCAGATATGTTGCTTCTCAGAGTAAGGAAATGAAGTTTGTCGATTATTTTTTTGATGTGTGTTGTGTAAATTAAAGCTGTTTGGTAAGCTGTGAGATACCCACAACAAGCTACAGTACATACGGGAATAGCTACAACAAACCTCGGTTAATCCGGATCTTCGCTAAAACTGGTGGTACGAATGATTTTTAACGTTTATCTTCATAAAAAATCTTCGGTTTATCCGTATTTTTTAATCCGGATCGTCGCCAATACCGGATAAAATCTGCTCTTTTCACATCTCATAATCCGGATTTTTGCATCTTGGAAAGATTCGGCAGCTTTCAGGCGCAACACAAGCGTGCTCAAAATCACCAACGAGCGTATAGAATTATGATAACAACTGCGTGCAAACATCCGCAACTGCGTGCAACATTCGACTAATCGTAGAGTCGATTATTGCGTCACACACGGGCATGGCTTATGTTAAACATAACGCTCAAGGCACGCCGCCGCACCACGGTTTCAGTCTATTGATCAGTGTTGAGCGTGCTTGCCTAGAACATTATACCTGAGTGTATTGTACTCGGTAAGATGTCCGGAGAGCATTACACCCTAAATAGAGTGACTGCTTATGGACCAGTCGCAGAAAAATCTGCGTCATTCCAAAACTCAAGATTTCTTTGCAGCCAAGTAATCTAAAATTATGAACTTAACATTGTTCACAACTTCCTGGATATGGCGCTTACTAGTCTGATGTACCATTGCAGAAGCATCAATACTTGCGTTTTGCTTCTGCGAAAGTCGGCTGTTGGGTCGTAAATGTGTTCAATTTAAGTAATTTTAACCAATATCTCAGTAAGGGCTTAGATGACATCAGAAACCATCTTTGCTTAATCCGGATCTTCGCCTAAACCGGATAAAATCGTCGGTCAAATCGAATCCGGGTTAACCGAGGTTTACTGCATAACCATTGAAAAATACTGGACTTAGTGTTAGACCTCAATTATATTTCTTATTGTAATCCCAACCCTAACTAGACACACTTACCTCAACACGAAACTCTAAGCCCTAATCATCAGTTTCCGCAACGCATTTGGTATGTAGAATATTACTCTGTGCATGTGCACATCGCGTGAAGTCAGAAATTTCGCTTGACGCTGGCATCATTGAAACCACCAGTACCTAAAGCTGATGTATGCCACGTGGGTTGTATTTTGAGGGAAAGACAGTGATTTCCTTATGCTGAGTCCAGTCAGCAAGATTGCACCTAAAATTTTTCGGAAGCCTTGCAAAAAAAAGCTGATATTGCTTCTCAAAGTAAAGTGTTCAGGTCTCGAGTATTGTGTTGGTCTAATTTAATACTTTTTAGACCAAGTCTAGATCTAAAAACGCTAAGGTTTCAACTGCATCAATGTTTGTCAGCGGTAGCCTATATGTTTTTCACGCTAAATATTCCGCTGGAGTCACCAAATCTTTTTATTTGCGATCTTGTGGTTTCAACTGAATGTAAACGTCTGCTTATATAAATAAATCGGTTATGTTTAAAAAAGAGCTTTAATTGTGTCAAACGTTGTTTTGCTATGACACGTAAGGGCAGCTTCTAAAATTTTATCATTTATGAGTATTCTACAGTGTATCCAAGTCGTTACTGCAAAGTCGTCGTATTTAACTTGAACATGGTGTGTAACGCAGTGTTCTGTTCTTAATCACTTCCTGCTTTGTACTGTGTATCAATGATCTGGTTAACGCAAGTGACTAACACTGGAATGTATGGATGATATAAATGCAGGTCTACATAAATCTGTAAACACCACTGAAGAGTTGCAAAAATGTTTTGAAAAAACTTTTGAAAGTTGACTGTTATTTTCGCCCCATGCAATAAGTTGTAAGTAGCACAAGACGTGTAAGCCTAGGCCTACATAGGCTATAGTACAAATCAATCCTGAAATAAAAAACTATGTCGTACTTGAAAAAATGTTTTATAATGCTTTAAGACTTAAGTGGCTGGAACAGAACCGTCGCCAGAAAATCTTCACTAGGGGGGATTTACGTTTGTGCAGGGAGGCTTGACATTCTAAAATTTGACAAAAACTCCTGATTTGTAGTGTTTGTTATTTCAATTTGGGGGTTGGGCTGGAAGTCACAAATTGATAACTTCATCATGCAAGGTAAAACTGCGAAAGCTGGATTTCTGAACGTGGAGTGCAAACATTGTCCATTGCCTCTAAACTGAACATGAAATTCTGTAAAGACATCAAACTATACTGAGCTCACTTTAATGCATAAGTACAAAACAAGCCTTGTAACAGTTGAATATGATTTGTCTAGAATGAATTTTCCGCAATGTTAGGGATACAGCTTCTAGCATAAATGGTTGCAGCGTGGGCGTAAGCCTTGTGTACAGTTCAGAAACGGCGCTTTGCGTAAAGATAGGTGATGCAGATGAACAACGCGTCAGCAAAGCAAAACGAGATTACTTCAGCATCCCGATCGATGGAACAGAGCACGGCAAGTGTGACACAAAATTGAATGAATTTTTAAATGTTATGTGCAATCCGACAAACAGAAATGACTTCTATTTTGAAAAGTGTCAGGTCGTATTCGTCGCTTTGAAAGCATTTACGTAATTGCGTTTGAGACCTAATACATTATTTGCACCAGGTAAGAAAAAATTAGGCTGTGAAGGTCACAATCAACTGTACGGTTATNCAAAATGTCATTTCTCAAGCAGTGGGTTGCACNTCACACGTCATGTAAGCAACCACGAACATAAATAATCAGAAAAAATGAGAATCACAGATAGAATTTTAGAATGACACGTTAGAATCAGAAAATAACTATTACATCACATAGCTTTTCATGGCCCCTCAACACTTCTTACCTTTGCATTCACGTTTTTGACATGGTGCATACACGTGAGGTATGTGGTAATTCGTGGAACGAAGCATTTTACCTATTATTGAAAACTTCTGTGTGATAACGATCGAATCCAATAGTTGCTTATGTGTGTAGTATTTCTTCTATTTGGCTACTGCATTCACGTACCGGCTAACACCTCGTTCTGTGGTGTTTGTGCTCTTATGGTTAAAAATGCTTGGAAGAAGTTGACGTAGCCGAAAATGTAGCGGTCACGGTTGGTCGCACATGGGATGGTGGTTTCCGTAAAATGGGAGTGCGTTAAGCCATAGACGTAACAAGACGATTTTGCAAGCATAGTGCTAACACGTTGCGGTTTTTCTTATCCTAATTAACCCTTGTAGTAGATCAGCGCTTGTTTCACTACCGAATGAAACTTCATGGAAAGCATTGTGACTGCAACAATATAAATACTTATGAAATAGTGCCTGAAATCACACTAGGTCATATAATATTTTGAATTCAACGATACTATCAATTTTGCACAAAGTTGTTCGCTATCGTGAACCCAAGAGCTAAATTCATAGCAGAGCATTGTAAAATTTGCGCAGTTCCTCAAGCCGCTACGTGTGCATCACACTCAATCAAATCTTTTGTGATTTCTATACCACAGAAATGTCGCTATAGCGAAAAAAACGTGTCCTTTCGTTGAAACGAGCGATTTTTCAGTTTTTGCTTATATCTGAGTAAAAACTTATTCTCCACTATCGGACCAGCGACAGAAAGAGCTGATCTCGTAAAAAAACTTTTAAAGACAGAAATTAAATTTCCATCTTATTTGTGCCCTCCTTTTGAAAAATTATTAATTAAACTTTAGTTTTCACATTAATATGTGTCTCTGAATCATATACAGCTCCGAATGAACTAGAATATATAAATGCGTTAAGAATATGTGGAATGTGCAAAAAAAATTTTACAACAATTCCAGCCCTAGCTGATCGCACAAAGAAGAGTTTTACTTCGGTGCTTAAAACTCAGGATGATAAGGCTCAAGTGTGGCTCCCACGACTTCAAAATAACAAAATTCTTTCTGGTTCTCATCTCTACTGTTCGAATCTTTTTGGAGTTAAAAGTTTTACAGTTCTAAAATTTGACAGAAGTCAAACAATTTAGTTGGTTGATAATCAAATCATGCTCAACTAATTTGCTGCTTATCTGTTAGCTTTCTTCAAATCCATACTTTGTTGTTTTCCAGGTGAAAAAAAAGTTACAGTAGCAAAATAGGTTACTTCTTGAAATGCGTGTAACTATTACTTTTTATTTTTGGATGATATGATCCATCAATAATGTCACAAAAAAGCGAAATGTTCCCCCCTTGGAAATTGATCAAGACAAATTTTTAGTCTTTGTGAACGTCAATTGTGCAAAGCCGCGGATCACACTTTTCAGATCCAAAACTTAACAGTAAAGAGGATTTTGTCAGTTACAGTTGATTAGAATAACATTTACGTTTTTTATTAAGGTTTTTGCGTGATTTTCTGTTTTTATTTATTTATTTATTTGTCATGTAGGACACAAGTGTGCCATTTTCATATAGTAGAAAAGTTTCGTGCCACGGCCTTACACTGTATAGCTCTTCTAGTAAAGCGTTGGCATAATCTTACTCCGTGTCTGCGCTGTACAGAAGCATCAGTTCATAGCTCATACAGGGTTGCCAATTTAGCGGATTTTGCGCTTCGAGTGGATTATAATCCTGTTTAGGTGCAAAATAATTGGTCTGGCGGCCTATACATTTGATCTTACTCTGGCGGAATTTTGCAATTTTTCTAGCTTAAGGTCTGTTTGTTTAGACTTGGCAACCCTGCTACTGTACTACTAGAGTAGTACTACTAAGTAAGTGCTTCTGAGACAGACACACTTCCAACAACGCTATGATGCAATGCAGTATCAGTATGCACATGTGCCGATTTTACTACTGTAGACACTGTCAGTGTCAGTTGGTGGCAAAGTTTACTATGCCATGCATGATCGCATGTCGATCAAAGAACTGAATTTCTGAACACTCACTGTATCGGTTGAATGGTGGCTTAGCTTACTGATCTCCACCAGCCAGAATCGGAAAACCGAAGGAACCAACCACTAAACCGATGTAGGTGTTGTCACTTCCGATGTTTTAACATCAGTTGTGGTGTTTTGAGAGAAATTTTTGATGTCTGATATATCATATAGCCTAGATGTTTTGGTGATAAATCTGATGTTGACTCAACTGGCCTGTTTTTTTCACAATTTTCCTGCTTTTTAACGTTTTGGGTTAAAAAGGAATTAAAATCCTTATTTTTAAGCTTCTTTCATAAACCTCTCACCCTCCTGTGTGTTATGAACGGTTATCATTCCAAACTGAAGCTCTCATAACTGTTGACTGTGTTGAGAATAGCATTTTAGTTACACATGACTGACTTCTTCATAATCACGACACTTCGATCCATAATAATTTTAAGGTTCATCGCCCATTTTTTTTTAAGTATTAGTAATGGAAGCATTTTAGCTTTAGGCAGTGGCTACAGGTACGCCTGTGGATCTTGATATTTGAAACCTTATTAATACGCCACCTGTAGCGTGACAGTAACACATGAGGAGAGTGCAGTTAAGCTTGGTAGAAACGTAGTAAACGCCAGACTGGAAAACATGGCAGTTGTCAACAAGATGTTATGCATGACAAGGAGATTCTTGGACGTGACACACGTGACATAACTTTGACATGTGACGTTCACGCAAGATTGCTTTTCACTGAAAACATAATGGTGTGTAAAATATGCTTTCCCAAAAGCTCTTACTAGTGACGGAGTCTCGAGACTTGGTCTCAGTCAGAAATGGGTCTTGAGACTTGGTCTCCGTCTTGAGACCCATTTCAAAAATGGCAAAAATGATTTTTGCGTGTCTTGGTCTCGAAGGTTTCAGGTCTCATTTCTGTCCCGAAGGCCACAGGTCTCGATAAACTAAACGCAGGACTAGAGGGCCGTGTTGCCAAATGAAAAATTTGCATTTTCTGTGGGCTGCCTGCTGCACAAAAGGGCGGGCCGGCAGAATGCACTACAGGACGGGTCAGTGGGCTGCACATTAAGCCGGGCCGGTGGGCTGCACAATAAGCTTGACTGCAGAGAAAAGAGCGGGCCGGAAGGCTGCTCTTTTGTGCAACCAAAAAATTTTTTTCGAGTGCAATCTACTACACTGGCCGATCCGTTTAAGCCGCTGAACAGCTCCCTAGCGCAATTGGCGGAGGAGCTAGGGCGCTGGTAAGGAAACCGAAAACTGCTGTTTTTTTTGCGAAAATCGCCAAAGCCACCCAGACGCCAAGGTGTTAAGCATTCACAATCAGGAAGCAATTGAGCATTGCAATGTTTACAGTTCATTCATCTAGGTTTAGGTGGGAAGCTCACTTTGCACTGCTGCGCC
>JGI24159J19872_10000919_pt1 | contig 30042 bp, 16 predicted proteins | sample Ectturendosymbi4_FD_19872 | JGI IMG/M metagenome (IMG submission 19872)
AATTTACAGACTGTAATGCGCCGTTTAGAACCGCAGCGCGACTCTTAAGTTACATCTCTCAAGTTCGAATCTAAGCGAGCTTGTTGCTGAGGGGGTCGTTATAATCGTTGCAACTTTTCATAACAAACTAACACAGACGAGATCGTGACGTGCAAGTCGCAGTAACACAGCAGAGCTGTGAAACATGCAGAGGCACAGTAAAACATTACGCCTTAACAAACTCTTACCACATCCACAGCGACTCCAGTTTCAATCCGTTAACACTCACATTTTGTCAATCTGACAAGGGCATTTAGATATCATGCAAATGTTCACATAAAAACATCCTCGTANAACTTTTCTTTATTGGGTGCAAAGATATATTGCANACAATTTTGCTTGAAATTAAAAGTATATTGCACATNTGAGCATCACATAACCTGAAACACTTCTATCAATCAAAAAATTGATCTACAACTCAGCCCCAGTTTGTATAGGCACTTTGCTCATATGATGTCGACAACGCAATTCAGGAGAAAAAAAACAATTTCTAGGATAAATTGCATTAACAGCAGCAGTGACAACCATTCCAATAGCCGAAGAGAATCAAGAGAAAGTTTGCAGGCAAAACGTCAATTTTCAATGGATAACGTTTAATTACCGAACAAAATCTGAAAAGCTGTGTGGCATGAGAACCTGTGTTGCACGTGGTTATATGAAATAGTGCTTGTTTACGTCATTAAAAGCGGAAGGTTGATGGTTACGTCGTCAAAAATTGAAAATGATATATATTATTTATTCCACTAAAAAGTGGAGTGTAGAAATTTCAATGTGAAACGTTCAATGATACGTGTCAAGCAAGACCAATCAAAACTGATATCAAACCAGCTACGTCAATTGTGCCAAACCAGAACGGATTTCCAGCTGGAAGAAACATAGGCGTAGCCAGAGGCCCAGGGGACCATGACCCTGTAGTCATTTTGTGCTTTGAGAATCGGCGTCCCAAACAAAAATACTGTTGCTCAAACGTTTTGCCCCACAAATGTTTTGGTCCCCCCAAAAAAAATTGGGGCTGGCTACACCACTGGTAAGGAAGCTTACAAAGTAATAAATCTCGAAATAAAAACGCTTCTAAATTTTGACAAACGCTTCGGGAATCGCATCGTTTTGCAGGATATTTCTGTTCTCAATTGCATGCCTCGAAGAAGTTTTTTTACCGCCAGTAACAGCGTTTTCTCGTCTTCAACGCAGTCATCGGACGCAGCTGTTCCTCCATTGGTTGATACGCCGTGTTCAGGGTCGATTCCAGTTCCATTCTGCGCGCTAACATCAGTGTTAAGGTTCAAAAGTTGTTGCGATCGGGTCGTGAACTGCAAGCGCGAAAAATTTGAACTGTGGCAGCAAGCGACAGAGATCAAACACCGCCTGTTCTCATTCTATTGTGCATGTTCATGCCTCTGGCACATGGGTGCTATACATAGCGCTCATCCGTTTCGTGGTGTATGATGCATGTAACCCCTCGCCTACCAAAGTTTTCAATCCCGTCAAAACATGTTGAAACGCAGATGTCAGATCAAGCAAGAAGTCATATGCCAAGCCAACTTTAAAGTAAAACATAATTCAGTACCAGCAAACGTTTCCAGTGGATCTACTCTATGTTGGATAGGAAAATATGTGGCTATAATGAATTCAAAAAAGCAAAGCCATTGACAATGTGCGCCATAACTTACTCATGTTCTCTTTTCTCCTCGGCAAGTCTATGCCTGACTGCTTTGGAAAGGTTAAGGCCACTTCCGCGGGCCACGTCGACCAAGTACAGAAACAATGTTGCAATTAATGCGACTGAACGAAAACAACAATATCTTTATTTTCAGTCCACTGAACAGTGAAGCGGAACAAGCTGATGACACAAAATTGATCGAGGGAGGTTTATTGTCTGACTTGTTATGGTCCCGCAAACAAGATGATTTAGATTTTATTAACACTTACGTGCGCAGACTGATCGCTGCCTCATTATTAACAACAACTGTGTCACTAATGAAGCATATACATTAAGTAGTACTTCAGCGACATTACCCAACTTGGTCGCTAGAAACTCATCAAAGGGTGACCAACCTTTCCTAGAATGTGTGGGTCTACAGGCATCCACACACAATTAATATTGTGTGATTGCCGCTAGCAACTATAAAGCTGCACAGAGTGTACCACTCGCATTCAACCGTCCGCTGTTGTGAAATAAAGATCAATTCCTTATGTTAATTTCGTTCATATCAGCATTCCGTGTTCACAATAGCGAAGTCCATACGGATTTTGAAGCATGCGTGGAGCAGCAGCGCACCAAGTAATACGGGTTATAGTTGTTTCTAAATTTTCGTTTGCCCGAGAACTTGTTCAGGCGTTTTAAAGGGTTTAGGTGCCCGCGAACAAACCAATTTTGAATGAATGAAATGACCGGAATCACAAATTTAACGTTTATTTCTGATAAAAAAACAAAAATCCATAGCAAACCTACCCAATTTCTGTGAATCAAACTTTTCCACTTATTTTTCTGAATTTTTCCATGGAACACCGAGAGACACATGCAAACTTACTGCAAGCGCAAGAGCAGAAGAAAATCCCGAGCATGAAGTATCCTGACTGATCCAGAATTTTACCGGATGCCATTGACAAAAGGGCAAGTGCGAGGTTCAGGATTGACAGCATGCTGTTGAACAAATGAGGTGTTTCGCACGCTTGAGGAAATAGCACAGATGAGGAATTATTGCAGCATCACATAGGAGTAAGTACGTGAGTCAAACATTGGTGGATATATAAAATCGCACTAATTTTTTTACTACAAATTTCTTTCATCAATGTGGTGTCCAATGCCAGCAGTGATTCAAAAACTTTTCAAGTAATATGGCAAAACATCATAAACGTATCTTAAAGTCGCGTGTAAATTAAAATTTTGAAACAATTTTGCAAACGAAAAACAAACATGGCCAAATGACGACTTACAACCCATAGGCGGTGGACAGTCTATTTTGAGGAACCAGGAAAGCGACCATCGGCCACAGGGCACACGAGGACAAGGCGTATGCTGCTCCCATAAAAGACTGCGATAAACAGAACAAATACCAGACAAAACTTTTCGTGAACGTATTGAAGTGTATGTGACGATGATGTCTCTCGCACTGATTGCAAATTAACCATACCGCATTGATTTTCTTGCACAATTGTTTCTGCACGTTTTCAACTAAAGCAGTTGGTAGTGCGTGACGCAGCCTGCTTGGAGGTTTGTTGAGGAATTGGAGGTCAAAACGTTTGCAACCTGAGTATTATTCAAGGTTTTTCTCTGAGTTTTAGTACCGGTCATCAGGTAGTTGTCTATCACTTAACCTCACTTATGTGAAGTACAAACGTCTACTGAAATCTTTTGGTTTGAACATTACTTTGCACGAAGACCAGTAACTTGACAAGACATCAGCTGTTAAGGCACCAAACATCGTGACAAACCTCAGCAAATGGAAGCAAAAATATTGATTTTGTCTGCCCAGGCCGACAATTGTGGCATTTGACATTAACCCAGCATCTGTAAATCACGTTGGCGGCGACAACGCAGTGGTATTCCCCGCCTCGCAAACAAAAAGTTGGGCGATCGAGTCACGACCAGTGCCGGATTAACAATAGTAACAATTGCTACGGGCCCCGCACTTTTGGGGGCCCCGCGATATTTTGCAATAACATTTATTTATTAAACTACTGTATATATAATATTTTTTCAGTCTAGCCAGTATTTTGTTTAATTTGCCATTAGTAGTGAGCAAAAGTTTTCAATTGAACGCTGTGTGTCCAGAAATTCTGGTTTGATGTTTTTTGTACATTTACGTAACAAAAGGCATAAGATTGCGGTCAGCAGCAATATAGCTGATTTTCTGTTAAATCTAGCCGAATTATCTCACTGTTAGCTGTACAATTATCAATCTACCAGTTAGCTGATTTTATAGCAGTAATTTACCAACCGTTTGGAAGGTTTAGCAGGTAACATATTCTTCTCCAAAACCCTGTTTCAACAGTTTTTCAAGATGAAAACTTTTACACTTTCTTCACCAAAAAATATACTTCTGTTCTTTATGACGCTTTTAATCGGGTAACACTAGGGCAAAGCACAACGAGCTGCCTGCAATTTCTTTGAATTTTTATAATGATGCAACGAAACTGCTTCAAGCAGATAATTGTATCATAATAACAAGTAATTATATACCTTGCTGAAGCCCTAAATGATTTGCTTGTGTGCCTAGTGAGCGCGTTAGGTCAAAAGACAGCATTGGTGAAATACGTTTTTATCCAACGGGACGATATTTCCAAGTGGTTCAGTTATGCTATTCAGTAGTAATGTCTGCTGAAAAACTTCCTGGTAAACCAAAGCTGCTAAAAGTTTCGACAGATATGGTTGCACGATTCAGAAGCTTAAAGTTCGCTGATTGCCTACTGCTTATCCTGCTGATTCAAGAAAAAGTGTTTGCGAAGTTTGCAATAATGCAATTATAGCGAATTATTATGAGCTTGAAAGGCATAACTGGCAGCAGAAGCACTCAGATAAGACTAAAGAACTTTTTGCGTGCCATAATGTAACACAAAGTTTTAAGTTACAAAGACCAGACTTAGAACGTTGTAGCGCTGAAGCTATATGCTCAGATTGTTTATCGCTGAGCATAGTTCTACTGCATACAAACATGCAACCCTTTGAAAGAGATCGTCAAGAACTGTGTGTCATAAAAAAACGTGGTAAGTTTTGGTAAGCTTCAGTTTCGTTGCTCAAAAGGTTGACTGCAACAAAATAGTGGGCCGAAAAGTGTGGTGGTCAAGATCGGCATTTTCAGCCCATGCTGATTGAGAGCAAGTGCAAGACGAAAAATTAATATTTTATATAGAAAGTACCAGATTTTAACAGAATTTCACTGTTTTTAGGAGATTTTAGCTGAAAATTTGTGCCAAGACTTTTAGCAGAATCAAGCAAATTTTTGTTACACCAATTAATAAATTTAGGTCACAACCATCTGACAACACTGGCGGTCAGCACGTTACACTCACACTTAGGGCCCTGCCCTTTTGACATTCTACCGCCCCCGCGATACCTCAATCCGGCATTGGTCACGAGTCCACGACCACAACCTCTCACAATCATTCAGCCTATCTACCAATTTTTTGGAAGGCGCTGTTCATCGTACGGTAACCGTTCCAACACGAAGCACATTTAGGCATCGGTCTGCCACCATCAAACATTGTGTTAAATAAATATACGTAAAATATTTTTATACGAACACCCAAACACGTGCCAAATATCAAGGAACATCCTGGTGCCAAGCGTGCGTATGTGTCTGAGCCCATCAGACATAAAACTTACCACTGGTACCCACGGGTTAATGGAAGTGAAAGTCAGCAGAACATGAGAACCCAGAGTTGTGGCGACAGCGGCAATCATCCAATACACATTGCAACCGAATTTGTCGACGAGGAAGCCCAACGCTGGTGCGAACGGCGCAGTAAGGATGTAGATCATGCTAAAAATGACGCAATAAAGGCAATGAAAGCAAAAATACAGGCTTAAGCAACACGAACGTTTTCTAAATCTCCCAACCATGATTACTCCTGCACCAATGAAAATGTGTACGGACCTCGCAGTCCCTACAATTTACAACCATGAACCAGCCTTCAAACATTTGCAAAGGTTTAAATTTTCTAATATGCAAACATATGAACAAGAAAGGATTATACAGATCAACATTTGAATACTGTACAAAAAAGTAATTACTTGCTTGAAATATGTACAAAACAATGAAAATCCAAAGGCTGACTTCCAAATTCTTCCTAAAGTATTTCAGTTTGATGACGCTTTTGTTCCTATTTCTTGCTTATGAGTTTTTCACAACGTGGAAGTGTTGCTGATAACAACATACACGTTTGCCTGTGCATTCAAACGATTTCTACATTAAGAAAGAAAAAAGCCGTAGATGAGTACTAAATAGATCCATTTCCTGTCATTAAAGACGGCCCCATCTCGGGGCCCGGGGTGGTGCGAGAACCCCTGTTTGGGGACCACGGTTCTAAACCTCGAACGTGATCCACAACGTGGCGACGTTTCAGGCCCCAAATTATTTCGATTATGTAGAAATGCTTCAAATTCAGAATTAATTTTAATTGTGTGCTTTAGTGCTCGGTTATACAAGCTCAGGTCACTTTAAGAAGGGCTTCCATTCCTAAATGATAAAATGTTTAATGAATAGAGGAACAATACTCTTTGAAAGTTGTTCATATGGAAAAAAGAAGTAAAACGGAACTCAAAAATCAAAATGCATGTTACCCTATGAAATACACCACACCACGACTACGCAATTATACAGCGCAACAGCAGTTTGGTGACCAAGTACTGGATGTTGCAAAACCAATTACTGGATGTTTATTTCGACCTAATTGTGAACATCAACTTTCTGACGTCAGCGTGAAAAGTGTAAATTTACATTCGCTTAATTAAATTTGGAAAATGAAATGAGATGTTTGCGTCATACGATTTACATCGAACCTCAAGTGGCCAGTATTTTTTAAGTTTGCTTTCAGTGCAAAATAGACGAACATTTTTTTCAGTCTTTTGTGTCATGTCTGTCCAAGCAGTTTTTACACCTGAGGTGGACCTGTAATCGCTCACAGCGACAGGTGACTTGCTTGTTCTTCAAAACAATACTTCGCGCTTACCTGTTTAGAGCGCTCGCGGATGATGGCGAAGATCCAAACTTTTTCTTGAAAAACACTCTGGATAAAATCGAAAAGGCGATAAGAGATGCATGTTAATGTCAACACGCCACATCCGCATAAGTTGTTCTTCACACAATGACAACATGCTTTAGTTTCAGGTATACTTTTCATAAACGAAAGTCTGCCGCTTCGATCTTACTATTTCTGGTGTACAGTACATAAAGTACAATGTCGCAGGGTAGCTGCTTTGACTGAATGATTTTAAAGGTTGTCATTTTTTATGCATTGCAATCAGCCGACGCAGTAAAACGTAATATCAAGAGTGTTCCTTTAATGAACAGGATTTTAACGCTTGAAGAGAATCCCACTGTAAATACATTAGATAACTTGCTGGATGGCATCACCAGCAAAATCACAGACACAGACGATTGAAGCAAAGTTATATGTTGAACATGGAGCACGAGGGCGACATTTCGAAGAGTGACGCTGAGCGCATGTCTATATATTTCCAATAGATTAAATTATCATATCAGCGATTACCACAGCAGGCAATATCTTGTTGGTTAACCACCATAGATATTTGCCTTAGAATAACCTTTCATTTAAATATGGGATTTGTTGCCGAGGACGTCGAAGTGGGTACAGGTGAAAATCTTGGCCCCGATTGGATTTTTAAATGTTTTCATTAACGTTCTTGTGCGAAATGTTTTCTCTCAGCTTCGAGTTGGAAAAAGAAAATTCCACTACTGATGTACCCCAAAACACCAAGAACAACCAGCTATTGACCTTCCCTTTTTTTCTACGAGCCATTTTATTGTTGATCAGGGGTATTTCTGCGCCACGCGATGCTTTTTGGAAACTTTCAAATAATTACAGTTTACGTCATTTATTTTATTCACCGGTGTTTTAAACACGGCTAGCGAGTGAACAAATTTTTTTTAAACAAAGGCAGAGACGGCTAGAAATGATTTGCTTACAATCATGACACCTTTGGCAAGAAATAAGATGCAAAAGCTGTTTCTGGTCAGGTCCAAGTACCGCCATTGTTTCGTCAGCGTCATACTGCGGCCTCAGGTTACTTTATAAATCCTGATTATGAGCAATGTGAGTTTGAGACCGTGGTGGATAACAAACTGCATCCAAAACGGAAACTGGTGAGCACCATTCAAACTGAAGCGAAAAAATCAAAGTGCGGCCTCACACCAACTCCTGGTGCGTGTATTGTAGACAGATGAACAAGTGCAGGCGCGAAAAAGTGAAGACAGCAATTAGGTCACCAAGAGCGTNCTACTCCAGTTCTGGGTTTGTTTAGTGTACAGTAGAACTAAGCTAACGCCCAACTGANTTGAAAAGCGATCAGCCACAATCTACAAATCTGTGACAGGAATAAGTCAGACCAGAAAATACATGCAGAAAACACGCACTGAACGACTACTCCTGTGCTGAAGAGAGATACTCCGCTTGTGGCTATACCCAGAGGCGGCTCGTCTAGAAGGGCTGCCGGGCTGCAGCCCTCCCTGAAAAATGTAAGGCAAAAGATTCCGCCAAACGGACAAACTCGCCTTAAGTCTGGATTTAGTTGCGAAATTTCACAACACAATCATTTTCGGTACTTCCGACACAATTTTGATTCAACGTTTCCTAGGATTCCAACAAAACCAATGCTTGTTTCGCTCTTTTCCAACGACGCCGCTTATGCGCTGACGTTTTCAGCACACTTGCCGATGAATTGGCGGTTTCGGGGCTGTCTTCGGCACAGCCCCATAGGAAAGAAACCAAACAATTAGCTACAAGAAACATGGTGGTATATCTGCCTATCGCAAAGCGTTTTTGTTATTTTGACGATGAATTTTAAAAGAAAAAACGGAGGAAATATGATCTTGACTGTTTTTCACCACATGATTTTGTTGGATATTGAATTTTATAATTAAGTTTAACAATGCTTTTACTAGTACTTTGGCGATATTGCCGGCATTGGATTCATATCTAGTCGCCAATCTCGGGCTGCGAAAATACAGCCTTTCGTTTATCTGGACCAGTAGGCTAAGCTGATGAGCTGTCCAGGGTTGGTGTTTGAAGATGCGCGGCAGTAGTTGGTGGATATCATTCTTGAACAACAAAAGGTGTGACTGATTTAAAACACTGAAATGTGAAAATTTTGAAGTATGAGAAGTCTGGCAAACCTTTTAACATTCACGTAAACCCTTAATTTTTTGGTAAGGTGAACATTGCAGCTGCAATTTATTCAGGATAACAAGCTTTTACTGGAAAAGCATAACAATCCCAGTTACAAAAAACAAATTTTGTGTAAAATCATAAACTGTTTGAATTTTTTAGAAAATTTAAACTTCATTTGAAAGATCATGATTAAATTATCCGCTCAAAGAAAATGGCGGTAGCCTATATCTGCTGCCATAACACGGTTTGAATAAAATGCTAAGCTTTGTCTTCTTAACAATAACATCTTAGTAGTCGAGCGGCATATTCCAACCTTAGTCTGCGAGTGGTCCTGGTTTCGACTCTCGCCTTTACAGCTTTGGCGGCAGTGGTTATGCGTCATACTTTTGATGGGACCGGGTGGGTTAATTTTTTTGTGTTCGTGTTTAGGGTTTCATTTCGGTTTCATTAAGTGAATGTTTTCTATGTATCAATAAGGACACCTGAAAATTACCAGTTTGATAAGTCTAGGACTACTGGAGTGACTGGAAACGCCATAATAAACAGCTAGGGGCAGGGCGACAATCCTGTACGTTGAACCAGAGATGAAATTTCGCAGCCTCCCGCCTATTTTCACCACGAGCCGCCACTGGATATACCGAGTCGAAGTTCTGTGGGAACCTTTTCAGTAAATCCAATTGTAGCATGATATGACATGTTATCATAATGTCAAGACCTGGAAACGTGACGTACGATGGAAAAAAAGCAAACGTACAAAGCTTGACTGATTAATTATTTAAAAATAGAACTGTTGTTGAGTAAGTGTCTTACTGGCCGCTGTGTATTAATATCTATCAACCTATCCACCATCTGTGGCTAGCTATAAGCTTCTTGTAGCCGTTGAGGATGTTTCGAATAAGCTTTATATACCAAAACGGAAAACTGCACGTCACTTCTGAGGTACCCACGTGATTGCACGTCGGAAGAGCTAAATATTTCAGGTATGATATGCGGATGAAGCCATATGCGCTGAAGCTTTGTGCGTCATAGAATATCTACGACGCAAAAAGACCACTTTGAAAAAATTCATAAGAAAATCCTATCCACGCTCAGGCTTCCATGTTCCCATCAAATCAATAGATAGCACATTCAAGTCATCCAAAGAGTCCCAAAGAAAGGTGTGGCAAATACTTTCGCTCCGGGTCAAGATGCAGGGTACGCCTGAGCGGAGAAATCTTTTCCACCTTGTATAAGAACACATTCTGCGATTTCAATTGGACTGATTTTATGTAAAAATTGGGTCGTGCCCGGCAAAACCATTTCGAACCTTGTTATAGATGGAGATAAACACGGCTGAAAAGTAATTATGCTCCTCTCTCCTAAAAACTGCAGATGTCCGAAATTCATGGGTGTGGCGAGCAGCCAGGAATGCGGAGTCGGAAACAAATATCCGACTCCAACTCCGACTTTCCAAAATTTCCGACTACGTCTCCCGACTCCTTAACATAAGGAGAATGGCATTTAGCTGTTAACATCAATGGAAATCGTGTTGCACAGCAAAAAATCTGTTTCAACAAAAGTTTCAAAAGAAATTTTGCCATTCCAACAGGCATTCTCAATTCAGAGTGTGATGTTAAAAGTGATCCAATTGGATGCCCGGAGTCGGGGTTGGACAAAAAATCCGACAACGACTCTAACTCCCAGTGTTGTTAGGAATCCGACTCTGACTCCGAATCCACCCAAAAAGCTACAACTGCTTACGATTCCGACTCCGACTCGGCAACCCCGGGAGCAGCCAAGTATTTTCTCTAGGAGGGGGTCAACAGGTGTGAAAAATAATTTCAAAAACTCCGAAATTCGGCGAAAAACCTTTCCTGCTAAACTTTAAAAAGCAAATTATCAAATATGAAAACCCAGGGGCTCATAATCACTTGTATCTCCGGCGCCCACGACGGCATTGCAGTCCCTTCCATTCGGCAGTGTCTAANCGTCTTGACCATGCTAAAACCTTACGACCGCTAATGCACTTACGAAAGTCACTAATCACAGATATCGTTAANAACNATACCAAAACTTACTTTCCGAGGTCAATAAATGGGTTCACAGACCCATTAAAACTAATGCACACAAGAAAAATGAGCCAGAGTTGAGCCGGGAAGGTCTTGACGTCGGTGAACTTCACTTTCTCTTCAGTCACATCGTTCTTTCGATGCAATATCCTCTCAGCACGTTTGTCCATATATGCCAGAGCAAAGGCGCATCCAAGAGAGAAGACGCATGTCAATGCAGCTGCGCATGTATGGGTCAGGTGATGAAAAATACGAATTCAGTACTCTCAAAAAAGTTTTACTGATAGGATAAGACTTCGCAATAATTATGTTCTACTTGTGCCAATTAGATGGTCTAGGCTCGTTTACTGTATTTACACTGTTGCCGTTTCGTTTCGTTAACACATGCAAATATAACCTGTCCTTCTTACAATTTGAAATATAAAGTCGTGTTCATATTAATCAACTCCTCAACTGAAACACTGCATTTTAATGTTTTTTCATATAACCAAGCTGCTGTAGAGCACTTTCAAAAGATTGCAAAATTTTCTTGAGTGAGTAAATTAGCATCNACGCAANNGTAACTGGTGGTTGTGGTAACATCACATCACAGGGCTGGGAAAGCAGTGCGCAATGAAGTCAATAAAACAGTAATTACATGGAAAATACCAGGGTTTGTTTTGGGGAGAATACTGCTGCATAAAATTGATATACTTTTTACAATCATAGTTTTGAACCATGCATCTTNAAATTATAAAAATGAACATGAGGTATGTGTTGTGGGAAATGTTCAAATTGCAGATTGCCACGGACGTTCTGAAATTACCAATGAAAAGTGTTATTCCGAGTGTTCTGTCTGAATGGATTCCTTGTTTGACCATGTTGTACACCGGTTCCATCACGTTCATGCTTACAGAGCCTGCCTGAGCGCAAAATAATCAAAAACCTGCGTTATGGTGAATGCGAGCACCACAAGCAAGACATTTCCAGTACAATGAATCAAAGAGATCAAAACTAAAATTGAACTGAAGTTGAAAGGAACAGGTTGGTGTGCTTAAAATAAGAAAAACACATGTGTTCTTAAAACAACAAAAATGTAAGTGTGCTCAAAACGCCAAAAACCTACGACTGTTATCATGCCAAACTGTAGGCCAAACACGAAATTGAGCTCCTTTCCCTTGAACCAAAGCACAGCGAAAGTATTCTGCGCCACAGCGAGCGACGCTCCACCAATGCCGAACAAAAATCTCCCGACGATCATCAACCACACCTTTTCAACCGTAGCTCCTGCAAAGAGCAGAAGGACATTCCCACTATTCAACACGAAAAACGGACAGCGGAAATTAATGCGGAAAGACAAATGCGTTCGCACATGAAGACTAAAATAGTGTGTTTTTCAGGACTCCATTTGTATAGCACCAATGTTATGTATGCATGCATTCGTTCATTTTACTCCCTTCCTTTTCTTTGGGTGTTTTGTGGACGCATCAGCTCCGCAAAGACTCGAAATACCTCACAGTCAACAGCAATCTCAGGAAAGATCCCAGAGTCAGAAACCGAGTCGGAGTCGTAAGGAGTCGGAGGTTTTTGGGTGGAGTNGAAGTCGGATTCATAGCAACACTAGGAGTCGGAATCGGATTTTCTTGTCCGACTCCGACGCAGAAGTCCAATTGGATCCTTTTCACATCACAATCCGAAGTTGAGATCCCTGTTGAAACGGAACAATTTCTTTTGAAACGTTTGTCGGAACAGCGATTTCCTGCTGTGAACCACGATTTCCATTGATTACTAATTGCTACAAAATTGTTAGCAGCCAAACTTCATTACCTTCCTGTTAAGGAGATGGAGTCGGGAGTCGGAAATTTTGGAAAGATCGGAGTCGGGAGTCGGAAATTTCGAAAATGTTGGAGCCGGAGTCGGGCGTCAGAGTCGGAAATTGTGGAAACGTCGGATATTTTATTTCTGACTCTGCAACACTGAATTCCTCAGGGACACAAAAGACAGCACCCTACATCGCCTAAAAACATGTGAAGATTGGGAACACATGGCAAGGAAGCACCGAGACCACCAGATTCATCAACAAGTGGCATTCCAGCCTATGGAAGGACCCAAAATCTGAGGGAAACAATATCGATGTCCCTTTCACCCCACAGGGGTTTACTGCCGCTCTCTAGCTTCAAAAACAGGAGAATGTCCGGGTCTCGATTATATTTTTAGGAGTTCGTACTCCACGACGGGTTGACACGCAAATATTTGTAATCCGATTACCTCACTTCCTGCATTGCCCAACTCAAAATCAACAGGTCTTGAGAAGATCTCTAATAGCTGCTATTCCTTGGACTGGGAAAGCCATTGGAGGCCAAAGAGTTATCGCTTTCTATCCCTGCTGTGTGTCTTCATTAAGATCCCTGAGAAACTAATTCACACTCGTGTCGAACTAATCNTTAGCCCATTGCTTTCGTAGGAACAAGCGGACTTTCGACACAGGAGGTCGATCGTAGACCAGGTCACTCAATGGACACAGGGCATCGATGAATGCTTTTCGGCTAAGAAAAAGGCCGGAACTGTGTTTGTCGATCTCACTGCAGCCTAGGACGCTGTATGGCATCGCGGCATCACCTGGAAGCTGCTACAATTGCTATCTGACAGTCACATGATCCGCATGATCATGGAGCCGGTTGGCATCCGTCACTTCACCCTCACCACCTGCAACGGCAAACGAAGCAGGTAACGAAGCCCCAAGAACGGCCTCCCACAGGGGTCCGTCGTGATGCTCTCCTCTTCAACATCTACATCTCTAAACTTCCAAGCATAGCCTCCCGAAAGCATGCATTCGTTGGCGACCTAGCAATCACGCATGCTGATGCAGATTGGGAGGCAGNAGATAGGTTGCTAAGCAAAAACATGGCAAATGTAGGTGAATACTTCCAGACATGGAAGCTAAAGCTCAGCACTACAAAAACGGTGTCGGCAGCATTCCCACTTAACAAAAAGAAAGTTACGAGTGAGCTGAAAATCAACCACAACAACGAAATATTGCCCTTCTACTCCGAGCCCAAATACTTCTGATTAACTTGTGACTAGTCGGTCACGTATAGCCAACACCTCAAGCCAATTCGCAAAAAATTGACATAAGCTTGCTGACTCGGACTGGAGTGCTTGGTCAACAACTTTTGAAACAGCCACCTCAGCCCTGGCCCATTCAATGTCAAAGTACTGAGCTCCCGCCTGATGCCGTAGTGCCCACTCTCGCCCCCATTTGCCTCCATACCAGTGACGGAAATTTCCGCTCGTGTTTACACAAATGGGCCATGGCCCCTTCTGGGGTTTTTGAGGGTGGCGCAGACGAACAAGCCGTTGACCATGCTGTCCTCCTACGTCCAATCCATCAACCTCATGGACTGCACGACCTGACGGTTATGGATGATGAGACAATGGATTGGCTGCTCAACACCTGCCCCGAGATCGAGTTTGAAATCTCAGTGGGTTGTAACAACTCGTTCAAAAGACGAAGAAGAAGCAATCTCAGGTAGATCTGCTGGCTCTACAGAAAGACGGGAGTATGCAAAGTCCAAGATATTGTCTCCAGTCCTGGTTTTGGACGAGCTCCAGGCTGCTATCTCGTAGGTGCAGCTAAAATGACGTGCCTCTGCAATCTTTGCTGGGACATTCTGGACACAGACCCGAAACTACGCAGCTGGAATTTCTCGATTCGGAGCAGAGGTGGTCGCGAATTTCACAGCTCAGCACTTTGAATGCTGAGCACACGCTGCGAGCTCCTTGCAAAGATCCCTTCTCTGCCACTTGAAGGCTGTTCATTTTGGAAAAGAAAATAAAGTATCGTTTTATCAGCCATAAACCGCTACTAACAGTGTTTAGGACATGGGTAGAAAACTTGAAAACAAAGCCTACTAGCCTTACCAGTGCAACGGCAAGCTTTATATCCGCAAACCAAAGAAAACCAAACGAATGATCCCTATTATATCAGCAAGGTTTATTAAAAATTGAAACAGTTGAATATGCAGCCCAAGTATTGGACAGAAGCATTATTGATTGAAACTGCGTTTTGCATCCGAATAAGCATGGGAAAATGTCAACTTGATACGCATTGAATTTGATGAATTTTCATTTGAAAACCAAAAAGCGCAAAAAACAAATCTAATTTTTAAAATCAAGTTATAATTATGAAAGCAGTCACAAACTACAAAATAAAATGCAGTAAGCACGCCGAAGGTTCGTGCACACGTGCACTTCCATTGGTATCATAACACTGAGATTGAACACGTTTCTGCGATTTCACCGCACTGATCATACCAAAAGCGAAGATCAGTTGCCCAACAAGACAGATGAGACTGAAGATTATGCTTCCCAGACGAATTCCAAATACTCGGTCCAAGAGGAAACCACCGAAGAAGCACAGAACCACATTAGGCCACGAGCACCTGAATGAAACGTTTCACATGAGGGTAAATACCTGAGGACAAAGTGAAAAGCAACAGAGAGCTGGCGTTTCCGAAACATTCAGAGATATGTTTATGAGTAATTAGTCCCTCAAAGGCGACGAAGTCAAATTAATCCACAAATTGAGAGATCACCTGACGACAAGTAAGGAGCACTAAACCCAGCTGCTGAATCACAGCTATAAAAATGCCGCGATGACCCATGCCGAAACTATAGTGCAGTGTTTCTCAATGGGGTTCTAGGTCCCCCTTGGTGACCACGGAGCGGTTCTTTGCGGGCCACAACCAGAGCCCTTCGCTACGCAGCTTTGCCGTGGTATTGCATAGTCCAAGAGTCACGATATATCAAGTATTCGCCAGTTAAACACAGAAGGGGGCCACTGCTCATTAAAGTTTGAGAACCACTGCAATAGTGGAATGCATAGATGAAATATATGGCGGCGCTTTTGTAGCTCTGATTCAGTAGCTGTGGTTGAAGAGCATCTCCTTCGAAGAAACAAATACTTAAATGTGGATGTGCGTAAGCCCTGAAAGCAGAGCCTAGTCGGCCTATTCCTCGAAGGCTTACAGAAAACCTGTACCTTTCAACTGTAATCTGTGTTTAGTTTCGTTTTCTTTGTATTATATATTTTACTTATTCTCTCAAATCACGTACTTTTTCACTTTTAATAAAAATGGAATGTTGCGTTTGAAATAAAATTTAACGTTTCGTTTGGTTTCTGTTGCTACTCAGGACAACAGCTACTAGCGCGGCGGGAAGTTGATCCAGTGTTGTAATATGTGCCGGGCTTTTCGTGTCGGATAGAGTTTAGTGCTGAGGTTAAGTTTGTCAAAATGTTTCCGGCCGATGTCGGGCCTGCATACAAAACCTTTTCATAACAATCAGAGTAACGATTCTTTTCTTTCATGACGTACATTTGTTGTGCGGGGACTTCCGTGAGTGATGTGATTGTGATTTTTCTTCAGCTAATTCTATTTCCAAACACAGCTGCGTTCTTTCGTGCTTAGTTCGGATTAGTCTCAGCACACTCTTTTTGTAAAGGCGATAGCGATTGGAAAATTAGCACGGTATAGAGTTNCTTCGATAAGATCAACCAATTACGCGATTCTTGGCTTGTTTTGAAAAATNATGGCTTACAGAAATGTTTTTCATGCTTATAGCGCTCTCGTAAATTGTTTCTTTTATACCTACACCTTGGATATTTCCTTTTTTATTGAGTAACATTACATTCCACAGTTTTATCGTTGACTAACAACCTAAGTTTGTGCTTGTTTAGCTACATTTGTNATGCAACGAAACCCTAACAGATTAAGTTTCTTATATACACCTGGACATACCGAGTTTCGGAAAAGTATGCACGTTGTCGCTCGGTGCTCTAATTNGGCAAATACGGATGCGACAGATGCACTATTTAGAACTAGTACAGTCTAGATGCACAGTCTAAAACCTTTGCAAGGTTTGTAAATCAGTGCTGAAATACGATTGTAAAACGACAGGATCTTCCCACATAAAATTCAATACCAACAACTGCAAGTCTTTCCCGGATGAAAATAAAAAGCAACAGCCGCTAATTTAGCGTTTCAAGTAGAATATAAAGCTTTATAGATATATAACTCGGAAAAGCTGGACATTAAAATGCGGAATGAGGGTTTTGCGTGCGTGGTTATTGTGCTTTACACCCCCTAAAAATGACGGCTACATTAATCTACTGCAGGGGTGGCCAACTTGTCTTTGACTGGGATCAACTAGGAAATTTATTGCTAACTCGCGATCGACCGGTCGCTAATAAAGTCACAAGTACAAAATGCCAAAGTTGAGTATCACACGTGCAAATACAGAGTACCATCGCCAAAGTAAGTGATTCACAGATACTGTAGAAGGCAAAGTGTCTGTTACGCCTAAATCATAATTGTCACGTAACAATAGGAAAACATATTATAACACCTTCGCGGATCTGCTTTGCTTGCCTATGGTCAGCCATCGCAAGATGCACCAAAGAATATACGTGACCAACCAATTGATGGATAATTTTTATGTACATTCTGTGGTATTGATTGAAAAATGTTCTTTTCAGGTATCTTGTCAATTCAATGCAAAATCAGGCTCGATCGACCAGCCGACATTCGGCGATCGACTGGTCGATCGCAATCGACTTGTTGACCACCCGTGATCTACTGCAATAATTTATGACTGTTTTGTCGCCAATTAATGTTGAAGCAATCAGGTTAATTAAATCTTCAATAACAAGTCGTTAATTGTAAATTATTTAATAATGTTTACATTCCCACGCCACCAATACCCGCAATTGCGCATATCTTGAGTCACTCGGTAAATTTGGCTTTTGCGCCTGCATCAGGCTTCAAAAATAAGTTTCTGTCTCAGGCCGGGTTCGGGCTTCAAAATGAGGCCTATTTACAACTCTGGATTGATCAATGATCACATCAGTAAAAAGTGCTTTCTGAACAAGCTCATTAGTTCCAGAATTTTCCACACGCAGCTGACTGTTTCGTTCAAAAGTTACAATTTAGACGAGAAGCTACAGTACAACAAGTGCTGAATCCTTTCACAGCAGTTTATTTAATTCTTTAATTGTTCACGATTAATTCTTCGCGACTTTTTTGCATCTACAACTACTACTCCTTGATTCTGACTTCATCATCTTTAGCAGTTGAGTAACTACTCTCCGATCAGCAGAGTTTAATAGGAAATCGATTTCACGAAAAACTACGCATCCTCAGTCCTTTCTGAAATATAATTTATTTAAATGTATAATTTATTTGTACTATATTTGAATAAGGACTGAGGATGTGTAATTCCAGCTGAAATCGATTTCCTATTGAAAATATTCTGATGGATTCCTTGCTTACCCTTATCGTGGAGACTACATATTTTAATACAGATATGTGAAAGTTTGAATCATCGCAAAAAGATGAAAGCAGAGCGCGTTCATCTGATTCCTTGAAAGTATAGAGAAAACGCAGTGCTTTTAACTGTTGTTGTTGTTGTTGTTTTGTTGTTATATCAGCCAAATGATATTTACCATGCAAATCGTCATGTACGAACAAACCAACGTATAACTCACAGCAGTAGACTTTCGCGTGAACATACCAGGAATACAATTGCATGAATGTAGCTTCATTGATGCTCGTGTCATTTCTTATTTGGTCGTGAAGAGCAGCTGGGTTGTCATAACAAAAGTTGTTACCTGAACGAAGAAAATTATAAAATGAAGTTATTAATAACTAACTGTATTACCTAACTGCTGTGTAAGCAGCACAGATCTGATTTTTGCGAAAAGCGCACAGTGTGACACTTCGCCACAAAGTGCGCAGGTGTGGAATTCGTTAAGCAACTCAGCAACTCCTACTCCAAATAGAGAGACATCAGCTATGTCGGTTCGGCCATATAACCGGAATGTCTCAGGACAGATTGGCGAGACAAATCCTACTGGCTACAATCTGCGGCCCTGCGCTCCACCAAGGAACAGATTGCATGTTTACATCTCCAACTTTGCTTATAAACGTCTTAGTGTGGAGCCTGTAGAACTACCATCACAAACAAACTGCTGAAAATCATGTGGCATTTGGAGTCTTCCTTTCACTGCTGCCCCTTCGGCTCTCCTCAAAGAAAAACGGGTATGTAAATCAGTGAATGAGGTGCTGAAATACACACACTTTGTGCGATAGCTTTGCATCCCAATAAATATTACACAATTTGGAGGTTCACTGACCGTTTCCTGCAAAAAAATCATAATCTATCCTTGTCTTCATTCACATAATCGGCAGGCAACACTTCCTTTGCTGCCAGTACGATCTGTTATGAGAAGCAACCTTCATTCAATGTCTTATCACAGTTTTTCATGAAAAACTGCTCTTTTGGACTACTCCTCATCCAATCCACCTCATTTATGTTTTCGGTAATGAATTTGTCCCGTGAATTATTACTATTTCGATTATCTTAACAAATAGTTTTCAGTACCGTGCTCACAAGCACATTTTGTGATGAACCGTGAACACCCTTTCTTTCTTATGCACCAAATTAAAATATTCAACTTTGAGTAAGGCCTGAAGATGCATCTTCAGACCTACGTGAAATTGACCTCCTCGTATAATACGTAACTGGTGGATTCGACTGCGTCGCATTTAAGGAGACATATTTTTTAAAGTGGATATGTGCAAGTCCAAATCATCACAAAGTTTGAAAGCAGACCATGAAAGCAGTGTTCCTCGAAAGTTCACAGCAAAGCGAAATCCTTCCTGCAAAACTACTTACAATGCAAAACTACTTAGAGCAAAACAAAATCCTCTCTGCAAAACTACTAAAACTATTTACAACTCTCTGCAAAACTACTTACAATTCCATTGCAGAGTTTTGACTTTGCACACTGCTTTTAGCAAGCTTTATTTTGTGATGCAATTCATTTGCATCAAATTTAAAGCTAACCCTCTTTTTTCTATCAAAGCNCCAAACTGTTTGTCTCGAGAAGCCCTCAGAGCAAGAAAGGAGGCTGGATATGGTGCATCAACCAAAAAAGAGTTCATTTCGGAGAACCTGCTGCCAAATTGAGAAGCTACGTTATCTTTGATTTCGTAATAAATGAAAAAATATGATTAATAAATACGATGTAAGACTCGCGTCTATGATAACAAAGACATCCGAACGAATGAGTTTTTCTGTAATGTTCATGATGGAGCTAAACGTTTCTCGTATCGTAGTCTTTTTTGCGAACTACTATAATCTTCTCAAACACTAACTCATTACGAATCTTTTTACCTCAAATATTAGTTTAAACCAGGTACATCCAACTGAAATGCCTCACTGAGCCAAAAATACTGTGACTACCTTCGAGAGAACTGCACATCGAATCAGTGGCGTAGGAGCACAATCTGTCGCCCCTCGCCCAAAACGCCGCCCCCTGATGCAGGCAGTGGTGTTATATTTATGACGTCATCGTGCTCAGTCATCCATGGTGTGATCTTTTGTTTTTTGAAGACTATTCTGCATGAACCTTAACCTAATTTAGCGTAAATTGTCGACTGCTTAACCTCCCCGAACACCATGCCGCGTGGCCCAACGCACAGCTCCAACTGGTAATATCTTCAACATGATGATATCAGCAACGTATTCGGACAAGTAACAACTATCATAAACAGAAAATTGTAAGTCGGACTGTTTCCATAGTAAAAAAGGCGATAAGGCAAAAAACAAATTGAGAAACATGAACGCAAAAAAAGATTTTGTAGTACGTATTGAACAATTAGTATTTTGGAACAAGCACAAGATTTGTGGTAGGCGGGAGTTGGTATGGCCAAAGTCACCATTACTCAACTCCAAAGACGATTAACAGTCAAAAAAAGTTTTNAAAATGAATGACAGGTAATGGAAACAAAAAAGAAATTANCGACGGGAAAATAAAATATCAAGTGTGTCTAGGAGNCAAATCACCAACAATACTTAATCCACATTGGGGCAGTTGACCGATGTACTTGACCACAACAACTGTAGTCCTAATCGTTTTGCAGAAAAGAAATTTTTTTTGTGATTTTGTCAGTAGAAAAGAAATGCAGTAGGCTACGCCAGTCCCAAGCCAAACAAATTAAAAATGTCATCGAAGTTTTTGCAACAAATGAAGAATGATCATTACCCAATCGAAACAACTTACAGCAAAAACAATATAGCCCATACTTTTGAATATAATAAGCAAGATCTCAAAATTCGATCCCCATTCATAAATGTTTTGTAGAACCATTTATTTAGAAAGACATCTTCGCAATTTCTTCGTGCTATCACCAACTGGTGGTGCTACCAAAAAAGACCAATGTTTTATTACTTTGCTGGTCCTGCTTTCACTAATTCAACTCTCAAGCTATGATCTATCGCTATCGTATCAGGACGAGAGGTTCAGAGGATAACATTCTCTCTGCTTTTGTGCCTCAATTGTCACGTTGTATCTTCTATTTGCATTATTTCTGCTGGATAGCGAAACATCTGATATGCTGTAGCTCAGGAGTTCCCAACTTGCGTACATGTTTCCCTAGGGGTACATTTGCCTACCTGAAGGGGTACATTTAAGCAGACGTGGACAACTAGAATTTTTGTAGGTTTTCTAAATTAGATTAGAATTAAAATTAGAGCTAAATCAGATGCCAAAAATTATATCAGAATTAAAATTAGCGCATTTACGAAAACCATAAATTGAACTAAAATTCGAATTACAATTATATTTGCTCAAGTTAAAACAGCTTTAATCCAAGTTCAATTCATGCCCAAATGTTGATTCATTCTCATAAGCATGAGAATGCTTAAGACTCATACGCCAAGATTGGTGCGTTTCGCAATGTACAATTTGCCTGCACGGCTAATGTGGCGTGGAGATTACGCCACATGTCATGTTGAAACCATGACACCCAAAGTGGAATGAACCTAGTCAATATGAATCTCTATTGCTGTTATGCCAAGGGACGTTGGTTCGACTCTCTCTTTGGCTCAGGGCGACGCAGCATTGTGAGTGCAACACTGAAAACTCGTTCTGACGAAGCCGATGTCGCTGTCATATCCAGGAATTCTCGAGCAGCAGTATTCAGATAAGGGAAACGATACAAGTTTTACCACTACCCTAAAACAGGGGTGTGCAACCCATGGCCCGAAGAGCAAAAGTGGCGCTGGAGCTGACGTTTTTTGGCCCGCAGAAAGGGCCAGATTTCCATGCAAGCATTACGGATTTTGAAAAGTATTGCAAAGAACTGATTAAGGATACTATAGGCCCAAGGCTGCACAGATATTTCGTCAAATTTGATGTATTTCAGGAGACAAATCGGTAGTTACTTGCAATAAAATTAAAATCGAGGGCCGAATTTTTCCAGGGCCAAAGGCTATAGCCTCAGTAGCCAATTGGTTAATCCGGCGTTGGATATTGGCAATCTCTAAAAGCGCGTTGTCTAACACGCAGAGCTTGACACATGCACCTGTGGGCCGTGGATCAACCCGGTTATGTGCATTTGACTTGGCAGTGCTGCATAGTACAGTGCCCACGCGTGCCTAAAACATCACAGCTGACTGACTGGCGAAAGTAGTAGTACCTAATGACTACTGTGACTTCTGGCTGTAAGTGGTTAGGCCAGGGGTGGCCTAACTACGGCCCGCATCCACTATTCTNTCAAGCTCAAAGTCAAATNACAATGCTTGTCGACTACACTATTCTCAAACTCAAAGTCAAATCACACTGTTTATCGACGTAACAACCAGTGTTCCAAGACAGTCAAAGGGNGACCCATTGGAATGNGGCAGCACATTATCCCTTGGTTGTTATCAATATTAAAGTTTATGGCTGATGGTTTCGCACTGAATTATAAATTCTACTTCGGGACCTAGCTGTGGGATGCGGATTGAAACTGAAAAGTAATGTATTNAATGACTCTCTCCAAAGAGCGGATCAATTTTATGTATTGCTTTGGAGTACAACCAAAAAACCTGCNTTTTGTTAGGAAGCGTAAATTCGTTTTGAGGGGCCTAACGCAAAAGCCAACAGAGACTACGGTCCCGCCCATACCTTTATGGACAGGTTTGTGATGTTTTTTCCCAAACGACCTTGCTTAGCAACACATTACTGAGATATGTTCATTCAAAAGCTACATATCCTATAACTCATTGTGGCCATTTTAGATTGTTATCATTTGAAGTAACCCAAGTACTGTGTCAAACGGGATCTGGAAAAAAATCTTTCGTTACGTTATTATGACTACTCAGGTACTATAATCAAAACGTTGCAGTTCAAGCGACGCCATGTAGTTGCCAATGAACCTTGAAAGACAACATTCAGTATCACTGCAAAACTGAGTATTGAAGCAAACGGGTCCTTTCCTATAAACGATGTACGCAGGCACGGGTTTGTTACTAATTTTCCACAAAAAAACTCTGTAACAAAATTGTAATAAATAAACTAAATAACAAGTGTAAGCCTTTTCATTTTTATTGCAGGCTAAGAATAAACAAAATGAAATGTGGCATGCAGTTTTTTCACAACCAGACAAACAACAGGTTTTATAAAACAGTGACCCTCGTCTCAGACGAAATGTCGGAAAAACAATAAAAATGTTTCTCTACTGTCCTTATCATTTCTTTCGTTGCAGAATCCTTAAAATGTACATTGCTGAATCAGTCAAGCAAGCATAAAACTATTGCTATTTCTGACCAACGATAGTAGCAGCAATCTAATTTAAACTCAATATGCCATGCCAATGTCATTGTAACACAAAACGCAATGGAGCACATCCATCGAATCGGATGATATAGCCATATATAGTATCGCTATGTTCAAAGGCCGAAAAGCACGACATATGTCATAACTTTCTTCGCTTCTAACGTGAGATCGTGATCTAAACTAACTTTGTTATGAAAAAAAGGATTATTTGACTAAAAAAAGCACAACTAATGCTACAGTTAGAGGAGAATAGGATTCCCGGCCACTTTGCAAACCTGGACGTCTGATTCGTGTTGACGGTTCAAGACGAACATTAGAGAAAAGACCAAAAACGTTTATTAATAAAAGAGTTACATTTTTACAGCAGTCTGAAAATTTTAAAACAGCGTTGTAGTATTGAGTTGTTGGCACAAGCTAACTGATTGCCAATTCACCATCAAATCTCGTGACTGTAAAGTTCAACTCTGTGGGCCGAATACAGAGCTTCACATGGTAAAGTGTTGTGGATTGAATCAAGCACTGTTGTGAAAAGCTTTATTCCCAAAGGACATTGCGTTTTGCGTTACATATAGAACTGCATGCCTTCTGCTTGTTTTAGCTTGTTTTCAGAACATAACCTTTCTGTATGTAACATGAATGAATATTTTGCTGCGCCTCAATCTTTTGCAATACTTCAGGTAGTTGGAATTAATATTCTTTTTTCTATGTCATTATAAAAGAGCAAATAAAGTTTACAATGGCACATGAAAACACAGAAAAACAAAATCATAATATTCACTGTTTTAAATTTTTTTTGTGTGTTGAAATGTGAAAACTGATTTGCCTGTGAATGTTAGGGTGTTTCAAATAAATTCACAAAATTTTCAATTTTTGTTTTGACGAAAACATAAAAATTCCTTATGATCTTGTAAGTTAAGTTGGTGTGTTATATCTTGGCAGAATTTGAAATGTGCGACCCTCTTAAAACTGATTGAAAACAGTTTCTAAGTAACGCAGTTCAGAATTTTTTTTAAATAAGGTACGCATTTTTCCCAATCTTGTCCGCCATCAACCAAACACAATTAAGATCAGCAAAAACGTCTTGTAAAAGCATGTTCCAGTGGCGCTTAAGTACTTAACTGCTTTGAAAATTAACAGAGTGGCTCTCTGAAGTGAACATCAGATACTTCCATTGCAACCGCTTGGAAAACGAATATTAGATGCGGTCAATATGGCAAACCTTCAAAATTTTAAAAACATTCTTTCTGAAATCTCTGTTTGAATTATCAAAATCAAAATAGGGTTTAAACAAAATTTTTCAATCATAATGAAATACCAAACTATATTTGACTTTTTGCTTCTTGCGTGAATTTGTTGAACGTAACTTACCAAAACTAAGAAAGCACATGATGACCAAAGTTATAAAGCGATGGCATCTGCTTGATGGGTTTCTGAAATCTCCACAAAAGCTTTCCGAGTGAGTGGCTGCAGTCACACCATCATTATCATCACTGTTTTGAGATTTGCTTAAAAGAGGCTTTTGTTCACTTGAATCATTCATTATCCACGTTATTGAAAAGTTCTTAAGACTACGTTTTGCAACCTTAACAAAACTATAACGTAAACCTATGCATAAAGAAACTGGACTGCAACCTGTAAGCATAGACAAACAACTACAAAATATGGATATTGCCAAGTATGGGAGAAGGAAAAAACTTTATTGTGAGGGTATGATCTAGGACGAGAACCTGCCTCATGGTTAAATGTGTGACGCCATCCAAAATGCATCTACGCTTGTTGCGATGTCGTCGCAGATATTTTGACATCTCGTCAAACCCACTCAGGCAAGCGACCAGATCTTCCTCATAGAAAACACATAAATTTGTTATTGAAATACTGTGTTTGGGTGTATGGTCATCGGCGAACGTCGGATTGACACGTGTGCCGATGTAATAAGGTTGACATTAAAATAAACGGGTTATGATAGTCAGAATGCAAAACAACGATGGAGATTAGATGCTTTATAACGAACAAATGAAACTGCAGAAAAGCCGTCGAAATACCCTTGTATCTCAGGTCTCCCTTAAAGTAGTGGGTTTGGAGTAACATCGATGTTCCAAGGCCCGTAGAATTCTTGCAACACATATATTTCAAACTTAAAACCAACGCCCATGTTCGAACGCCCACAGAGTCGCTACAAGTCACAAATTTTAAAGAAAACGCTGATATCTCCTCAGGGACTCTCAACCATTTGTGGGCAGATGCAGTTAAGAAAAGAAAGAGCATAATTTTTACAAATAATACCACTAAATGCACTGAAACAACAAATCGAAAAAAGCGTTTGGACTTTTTGGATAAAGACAAACATAGCACAATGACCTGAAATTAAAACTTACATACTAAATGGCGTTAAAGGAATTTCAAACTTTTCACAGCATAATAAAATACAAAAGCAGTTGATGAATTTGAGCCAAAGTTCCTATTCCTAATCCTTTTGCAGATAAATTTAAATACCTCTTGGGTTTGTTTCTTGCCACAGCAAAATGATATTCGATTCATTCGTGCACTTTCATATTACTTCACCGCAAACGGATTTGAACCCGATGGTCTTCTGTGTTTGCTACAGCAAGCAGGTTGTTTTAAGTTCAGTCCCACCACAATTAACATAGGTGTGTGCCCTTTGCTCTGCGAATGAGCTGTACCCAATTTATCCTTTTTTTACGTGATACATTCTAGTGAAGGTCCCATGTGGCGTTGCTGCGAATCTGCAATTTTGCGAAAACGCCCGAGATTTGTTTTTTGCGTGAACGTTGCTCACTGGCGCGCTTGTGCTTGCTGGAAATGCGCGTTTATTGCTTTGCAACCGAACATCGCAAATTCGTTTGATAAATGCATGTCACAGCGTTTCGTTCTGCATGTTAAACAGCCTTAACAATCATGCGACGCACGCGATCCAAATACAGTACGGTGCAAAGATCAAAAGAAACAGTTGAATCTGCGCGTAATTCGCTTTCATTTGCCTGCATGCACTTTTATCAATCAGAACATTGCAGAATGCTACAAAGCAAAATCAAATCAAACACACCACAAAATACTCATAAATCATTGCACAATTTTTTCACTTTTCTGAAATCTTGGTTTTAGTGGCCTTGTTTTCCCTGTATCTTTTGCCTTTCCAGTTGCTTACCCCTTTCCATTTTCATACCCTTGCTTTCCCTCTGTTTTTGTTGCTGTTTTTATTTTTTCTGACGTTGATTCGATGCATTTTGCTAGTTTCTGTTATTACAGGTGAAACGCCTTCAATTTTGCATTGATTAGTGCTAATAACAGGCTTGGCTGTGTAGTTGGACCCAGATGTTTTTTCGCCAAACCTTTGTAATAAAATATGTTACTTCACAGCAATTTGCTAAACCTGAAGTTTTGATGTTTTGTATTCTCATCAGCATGCAATTAAATTCTTCTCTTTGGTGTTCTTTTTATTTCTCCTGTTGAATTTGTGTTATTTCGTGATTTTAGTCGCAAAAATGCGTGAATAACATAAAATAAACAAGCTATCAACACAAAAACTCATCACCGAAAACTTCAACTCTGGTTGCTCTGGTTGATGACTGCATATTCCAACCTGCAGTCATTTTAATTTTTGTGCCTCGCGCCATAGAACACGTGTGCAGAAATTCCTAGCTCGAATTGCGAATAGGACGTACTGTATGTTTGACATCTTGTTGCATGCTTGCCTGCATAGCATAACACGAACGGTTGTTGTTCGACAAACCTATTTGAGAAAATGCTGCTCCGTTAACATGCAAAGAATATCATGCAGGAAACGTTGTTAATACTACGTCTAAATTACTGTCTGCTTAGTCAACGATAAAACCCGCTGTGACACTCTACATGTTAGTTTTAATTAATCTCCTGTATATCTTCACAGAAATAATGAGGTGACGATGGCTATTGAAAAGAATGAAGTTGGCATAACATAAATTGACAAACTTCAATAAATTGAAGCTCCGAGATCCAGCGCAAATGCTTGTGTTGTGACCAGCACCGGCCTCATTTTCGAAAATGGAACTCAACCTCGCTACAGCGTTTTGTCACTACATGGCGAATTTGAAGTTTGAAAAATCTCTTAACCTTAGTGGCTGAGATCTTGACTATATCATTGCCTATTAGTTCCAAACGTTCACGTTAGATACGCTTGGTTGCATTTTCTTTTTCATGGTGCCAAATGGAAACGTTCTCGCGTTGAAATATGCATTTAAAATTAAGGGTTTCAGGTGCATGTTTTCCAACAAATGTAGGCGTTTTTTGCGCCATCGCTGTCGCAATGAAAACACTGCCGTTCTTGCTACACACGTGTTCACATATGCATCCTGCGTTTCATATGTACAGACGGCAGTAGGAATGCTTACCAGAGCAATGGGGCTAAAGCCAGGTATAGCTTAGACTACACCTGAAGTAATGTGCTGGGGAAAGGCCAGGAATGGCGTAGACTATACCTGAAGTAATGTGCTGGGGAATGAACGGCACTTGGTCTCGAGACCTGTCTGATGGAGGGGCGTGCCGGTAGCAAAAATTTGTTGAGGCCGGCATGTGTTGTCCGAACGAACAGCACAAAAACTAATATTTGCACTCTGCCATTCCAAAAAAATCGTCTGCCACAAGGCCAGACAGGTTTGTGAGAATCGAGAAGCAATGGAAAATTTTGTTGTTGTTGGAGGGCAGACTCAGCCTGGCCCTTATAGTTGCGACTCCGTTGGTCTCTGTTTCTGTTCTTACCCCTGCATAGGTAACTAAAGTGACTCAGCAATGCATTTGTGATTTCGCAGCCTTCTATCACAAAATTCGTTGTCTGCAACAAATTACTGTGAAATTCTTTTTATCTCAGCTCTTTATTTTTTTCGTTTTTAAGCTCAATTATAAATGGAGAAGCAGAAAAGATTCACGTTTTTACTACAATGTAAGCAATTTGTAAGCTCGTAACTTCACATAGTGCATTGCGGTAAAGCGCACTTTTCTGACGAAGTTTAGTTCAGAACCTGAAATCACCACCTGCGTTTCGTAGTTGAAATGTTTGAAGATAATATGAATTTCTTGATGGTATGATAATAGAGGAAAATCAACGATCATTATACATTTTCAACAGTTTTGAAACCGCCCTTTCTCCACATATCTTAGGTAAGACATTGACTGACTCAAGCGTTTCAAATCACATGCACCAACCTGGAAAACACTTCATCAATCTATAATAAACGTGATGTCTGAAAAGTGTTTGCTCATCAGAAACACTGCATAGGGCAGACGTCGAAAAAATCTCAAGACGTTTTCCACGTAGTTTCTTTCTTTTAAAGATAATACAATTTGCTCAGATCTGGAAGTGTTTACGCTTGCTGAATAACAAAATCTTTTCTGGTTGCAGTTTCTATTTGACGTAGAACTTTCTGCTTTTCATGTTGGCTGTACTGTTAGCCTCTTCCCTAGGTAAGACAGAACTGCAGTGACTCAAAACAGGTTCCAGCAAAAGATGTCCGGTCAGCAATTGCTAAGATAGGTTTTCTACAAACCAGACTTGGATCCGTTGTAGGACTTCAGTTTAAACACAGTTACTCCTTAAAGTGTTTCAACCACTTTAAAATTACACCTAAAGTTGATGTAAAAGCAATATTGCCCCTTTGCACAAAACGAATGGATAAAATTTATAGTAGATATTGCTTTTTCCTCATTCAACGCATATTCGCATATTGCACCGTAGAAAGCGTTTCGCACGAGAAAACTTTTTTAATCTTGACTCATTTCTTACTCGACACTTTCGTCCGAGTGCCAACGTATCCATAGCGTGCTGACTGCATTTCTGTTTTGTGCACGGACTGTTGGCTCTTGCGTAACTGATGATCAGCCACTCTAGTGTGGCTTGACATAAATAACATGTTGCGTTACTGCATTTTGCGAGCTCGCCAACAAAGAAAAAGTGGTGAGTTGCTTCCAACAGCCTTATTTCGGCTTACCTTGCTTCAGCAATTTGCAGCAGCTTTGTTTCGGTAACTCAAAATGTCAGGTCGCTTTGTTGGATGAAAAGACCAGTGTTCGGCACTAATTGTGGCGTTTTGGGCTACCTTCACATCAACATGCGATTCTCATCCAAAATCCAACATGGATATATAAACTCTTTATTAGCTTACCAAAATGATACGCAACTGCTCCCTCCAAACAACAAATCCTGATTGTANAAATCAAGAAATTTTACATGAAACCAAACACCATTGAAACTACTCCATTAATAAATTCGCAGATAAAAGCGAAGNCCCCCATGGATTTTAATTCAATCTGACCCATTGAAGCAAAAGTTCAGTGAGGAAAAGTTTAATNGATAAGGTCAAGTTTCTTTCAAATTATGCTGAAGTTTACCCACGAGCACTCTATTCAATATTCACCAATGGATCATGTTTGAAGTCGACTATTTTCGGTGAACCCTTATTGACACAAGAGTAT
>JGI24159J19872_10000920_pt1 | contig 30019 bp, 18 predicted proteins | sample Ectturendosymbi4_FD_19872 | JGI IMG/M metagenome (IMG submission 19872)
GAAAAGTCAATGTGCCAAATATAATTCGATCAAAAGTCTGGAAACCAGAATTGACACAAATGCAACGTGAACAAAATGGCTGTGAGAAATTTTAATTACTATTTTTAGAAAACAGCAAGGGAAGTAGTCAACACAAAGATTCAGGAATTTGTTAACAGAACCAGGAATTTATTAACAAAAAAATTCAGGAATTTATCAAGTAAAAACTACAGCTGTGAATGTATTTTTTGTGAAGAAAAACAGAAAGTAGGTCTATTCGTGTACCACCTTGAAGGCCTTCGCGTACCACAGTTTGAGAACCACTGCTCTAAAGCCTATAGAAAACGTAGAGCTTTTATTGAATTTTCAAATTCAATGTGCCAACAACATATGTCTTTTTGTACAAGTTAAAATCAATATACCTTCTGTGTGAATCGTAACAAAATCAATATGTAAAACATGAAGCTTCTGCCTGCCATTTGAAATTGTTTGGCATGCTACGTGTGGCAAGCGTGCCATAAGTTGCCAACCCCTGATGCAAACCAAAGATAAGCATACAAATAATCTTTTTGTATAATTTTGCCAGAGGATGCAGGATGCTCATACTGAACCTTCTGTGATTGTCAAAGCCACAAATAATTCTGTTTTTTTTTTGTTAAAATGATGAAGATTGCTGGTGGTATATTTGAGTAGAACACACTGTCAGTTTAAGTAGCAGTGAACTGAACTGGACTTAATGCAAAGGGTTTGGAAAACTGCTCTTAGTTTAATAGTAGTGGTAATGGATGCCTCAGCAAAAGTCATCATTCCTTATGTTTGGTCGGTTTTACAATTGTATTACTATAACGGCAACTGATTTTTGACATAAAAACTTGAATCTTTAGCTTTACTTTGACTTGTCAATTTCCTGCTTTCACAACTGAAATTCTGAATACAAAGCACATATTGCAAACCAAACCAACAGGTTAAAAAACTTTGTTCTGTTGAAATGGAACAAGAACCAAAATGTGAAACAACCAATGAAACTGTAGCAGGTAACAAATCATAGACAAAATTCATTCCAAAAACCATGAAAGAAAATTATCCAGGGTCAATAAATATCCTTTAACATCTTCGGTGACAATGCGCGATATATTCTTACTTTGAAAACACACATTGAGCTGCTATTTTCACACCACTCTGCAACTCCATAACTCACCAGGAGATAGTGCTAGTGAGCTCTCCAAACCCTCAAAATATTATATAATTGATTTGTTGTTTTTAGGCCATAACTGTTGAACCAGATACACTAGAACAGCTTTTCTTAAAAGCGTATATGGACCTGATTCAGGTCCTTAGAATTGGAAATCAGGTCTCTAGAATCAGGGAAAATTATCATCGGGTCCCTAGAATCAGAGAAATCGGGTCCCTACAAGTCCATACTGGGTACCTAACATTTTCCTTAAAAAAAACTGCACTAGAACGACGATTTTTTTCAACGCTATCCAGAAGACTTGCCGCATCTTTTGAGGGTTTGAACAACTCTCCAGCGTAATTGGTGGTCAAGTTATAAAGTTGTAAAGTGATGGTAAAAAGTGGCTCATGCAGGTCTTGAAAGTAAAAAGAATCTGGTGTCAAACGTCTTAAGTCACTGAGAACCTTCCGCATTGTTACACTGTACATTATTGTCTAATTAAAGTCTTTGTCTCTAGGAGTCTCTTTGTACTGATCCAGAAGTTACTAGGGGGTTTCTCAGCAGGCTGCAATTAAAGAGTCATCTCAATCAATTTCCACAATGCATTTGATGTCATTTCATGACATTATGAAAAATGTATCTTTCAATTTGACAGTCATCAATTTCAAAGGTAAAAGTTGTCATTTCCTAGTAAGCTTCTTGAATAGTGTAATGACTGCTTTCCACCTGAATCATATCACCCAGTGCCCAGTACTGTTTCTCTATTCCCACATGTTGATTGGCTAAATTGGGAGCATTTGCAGCCTTTTTGGGCATGCCACACCAGGACGCCACCATCATGGAAACTTTTAAGAATATTTTTGTTGATGGTGAAGTTTTGAATAACAGAAAGCAGCTTTCAACCAGCTGCCTTATCTCATTACAACTGGCTGTGGATGTTGACCAATGGAGCTAAAAAAACTCTTTGTTTACATGTTTTTGGTTGTCACTGCTTATACTCTGGCAAACAACTTATCAGCAGCAGTGCAAGTTGCTGTCATTTTCATAGTACAATTCAGTGGAAGATGAACCATGTGCCTTGCATACTTGTGGGATATCACCTTTTTGCATTTTTCTTGCAGCAGTCATGTATCTTGCAGCATCTGTTAACAATAAACAGAAGTTTTCTTGTGTAGCACCAAGACTGCAAACCACTTTGTTAATTTCTTGAATCAATTTCGCTGTTTGCGGATAGTGGAAGACTCTTATTCATTAAATTCAAAATATGTCAGTGGCTGTCAATTTACCAACTAAAAGATTAAAAACTATGACATTATGTTGTTATTCACAACCATAAACAGTTCTTGGTCCTTAAAATATTCTTGCAATTCTAATGCTTCTTCAGCTAGCTTCTCAACTTTCAGTTACATGTAGTTTCAGAAGGCAGTTGGTCACCTTGAGCTCTTGAAATGAAGATTTCAGATGGTTGTTCTTTAACACCTTCCCTACCAGTTCGTGAAGTGGCATACAAAACATTCCATGCTGGTATGATTTTTGGCAGTTGTCTTCAAAATGTTTGGACATTCACAGGTCAGCCTTTTCAAAGTTGCCAACATGCGAAAATTCACACTACATTTGTCTGGAATGCATGCGAGCGGAAGAGTCGGTCTAACGCTCATCGCAGATCAATCGTCGGCTTGTTGATTTGTTCATACCTTGCAGCCTACAGTGCTTCAAATATATATTCATAGAAGCTTTAAATATAACGTACTTTCCAACTACGCTATATTCCTTGCAATTCATGATGTATACAAAAACCACGTCTAACAACGACCTCAATCGAGCTGCGTTTTCCTGAGATTTTTTTCTGAAATGTGTAGCCTTCCAAATGCTTCAATTTCGCCAAATTTCATGCACAAAGAAGCATCAAGGTGAAAAACTAAAAAGATTGATGCAATGCTCATTGCTTGGAAAACTTTTCAACCAATCCACACCAGGGTTGATGCTGCATTTACTGCAATTGTTGTTCCTTTCGAAAATCAAACCTACCAATGTTCTCAATNGAACTGTCTTTTTGTGAGATCTTTTTTCTTTTGAATTTATAGTGTACCAACCATTGCAACGTTGCCAAATTTAACTCTTTGGCGTCTGGCTGGTTTCGGGGATTTTTGGAAGAAAAATGCCTAAACGCACGTGGCTTTGCGCGGGAATTTCTCCGGTCCGGTACGTTGTACAGACCGGTAAAAGTCTCCAAAGATGTGGCAAGCCTTCTAGTCTGCACTCGAAAAAAAATTTTTTGCTTGGGGATGCGGGTTTTTTGTGAGTGACGTCATAAGTGGAGGACTTTTAGGCCACCTTGGCCCACTTTGCCTGGTTGTGGGCGCCAACCGTTAGGTGGTAGTATTTCGCTGAAGTTTTTGCTGGAAACTAGGCTACAATCTGAGTCTTTTGATACTTTGGATGACCCGCTGGGGTTTCAGGTTTAAAAATTATGATGTAAGTTAGTAAAAACATTTGACTAAGTAGCTAATTAATTAATTTATTTATTTGAGATCATAACTTTTGGACCAGAAACGCTAGAAAGTCGATCAAAGGCTCAAAAGACTCGGATTCGGGCCTAGTTTCCAATGAAAACTTCAGCGAAACACTTTGGCCTAGCGCTTGGGCCCTAGCCCAGGCAACATGAGCCAAAATGACCCCAAAAGTACTTCACTTATGATGTCAGTCACAAAAAATCTGCACTCCCAACCAAAATATTTTTTTGAGTACAATGTACTAGACTGGCCAATCCGTTTCAGCCCTTGAACAACTCTCTGGCGCAATCGGCGGAGGAGATAGGACATTGGTAAGGCAAACAAAAACTGCTGTTTTTTAGGCCGAAATCAAAAGTGTTCATTTGCAAACAAGCACCAAGTTGAAAAAATAAAAACATTGTTGCAATATTCCTTGCTTGGAAAAATATAAAGTCATTAATGCCTTGATTGATGTTGTAATTAACTGCGATTTTTGTTCCTTTCGAAAATCAAACCTACCAATGTTCTCAATGGCGATGCCTTTTCATAAGATGTTTTTTCTTTCAAATTTGAAGCCTACCACCTGCCTGAATGTTGCCAAATTTCATTTGCAAACAAGCACCAAGCTGAAAAAAGAAAAACATTGTTGCAATGTTGATTGCTTGAAAAGTTTTAAACTCATCAATGCCTTAGTTGATGCTGTGTTAGGTGGCTGTACTGCAATTTGTTTCATTGCAAAAATCAAACCTACCTATGTTCTCTATGGAACTGTCTTCTTGTGAGATATTTTTCTTTTGCATTTGTAGCCACCAACAACTTCAATATTACCGTATTTCATGTGCAAATAAGGACAAGGTTGAAAAAATGAAAAGATAAGAGCAATGTTCATTGCTTTAAGTTTTAAACCCATCATCGCCTTGGTTGATGCTGTATTTGCTGCAATTTTCATTCCTGTTGAAAATCAAACCTGCCAATGTTCTCAATGCAGGTGCCTGTTTTGAGATATTTTCTCTATTGAATTTGTAATCTATCAACCGCTTCAATATTGCAGAATTTCATGTGCAAACAAGGTCAAAGTTAACAAAATAAAAACATTAGTGCATTGTCTTTTCTTGGAAAGATATAAACCTCTCAATCCCTAGGGTTGATGCTGTAATTGCCATATTTTACAGGCCATATATTGCACCAGATTATAAGGTGCACCTTCAATTTTTGAATGCTAGCTGTTCTTTCTTAATTAAGGTGCACCGGATTATGAGGCACAAAATGGCAGATTGCATTTAAGGGAGTCTAATCTGTCATGTGAGCCTAATCTGGCAGACACGAATAGAATGAACTAAAAGCTGTGTGCGTGTTTCATTTGGTGTGTGCCAAAGCAGTCAGGAGCCTCATGGAATAATACGATCTGTGCTTCAACATTGAGGCATGTGCTAGTCACGGAACCACATGTGTTGCCCATTTCAATTGTTGTTGGTTTATTACGTTACACAATGGTGTGTTTACAAAAAAGTCACAACTAGCAATTGAATAAATATATAGCACCATTTACCACATAAAAGTGGTCCTAGGTGAGAAAATACAACCAGAATCATACATAAAGAGCATGGTATTATTATTGATTATTGAAAAATTTAAAAGATTTTAAGTTTGCCCTATGGTCCAAAAGATGCTGTACTGAAAAAATTGTTCCATGCAGAAATCAAACCTACCAATGTTCTCAACAGAGCTGCTTTTTCCTGAGATATTTTTCTTGATAATTTCTAGTATAGCCATATTCTCAATGATGCAGTGTTTCATCTGTAACCAAAGATGAAATTGCAAAAAAAAAATTTATAGATCAAAGCTTGTTGCCTTCAATTTTATAAACTTACCCATGGTATCAACCTGCTCAACTGTTGTGGGAAAACTTTCACTATTGGACTTCATGACCAAAGTGGCCAATAAAAGTAACCATGACCAAAACGACCAAAATTTTCACCGTTGATAACCTTGGCCAAAATGGCCAAGAAAAATTGTCAGATGTCCATATAAAAGATTAGAACTAAGCTTTTCTATGATGTCTGACAATTTTTCTTGGCTGTTTTGGCCAAGGCTCCAGCATCCTGCTCTGCCACAACACGTGTTCGCGTTCACTGGAAGCAATCTCTGGCAACCTGCTGTGCAAAGAGGAGTTCATATTCTGGAGGGTAACGGTTGGCATAGGATTGGAAGTACAAATATTTTCCTACAGTGGTAGGCCACTTATGGCTAGAAAGTGCAAATAAATTCTTACCTCAGCAGGGAAAGTGTTGATTTGTGCAATGGTATGTGAGCACAAATAAATATTTTAGGAGCTTTTCCTACAAAGTGTAGAATTTTGAAAAATGTCTGGCTTCTTGCAGTTTCCTAAAAGAAACCTCTTTGATGTGTACCACTGCAGTGATGTGAATCCACTATAAAACTTCTGTCACTTTTCACTATACAGTCATAGGATGCACAAAATAATCCACCAGTAATTGTTGTGGTGAACTCAGAAGAAGCATAAACTTGGAACAAACTTGAAAATATTGCGGAATTGAAATACTATGTGTAAGAGATTGAGCATTTACCAAACCAAGAAATACTGTCAGACCACATTTCTTGCTTTACCACACCTAGCTTACTGCTACTTAATATTCAATTGTCCAGTAGTGGACAAAACAACATGTTACAAATTGCATAGCAGTATCTGTTGTTGCTGGTATAATAAAATATTGACAAAAATATGCTGTAAGATTTTTTTTGCATCATGATAATATTTAACCTACTAACTTTGCAGCTGTGCATTGCATCAGTGTGAAATTTAGGTTATGGATGTTTCATTAACTCTGAAAAAGGACGGCAATTTTTACTATTGGCTTTTGGTGGCCCGAATTGTTATGATAGCGCATATTCACATGTTTGGAATGCTATAGGTGTTTTCATGCCAACACGATTTTTCCAGTCTAGTGATTCACATGTATATGTTATGCAACTCATTTTGCTCTGCTGCATTTCTCGTCATCATGTGTGTTTTTTAATATTGTGATTGAACCTTATGGTTTGAATGATTTTTGAGCTTTTAATAGAGAACAAATTGTTTCAGCTGCTCAGTAGTATGTGTTCATGATATTATTCTGTTGCTGCTGTGTTGAGCTTTCCTGCCATGGAGGATGAAGTACATGCAGGTGTCATAACTTACAACAAAGGCTCAAAGGTTTTATGTTTTATATGCCTGTGTTTGATGGTGCCTGTCTAACATTGCAATTTATTTGTGTTTTTTTGGATTGAAGTATACTGAATATCTCATACAAGTACTGTACAAGAGATTTTGGAACGTGTGAATGTTTGCTTTTGTGGCAAGAGTGTGGTTGATATGTTCTGAAATTAAACCAGCTAAGAGCTGATGTATAGCAGGAATATAGAACTTCAACTGTTATAGCAAGGCATTTTATTCAAGTTTGCTTGTCTTGTTCATGTTGATGCATATGGCAGTCGCATTTGTCGGTGGAACTGCAATCATGAATAACTGGAATAGTTCGTTTTGAAAAAGGATTGTTAAGTGTGAGTTGGCCGTTTGTGCAAAGCGCAGCCAATTGAGACTAACTGTATGAAAGGTAATCTTCAAAATCACTTTTTTGAGAAACAAATGTAGTGTTGAAAATAATTAGGTTTGAGGCTGGGTTGGTTAAGCCCATTTTGTTTATAGCGCAGTCCATTCAGCACTGTTGTTCTGCATCTTCATGTGCCCTTAGTTATACAAGGTCTCTGCAAACTTTTCAAACATTGCGTTGTTGGTAATTTTATCAAACTTCTATGATTTTCAAGTTTTTGTGCATTTTATGCTTTTCAGAAATACGCCAAACGCCATGCAGCATTATACAAACATTCAACTCAAGGCCTTTGCAGGATTGAGATTTTTGATTCCAAGGAACACTTTGAAAGACGCCATACTGGAAAGTCACCGAAAAAAGTACGTACAGTGAATATAAGGGATAGTTCTACGAATGTTTGCAAAACTGAACAGATAACTTCCAAACAATATCCTTGCAGCTTATTATACATATAAGCTCTCAATATCTGTGTTGTTGTCACATTGCAATGCAAAATATATAGCTTTCCTGAATGTTCGCTTTTTGTTATTTTTTGTCTGGAGATTTGTTGCCTTTCAACATCTCTGACGATTGTCAAGTGCACACACTGTGCTGTGTTTGGTATGTTTTGAATTTTAACTTTGATGTGTCTGCTTGACTGTTGTTTGTTGCAGATTGCCATCAGTTTAGAAAAATGTATCGCTCTGAAAAAAGAGACAAGCAAAGAAGGCAAAAAGAATGAACATTTTCTTGAACTGTGCTTTGAAGAAGATAAGCCACATGTAAGATATCTTTTCTTTTTTAAATGTTACCCTTCAAGACTGGCAAATTTTTGAGAACTTGCTGAAGAATGTTGCTTTTTTATGAAAACTATTTTAACAAAACCTACCAATCAAGGTTATTTTTACAGCAAATGTGCCGATTTGATTCAGTGGTGTAAATTTTTCTAGTGGTGCGTAATATTTTTTTATGAAAGTACCTAACTGGTTGGAAATTGAAAGCACGTGTCAAAGTAGGGCGGGAAGAAATTATAGCTAAATTATTGCGTGGTTGATACCTATCGATCTGCTGCTGCAATGATGAATGGTGTCGTAAATATATGCTGCGAAGTTCTAAAATACATGGGTGTCTCTAGGACAGGGGTTCCCAAACTGGGGTGCATGTATCCCTAAGGGTATATTTGAAGGGATACAATTGAGTTTAGCAATAGAAGGGAAAAAATACGTTTATATATTATTGATTTCGAATTATTAATACATATATCAGTGAATATTATTTTCAAAAATCATTATGTGCTTATTGGTGAACATATTTTTTTATTTTCCTTATAGCCTTTTTGTCATAAAAAATTTTAGAGGTACATGCTCATCTCTCAAAATGCTGAAGGGGTACATTGACGGAGAAAGTTGGGAACCCTTGCTCTCGGACAACACTTCAATAAATATGAATTTATTCTCCCTGTTTTATAACCTGGGAAAATATTGAACTCACTAGCGTAGCCAGCCCAAAACGTTTGGGGGGCCAAATAGTTATACTTTAAGTGAGCAAAGCAACAGTATTTGGTTTGGGACACTGCCTCTCAAAGCATAAAACAACAAGATATACTAGAAATGTAGGGGGGTGTGCCCCCCTGGCTATGCCTATGATTGAACCGACTGCTTTTTTAAGATTGTGACTTACTGCCTGAGAGCAAAGTATAACTTCGATCAGATACAATCACTGTTTTCGATAAGAGGCTATTTTGTGGAAAAAAAACAGCTTAAGTATTCCTGATTTTTCTGATCACCATTGTCACACTATAGTTTGTTCAAACGTGTTTTGAAATGTTAACCTCTGCTCTCTTCCACAGACACTTTCAACCGCAGACGAAACCGAACTGCTCAGATGGCAACATGCGTTAAGTTCAGTATTGTTCGGAAGGGAAGATTCCCTGGATTCGCCACTGCTTAAAGACGGTAAGTGATTTTGCTGATTTCAACGTTGGTAATCCGCGTACGCAATGAGTTTTTATGCTGCTCCATTTCTCTCTCGTACATATATCACGAAGATTTAATAATTTTTTTTAAAAAACTTGCACGATCAACGAGCAAGAGTACAAATGTTTTATAAAACTTTGTGAAAAAGTGAAGTCGCACCAGTGAAGGCATACATTTCCAGCTAAATTTGTGCAAAACAACTTTTGCAATGCCAGAAAATACGAGCATAACTGAAAAAATCCGATTTTGTTAAAAACCTTGTAAATCGCAGCAGCCTTTTGAGCAAGTGTTAGGCACCTCGGGTGGAAGCCATTTTACTGCAGCAATTAATTACCGATCTTCTCCGATCACCTCACACACCACTTCTTTGCTCAAATTAGGCGTTCCTATGTGCTTTGTTCACCATCGAGATCAAGCTCCGAGTCGACCCCATTATAAAATTATGCTGTAGCATCAAAGGAATGTGTGTGGTATTTGTGATCTGCTACGCTCCATTAAAACCGATTTGCATCGATTCATTTCTCCCCAGCGACCCACGCAACTGATTAAAGTGTTTTTTACCATTTTGATTGCCTTCAAAGCATGACAGTCATCGACGTGATAATGCCGCCAATATTGGGATGAGCTGTTCAGAAAAGTTCTTGCTTGCTGTGTAATAAAGTTAGACCGAGACGATGAAACCGGTGATAACAAGATTGCAAGCCATTTTATTTTTGTCTTGAACTAATTCGGTACCGGACAGGTTGGAAGAAATGCATCGATGTCTTCGTGACGACTCTGCTTTCTCCTGTTTTCCAGTTTACTTTGATGTTACGATTCAAACAAACGACGTCGCGAGACGGCTCAATCTCGAGGGCGCCTACCTCCTCAACGTATCCTTGGAAAACATCGAGCTCGTGGACAAAGATACCAAGGAGTCCATAGTTGTTTGGCCGCTGCACCTCTTACGCAAGTACGTGGTGAATCCATTCGCGCGGCTGTTACTTTTCAGCGATTGTTGCGGGAGAAAGCTGACTGTGGTGCGTGCTGCTGCAAGCGGCGCGTGCCTGACTCAACCGGCGTTCATGCGCGACGTCGGAAGCGGCAGCTCCTCAGGTTGTTGCCACGCTGAACGTATTTGTAGCCGGGGCGCTGTTCGTCACCTGCTGACGCACGCGGCTGTGCGCAATCACCGACCAAGCATCGCGCCCTCAACCACACGGCGCAGTCTCTATCGAAGAGCTTGTGTTTACACTGCGCCGGTTGCTGCCGAAAATAGCAGTTGCGCACTTCGCTGCCGTTACGCGCAATTTTCAAAAACCAAATATTTGTTCAGGTTTCGGCAGAATCTGAAACTAGCACTGAGCCTACAGAGCTTTTGTGTGCTTGTCTCGAACAAGATTGATTTCAACGCAGTCGTTTTTTTTTTCTTGCGTCGTGATCTCGCGTTGTTAGGCGAGTTAAGTTGTCGCGAGCCAGGGGGCGAAAGTTAGCTGAATTGAAAGGGGCCCAGCCGGCCCACTTGCCACTGTAGGGGGCCCACTAGCGAACACCCAGAAAAAAACTTGAGAAATTATGGAAAACTGGATGCGGATGGCTATAGTAAAACTCTAGATCACCTGAAAATACTCTAAAAAAACGCAAAAAGGCAATTTTGAAAGGCAAAACAATACTAAAATCGAAATACAAGCTGAGTGCGGTCCGGTCTTTACATTTCGCTTGTCAAGGGGGGCACTTCGCCCCTCTGACCTCCGTCAGTTACGCCGCGGGTCGCGAGTCGTTCTGCTTGGAAAAAGCTGTAGTGAAAAAGCCCAGCCAACTTAACCGGTTCGTCTTTAAAGAAATTCTCACCGATGTCGCTGAGCTGGCGTCGTTTTTGTCACGTGCGCAAGAAGTTGCGCAGAAACGTGCGCGCATGTGCCCCAAAATTCCATGACTATAACGAGGGAAGTGGAACCTGGATGGCTCAAGCCGTTCTGTGCTGCTTCACAAGCATGCTAAGTTTGACGCAAGTGACTGACGCCAGTTGCTTTAACCAAAACGACGCGTCATACCAAATAACCCACGTGCTTCGTTGACGTGGAAGTGTTGATGCTTAAAAATTCCAAATTAGTCAGTCTTTTATGGAAAAAGGAGAATTTGAGTCACGCATTAAACCAACAATTGGTAGTAACTGACCAATGCTTGCCTTTGAAAAATATTTCCCCGCACTATTGACTTCTTTTGCTAAAAGCAGGCGGAAGCTCCCTTGCCCAGGTGCTACCCGGTTATTTCCTTGTTTTATTCTGATGGGGAGTTTATATTTGAATCTCTCGCGTGGAAAAGTTAACCCTGCTTCTTTGTCTTGGAGCAGTTTTTTTTAAGGAAAATGTTAGGAACCTGGTATGGATCTGCAGAGACCCGATTTCTCTGATTTTAGGGACCCGATGATAACATTCTCTGATTCTAGGGACCCGAATCGGATCCCTAAAACGCCCTAAAAAAAACCTGTCTTGGAGTGATCTTTTTATTTCTATAATCATCGCACAAGGCAAAATATCGCTACTTCAGCGTCTCTACTTCGAGAAGAAACCTTAGCAACCTCTTGAAAGTCTCAACAAAACTTCCGCTTCCGCTGCGATTCATCTTTCAAGCGGTTGCCTCCGACCTGATCAAGCGTCGTCTTCGGGACGCAGTGCTGGGCGTTGCGCGGGTTCTAAAGGCGGAAGTGTAGGTCAAGCTGTTGTCTATAAAAGTGGGAAGCGGGGTCGTTCTGGATGCCCGCAACAAGCGCACTGCTGCTGGTTTCACGCGCTTACTTAGTTTCTGCTTTCCCAGCAGCGTGCGGGTTCAGCCGAAGTCGGCTCTTCACACACCGCTCGACGCCATTGTTCGTGTGTCGCGGAAGAAACGGCGCGCACCGCATCGAGATCAGTGCGGGCAGCGTTTTCTGCCGATGCAGAAGCAGTAGCGTAGCCCGCCCAAAAGTTTGGGAGATCCCAAATGTTTTGACTAAAGCGAGCAACAGTATTTTACTTGGGACACCGCCACGATACGCCAAAAGTTTGGTGGGGCATGACCCCTTTGGCACCGCTGACTAACTTGTGCCTATGTTCAGAAGCTCAGCAAGAACTGTTCGACGAGCTCTCACACGCGTTGCTCGTTTTTCAGGTACGGCAGAGACAAGCGCGAGTTTTCCTTGGAAGCAGGACGACGATGTCCCACCGGCGAAGGTACTGTTTTTTCTTGGTCGGCACAAGCAAGCTGTTTGTTGCCCAACTAGGCCGCTTTGCTGCTTCTCGGTCTGTTCTGCTTGTGGCGGGCGCACTGGGCCACTACGCGTGTTGTGTTAGATTATAGGAAAGAAAAAAATGAAAATCTGAATATCCGGACGGAACCGACCATCTGGATGAAACATATGGTTCAAGTGCAGTTTGTACTTAGTATACACGAAAAAGTTTATTTCGGTCGCGAGGAAATGGTACATCGTTTCCGTGCGAGTCTTATTACTAACTGTATAATTGCTTCTACAGCTCGATTTCAGTTTGTGTTAGATCACATATAACACCACTGCGCTTTGTCGAAAAGGTTCAAAATGCTTTAAGTCGCCGCCCAACGCCAACAAACCAGTATGGTTTAAAGCAGTGGTTCTTAACCTTTGCAAACTCGCCGAACACCTACGTTATTCTCAAAGCTTGTTTCGAACCCAATTTGTTGCACTGTACAGTGATAATCCATGAAACTGAAGACTGTTCTATTTCGACATATACAGATTATAAAATATAACCAAAAACCTTTGCTGAATTTTGTAATTTAGAGGACCTCTTTCGAACCCATGAAACGGCTTCGTCGAACCCAGTTTGTTTAAGAACCACTGGTTTAAAGTCTCTCATCGAATAACGTTTGTCGTTTGGTGTAAAAGCAATGGACCCTGCGCCAAGTCAAGCTGTTATAACTAGAGCTCGACCGGTAAGACATTTTTGGGCCCATAACGATGTTGTCATCGCCGACAACTGATGCCGATATTGTTGCATTACTTAAACACCATTATTATAAGGCATCACAAAGTATATTAAACCAACTCACAAGAAAATGGGAAGAGCTCACAACTGTAGATTCCTGTCGTAGTGACTTATTCTGAGTCTGATTATTGTTCTGACTTAGTTACTTTTTGGGGAGTCAATGTGAGTACACTGAGATGCATTCTTATGTGAATTGGAGTTGTTAGAAGACGAATTGTTCAATAAATTTGGCTTTGTCAAGTGAAGAGTTTGGCTTAGTTTGCCCGTATTTACTTGAGTGTTTGGCTTTTTGCAGCAATTTTGTTGGTTGCCTTTGGCCTTTTTTTCTAAAGATTTGGCCTTTTTTGAAAAAATAAATCTGACAACCATGCATCTAATCTAATGTCAATCTTATTCGAGGTGGTTTGGTTGGTTAGTGTTGGTTTGCTTTCATTTTATGTCATTTCTTGACTTCAGATATAGTTCAATTTAAGAACAGGTAGTAACTAGGGTTCATACGCAGTCTTGAAAAGTATTGGAAATTTTTTTGTCATTTTCCAGACTTCATGTTTTGACATAAAATTTCATTATATTTTACTCTAAGATTGATATAATTCTGCTTATATCGTGTTAAATTTTACAGTGCCTGTATTTGACCTGGGTAGGTCATACGGAAATGTTAGGTCTGGAAAATGTCCGGACAATGTTTGGAAAAGGTCTTACAAAAGTCTGGAATAGGAACCCTGAGTAACGCATGACGCCAAGCGTTGGTTGATGTAAAGCTGCAATTTGAGCTTGCGCAGTAGAGTCGAGACCAGGGGGTTGCAGACACTAGGTAGAGCAAATACGTGCTCCATCTGTCCAGCCGACAAGACTCTAATGGTTTGCAGTTAGTTTTCGGGCATCGTTTGCGGTAGCAGCAACAAATTCCCAGAACTATGACGCACTCTTGTACCTGCACGTTGGTTTATTGCTCAGGCCGCGCTCGCTCGTTTTCTTAAATATGCATTATACGTGGTAGTTTTAACTCAGCATGCCCAACGTTGCAGGTTTCCGGATATTCAACCTGCGGCGCCTCGCTACCAGTTGCATCATAGAAATCACGGTTTATTGAATTTGTTGCCTGCTTGCAGTGTGCTTCCTGCATCGTGGCGCGCTTGGTTCTGTGCGGTCGCCCTTGCGTGAAAGGCTTTCGATCAGCTTTAGATTTCAATGGTTTTCATTTTATTTTTAGCTATTTTTGTTTTTTTGTGATGCTCCAGTGCGAAGTTGCTTTTTGATCCCCGAACAGTTTCACAAAAGGTGGGGGATTGCGGAATACATGTCCGGGACTCTGGTTCCCAAGCAACGTTTATCGAAATGACATACTCGTGACACGCACGACATCAAACCGCCTTAACGTAGCCTGTTTAAATGCCTTTGTTTCCATTACCGTGTAGGGAGCTGTTCAAACTACTGTCTAGTATTGGTTTACATCGAATCTGTTTCACACTTCACCGAATGCATGCTTTCCGTCGTCATCCTGACTTGTTTCTCCCCAGGTATGTTTTACTTCACGACGGATAAATACAACGCGATTTTCCAAGAGGTCGAGAAAAACGTGAAGCTCCTGGCCAGAGGCAGAGCCGCAAGTAGGTCTCGGAAGTTTGCATGAGTCCGTTTGAAAATGCTTCCTCGCTGAGTTTAATGCTCGTTCACAAAACCGTAGTGCTCGTTTTACGTTCGTCAGACGCCTGTTAATGTTGTCTAACCGCATGACGTGCTTGCGGTGGTCTTTACTTACATTTACGAATCAAAACTTTTGCTTCTTGTTCGTTTTGATTTACGAACGAATCCGCGTATGGTGCAAATAGAGAAGTGCAAAAGTTCGTCAGATTGATTTCGTAAATTTGTGAAACGCAAAAGTATTCAAGCACTTTTCTGCCGCTTCCAGTTATCGCCAAACCGTAGTATGAAAATTAGCTATTTGTCCAAGTGTGTCAAGCTCTATTTGGAAGTGGTTTAATATGAGAATATGACGATCTCCGCAATTTTTGATTAAGCGTTTTTGTATGCACTTCCTTTTTTATCCAATCGATTTCCCTTTTCCTTTTGGATCCAATAAACTTCTTTTTTGTTCTTGTGAATGCGCTGGTTTCGCCACTTTCAGATGAAACTTCGACGCAGTCCAATTCGATTAAAACCAAAAGCAACTGTTTGTACAAAATGTCACTTTGCCCAATACAACACTTCTAGTTGTCGTTGTCAGCTGACTACGACGACCTCGCCCATCGCCCGGTCGTATTGGCTTCTGCGCGTACAGTTCCTAGGCCAAGCATTGTTGAACTCGGTTCATCTGAGACAGCTATGTCCAACCCGCGGCCCAGTCGAAGGTTTTGTGCGGCCCAGTTTAGGTTTTCGCTGTGGCGTAAGTATCCTACGTACTGACAACCTGTCTTTATTTTGGTAATAATCTTGAATTTGACATTTTTGATGCAGGTGGTCTTCAATGCCACTTTATCATGTCTGTTACGATTGCAGTTAGGATTCGAACGCTTTCAGTGCATTAGGTTAAACTAAATGTAGTTTGCTAAGATCAAAGTAAGCCAATCAATGTGCGGCCCTAATTAATGTCATTTAACGTGCGGCCCTGGTTAAGATAGTGACATACGTTTTGGGGCAGTAAGCCATTTGTGTTGGACATAGCTGATCTAAGACGTTGAAACGTGCATCATACGGTTTTGGGAGCCGACAGACTTTTCGGATATGGTTGTGCTGGATCAAGCTGGCTAGTGCTGCGTGCCGCTGATTTGCGTTTTTCCACAACGCTGCCTCTTGCTGAAATGTAAACGTGCCTGGTGGTGTATTAGAGTGAGGCTGACGTGAAAAGGGCTATGATTGCTGCAGGCTTCCTCAAAAATTGCATACGCGAACCTCCATTGATTGCGAGATTTGGGGATTCTAGGAAGGTTTTCGATCATTACACGCTTAACTATGGCTTTCTAGGATATCTTGCAAATGTTATTTTGATTTTGTCTTGCAAAAGCGTTCCCCGAAAATATGATTATAAACTATCTCCAAAAAGGGGGTCCTGATTAGAAATGCAGAAAACGATTTGTGGTGCTTTTCCAGATCCAGCGCTTTTAGTCTCTGCACTGTTTTCAGACCTAATTGTTGCGGTAGTTTGCTATAACAAATGGCATAGTTGTATGTAGTCACCCCTTTTTTTGCGCAAAGAATTGTCGGATCCCAGATAATGCAAACGTCCGTTGTTATGTGTCCGACTTTGCGGTCACCAATAGCTGGCAAATATTAACTATTTCTATCATAATTACTCAACTTGTCGCCACAGCTACCACGAAAAACAGTTTGTTTACTTTGCCCTCAGTTTTGACTTGGCTCTCGTTGGAACAACGCTCATAAACAATTGAACGTTGGCAAAAGTAAGCACGCAGTTACAAAGAACAAGAAAGCGAAAGAAAAGCTTCAGTACCTGAAACCGCTTGGCTGCTGCGAAAATTTTCTGTGATAAGTTGAGTTTTCTTAGGCACGATTGAGGAAGAATAGACTTTTCTATCATTTCAACCAATCAGAACTTCGGCTGCAGCGTTGTTGTGTTTCGGCATTTGTTGGGAATTGCTACCTAAACGAATGCCATGTGCAGCTTGTGAATTCAGCATCTTGACATATTTTTGCTTGGATGACATAACACCAAGTAACTGGAGCTGACTTATCTTTAGCCAAACGCGCGGGCACACTGGGTGACGTTAACTTCTCTGCAGCAATGTCTACACGCCCAGGTGCTCCCCCGCAAACACCAAACGCGGAGTTGCTCGAGAAACTGCGCGACTTGTTCGCTTGCCAACCATGCAGCCCTCCTTCCTCCACAGGTACATCGAGCGTGAACAACCCGGCCAAGCTGGCCTTTCCCTCTGCTGGTAAACCACCTCCGTCTCCTGAGACGGCCGTGCCCGCCTCCCCCACCCTCCCGGCGATTACTTCCGAGTACGCCGACCCGATCGATGTGAGGAGATGGAAAACACCTAACTCACCCAATGCTGACGACGCGTATACGTACAGCGAGCCCATCAATCTGCAAACGCCACCTGTCAAGTCAAAACCAAAGCCGAAACCAGGTAAAAATGACGCAATTTCATTTTCGTTCGTTCCAGTCTTATCCTCGCGCAAAAAGAAGAAATGAAGCGTGCAGCAATGGGGAACTCTCCACGCTTGATTAAATCAACGATTGCAAGCATTTTGAAAATGAATCTTTATTAATTGCAAACAACCAAATGCAAGTCGATTTTGAACTTAAAACCACGGCCATGTTCCGGGCGTAATGCTGTGGAAATAGGTCCGGATGTCATGCCCCTGAATATCGTTCAGAATCAAAGCTTCCGTCCATTTGTTTGTTATTTTCACGACTTTGGAAAGCTTTTTCACGATTTGCATATCTCAGTGGTGATCCTTTTTTTGCCGCAAATTCGGTTTGTGCTGATGTGCTTGTATTTGCGAAACAATTACGTAATGCCTATGCGTCGTGCCAACCAGTTAGAAACTGTCTCAGCAAGTTCAAAGTTCAATCGCGAACCACGAGTACTTCCTATCCAGCAGCAAGTTTCCTGTAGTTATTCCCGTAACTTCGGCCGCTGCTCTCACGTTAGCAGCTCGTAGTGCATGACGCTGCTTCAGAAACAAATTCCTGCTTGCATGCATGCTTCTGGACCAACGTTTGGTGCATGATTCTCTACGCTTGACTTTGTTTTCGGTGATCCATCTATTGATTCTGCCGACGATTTTCAAGTTTTGTTCGTGTTTTCGCATCGTGTAGTGATTCTGCGTTGCCAGAGCGACCTGATTCGAAAATCAACAGAGTAATGAAAGGAAAACTATCGATGCAGTCCCTGGACGCGCACATAAGAGCGTTATCCTGCGCTCGAGGAACTGCATCCTGTCATTTCGTTGACGTTGTGAAGCATCGTTGTTGTTACTGCACATACTGCTGGTGCAAAGCGATCGATCGCCAGAAACAGCTTTGAACCTGAGTCAAGTCACGCTTGTCCGAAGCGCACGCGCGCAACAAAACAGTTCGCCGAATCGAACGACGTTTTCCCTTCTGCTGCTCTTGGCATAATGATGAAAGGGCTGTTGACCTATATTGCATGTCTTCGACTGACTCTGAAAAAGGCACTTTCCACATACTTGTTTTTATGGTGGGTATGTCGTGGTCGTGGCTCAAACCACCCGATGTCAAGCGAAATTTGTGGCTTACAAAATTTGTGAATTAACTCCAGGTGCGCATGTACAGAGTAACATTCTACATATCAAATACGCTGAGAAAACTGATATCAGAGCTTGGGATTTGGTGTTTAGGTCAGTGTGTCGAGTTAGGGTTTTGGTTTGGGTTAGGGTTAGAAAAAGAAAAATAATTGAACAGTAAGACTGAGTACAACATTCTTGGTTTTAGTTATTCCTGTACTGTAGCTTGTTGTGGGTATCTGAGATCTGACGAAAAAGTTTTAATTTACACAACACACATCAAATTGTAATCGCCAAACATTATTCCTTTACTCTGACAAGCAAAATAACTAACCTAAACAATAAAAATAGGTCAGAATTTTCGCTTAACACCGGCCAGGGTTCAATGCAGCCTCATCGTTTATCGTCACTGACGTGATTATTGCGTCAGAATTGGTCTGTGTTATCCGACTGGACCTGTAGTTGCGTCGAATGGTTAGTCGTGTTTGTTGTTAAATTTCTGGACCTTGCCAAATTTGCGATTTTAAAAACGTCGAAAATCGTCTTTTGCGTTCAAAAAAATTAAGAATTGTCTGCGAGTGTAAAACGCGCAACTCACATGCTAACCTGTTCTGCGATACTGCAACCGGAACAGTGCTGTCGGCCAGCCCTTGGTTTTACTGTATTAGCGCGCTTGTCTGAAGTGAGACCTAGCAACAGGATTTTGCTTCGTTTACTGCTTTAATGATCGGAAGTGCACTTAACGCCGATTGATATTGCAGTTTGACTGATTTGAAAACGTTGCTTGGCAACTTGTCTCGGTGCACAGAAAGAAAATGCAGTTAACGAGCCCCATCCGGCCAACGCCCCTGACCGCGGCAAATTCCAAGTATGCGTTTATTCAAAATCGTTTGACTATGCCAGTCGTTTGTGCGGCTCATTCTTCTTATTGTTAAGGTGCTCGCGGACACTGAAGTAGAGGTTCATCGCAATCAATTCTTGTTCACACTCAACCACTACTTGCAGTGCGCTACAATGTTGTTACGGCTGGGTTTGCGTTATTTGTTATTTAGCTATTTTCAAATCCTTTCAGTTTAAAGCGCATAGCCTCTTGAGCTTCGGAATTAGATGCGATTGGCGCCCGCTGTCGAGTTGTCATCCTGTCGTCGTAGAAATATTATATGCAGTATTTGTCTTCTGAACAGTCGCTATCGCAAGGAATCCGTCCACTGCAATGAATCAGACATATATGTCGCCTACCGAGCATGCATATTCAGCTCTGCCTTATTGAAATAGAATCTTTGTTTTTGTGTTTTAATTTAGCAAAGAAACCTGACAAGAAACCACCTACCAAGGAAAGGTCGAAAGTGAACGCGTCGAAGCCGAAATCGAAGCCGACAGAAGGACCTAAAAAGCCACCTCGCGCCATTACGAAAACCCCGGATGTCGCCAAACCGCCAGTCATGGTGGAAGAGGCAACGTACGCCGCGACGGGAGGCTACGACGACTACAGTCATTTGAATGTGAGCGCTGGTCAAGTTCCTGAGACTGAATACGACTCGATCGCCTACCCGGGCAACTGGTCGGCTGCGAAGAAGGCCAACGGAAAAGCAAATGTTGCCGAGGAAGACGCCTATTCGACCGCTGCTGGGGAGGAGGACGCCTATTCGACGGCGGCAGCGGTCGAAGATGCCTATTCGACGGCTGCTGATGTCCGGGAGGACACTTACGCCACTGCCAGCAATGTAACCGGAGGGTAAGACGCATATTTTTGTGTTTTGCAGTCATCGTTTCAATTTTCTCCAAACAAGAGTAGTCGTGATGAAGAAATCATCTGGCAAAGAATTATGCAGATAAGATTTTGGGCGGAGCTAGCAGCAACAAGATACACTATCATGGCCTTTTGTAACTTTTCAACTATATGCAAAGCTATTCAGCACCTCGACTAGCGTTGAAAGAACCTGACTGTGTGTCTAAAAAATCTGTACCTAGGTTGTTTTTCGGTCACACACCAAATTTTTATGAAATGGCCGAAAAAAAGTAAGTGAATTCGGTCATGATATTCGAAAATATAGGCTAGCGAATTCTGTTACGGCGAGTTTTAATACTGTTATAGGACAAATAGCCGAAATGTCTTAGCGATATAAAACAGACTCTGTGCCACATCTGAAAAAGCTGTTATGTTTTTAGAAACATGTCCTATCACATGCATGAAATCAACCGTTGTAGGCACAAAATTCATGTTCTGGAAATCAAGGGTTTTTGAATGATTTTTACGTACCGGTATACTTCTCGAACTTGGGCAACTTCCAGTTTGTATTACGTTTTGTGTTCTTACTTCATATCCAGAATAGCTGCAGAGCGGTTTGACACAGGCAATTCGTCCGTTCTTCTTTTGAGTGAGTTGTTGCTGACCACTGCTGGGCCGTACTAGATCTCGGGGCAGGTGTTGAGCAGCCATTCGATTGTCTCATCGTCCAGAACCGTCAGGACATGCAGTCCATGGGGAGGTCGATGGATTGGACAGTGGAGGGCAACATGGTCGACGGTCTGTTCTTCTGCGCCACACTCACAGGCCGCAGAGGAGGCCGTGCCCCATTTGTACAAACAGGAGCGGAAACGTGCGACACCGGTGCGGAGGCGGCGGACCCAGGCTCTTCTTGGGAGGGTCATTCCGGGGGGTAGGTGCCGGTGTCGGGGATGAAAATGCGGAGTCATGTGGGGTTGTCCGCCCACTCCGCATTCCATCGGTGATCCGCCGAGAGCGCCGCACGTATGTTGTTGTTATCAGACGAAATTATGAGTTGTTGTGCGGCGGGTAGAAATGGTTTCTCGATTTGAGATGCCGTGCATCTGCACTCGATGGACAGGTGAGCGCTGTGCGGAGCAGGTGACGATGATGAATGCCTTGTTCTTATTGGCCAGCTGCTCAATTACGGTGATCGTGTTTTGCAGTGAGCCCCTCGGTGTTCAGCTGGAGTATGCTGGGTCTTCGGTCATCTTCGGCAGCATTTCTGCTGCTGCGCCTTAAGCAGGGCGTTTCCCTACCCAGCCCGCGCTGAACGCTTCCAGCACGGGTAGCAGTGGTTGCTCTCGCTGTGACAGGTTTGGTTGGCATTTCGAGGAATGTTGCAGCAGAGAGAAGGCCACGTGAAAGCATCCTCCCCAATTCGTTTGTGAAGTTCGTACAAAGGTTATGAAAGTTATAAAATCAAAAGCGCCGCAGTTAGCTTCTTGCAGAAGAATCCAAATGAAACGTTTCCTGGAAGTGCTGACCTCCTGATAGTTTACACTAACTCTCGGTTATAACTCAATTGCAGCAAGCCCAGTCAGCAAAGTTTTCGCGCCACACAACGCTCACATTCCAACTGAAACCTCGAGCGATTTCTGTGTCCGATCTTCAGGTGATTTTTCCTCACACGCAATTCAGTCTTCAACAAACCCATTTCAGCCGCGTCATGCGTTGTCGCCTGGCCAATTTTAATTTAGGGCAGAGCTCAGAGCAGACTTTTCAATAGCCGTCTTATTAATGCTTTCCGTTCTTTGAGGAAATTCATCCTGGCGAAAACGTTGCTGTCAAAACAAGCCTCACCTGCTTCCGTCTGCTGCGTTGCGTGCGAGCGGAGCTTGTTGGTGCTTCGCGTTTCGAGAGTTCCTCGGCTTGATGCGCGCAGTTTTTCTTCGCGCAGACGCTGTCGCATGAGACGATAGCCACTTTGTATGGTTTCCCACATGTCGCCTCGTTACGAACTTTAGCGAAAATGCGCATGGCTAGCTTTCGCTTGCTTGCAAATTGTGTGGTATCATGAAAGAAAGAAACAGTCCGTTATTACTGACTGGTACATTTTTCTTTTTGCGAAACATTTTGCGTTTGAAACCCAAAAGAACTTCCCCCCAAACAGCGGATACGTTTTGCTGCCGTGGATTGATTTGTCGCTGACGTCAGCCTTGGCTGACAATCTCCGGTGTGCACCGCAGCTGATGGTTGTCGTGGTTTCTAGCGTTTCAGTCGAAGAGGAAAGTGGCGCCGGTGCTTTCGCTCTGACCATGGGTGCATGAGTTTATCCAAGGGGGTTCGTGACGCGTCTCCAAAAGTTAAGACTATAATACATTTTTCAAATATAAATGTACATCGTTTTAAGCCTAATCGAGCATAGGTCTTTCGCATACAGCTGCTGGTAGGTCATATGTTTCTTCCCGCGCAAAGTATGGATGCATGTGGCATCACTATGATGTCATAATGCATTTGTTTGACAAAGGTTTGTGGTACAGGCATTGACTTCCTCTGTCTAGAATGATGACTTGATTTTATCGGTACTTATCGTGGTTCCAGTAAGAAATTTAGCGAGTAAACTCTTGGTGTGTGCTAATGTAGTTAGCTTCTCTCCGTGTGTGCTACTTTGAGTTATTAGCCGCGGGTAACTCTTATCCATGTAAGCAAGCAATTGTGCGTGTGGTTAATAGCGAAGTTGTGCGATTGCATATTGTCAGAATTTGGCAACCGCTGCTACAAAATTAGCTCCATTCTCCCCAGCTATGCTCGTTGTAAACGCAATTGTTTGATCGCAATAATTACAAAAGCAACTTCACTGCTCAAGGTCAGATGTAACGGGCGTTTTGATATAATTCAGTTGGATTTGATGTCCAAGAAGCAACCTGCGATGTCCACGAAGCGCAAATACAATGATTCGTACATCATTTGACCGTCCACGAAGTTTGGGGAGGGTTAGGACTGAACGTCTGCAATAAGTGCTGGCGGAGGCATCGATGAAGCCATCAGCTGTAAAGCCCACCTCGCCAGCACTGAACAGGATGACTCTGAACAAATGTTCAGAATCAAGAAAGCTCGCTTCCTCGACACAGCGCCACTTCCAACCGTCAACAAAAACCTATCGTTGAAAAGGTAGTGTTCCTGATGGCGAAGAGAAAAAAAGGCTCACTCCATCGGTGAAGCGCTTGTAAAGCCCTGGCTCGTGGTGACGGCGAACATAGTTTGCCAACACGAGAAAGCCTAGAAACTGAACGAGTATTCCATTGTGCAACAACACCATCAAACGCAAAATTGAAGACAGGCCAAAGCATTTGCGGCTCAGGTAACCAAAGATATCGGAGAACCGCGCTGCCGGTTCGGTTTCAACTTGACGAATGCATCTGCGAAATCCATCTGCATCTTCGCGCATTGCGTGGTGGAATTTTATTCTGTTACTTCTCTCAAAGCAACAACAAAATCGAAGGAAATTATGAATGTTGTGAACCATTTCATGGAAGTAGCTGTCGTAGCGTGTTTCACGCTAGGATCATTGTGTGCGGATGGGACCTCAGCGATGATGCGAAAGCGACCTGGGTTTCTTGCACGGGTGGGAAAAGGTGTCCCGACGTCATCGTGACACACTGCGCGCTCCATCGGCACGTTCATTGCAAACAGTACACTTCCAAAGATGCTCAGTGATGTAATTGGTGTAGTTGCCTCAGCAGTGGACTTCATCCATTCTCGAACATTCAAACACCGCCCCTTACAGGTCTCCCGGAACCGCATTTCTTTGCCGTTTCCACTGTCGTAATTCGCGCCAAAACTGTGCAAAAATTGGCAAAACGAATCACAGCTCTCAGTGAATCGTTTTGATCCATTTCGGCGATGAGCCCGGTTTGGTAGGTTGCAATAAACGCGCTGCGATGCTAAGCGACCGTTGTGTAACGCTCTTCCTGGAGTTTATCCAGTTGGAGCAGATGATTCAGGCCAATGAGATCGCGTTACGCATGGTTGCGGCGTGTGGTTGGTGATGTTTTCACTGCGAAATCGAATCCTGGCTGCCTCGTGTGATGCTGCTTGTGATGAGTAGAGACTTGGTGTGTTGATACCCACGCGTTCTGCCTGCAGAGATTGCGTGTGACATTGCCTGTTGGTGTGAATTACGGTTTCTGGACATTTTGTCGTTGGTCGCGGTAACATGAGCACTGTTATTAATCTGCTGCTACACTATCAGCAAAAATTAGGAATCAAATATAGACAACATTTCTACTGAATTAGATAGGTGATTTTGCCCATGCTTACTGGAAACAAACAGACGCAGTGGTAAGTTCTGAACCCTTTCTCTGTTGGAACCCCCTGGGTACACTAGTTTTCCTCACGGAGGCCGCCAATATCAAAATATTTTGTTTATGAAAGTACTACATATGTATGGAGAACTTACGTGGTGAGAAATTCTCATTTCAGATCTGGAATCAGCAAACGGAAGTCATCCCAGTAGTGCGGTTGATATCGATGCCGAAATGTTATTGACCAGTCCCAGTGTTATCGTTTATCAGAGGGGTGAACTGTAACTCGCAGACCCCCCAGTTTCACCTTCGCGAAACCCAGGCTCGCACAGCGACAGCAATACCTCGCTATGTCAGCGTGCGGTTCTGAAACTTGTTTTGTAGTTGTACATGCGTCAACTTTGTGCTGAGCCAGGATCAGTCCAGTGTTTTGACGGAATCGGGATTGGTTGTATTGTCGTTAATTATGCGTTAACAACCAGCTTTGTTCGCAGGTATGACGAAGTTCAGGAGGCTGACTCCGTATACGACCATGTCAAGCGATGAGAATCATGGTGAGTGGTTGGTGAAACTCGTTCTGCTGTCACGTCTTCGGCTTCATTCATTAATAATAACAATTCGTCGCGCCTTAACCCTGTAACGCCCGAGTTAATTCATGTGACTTGAAACAATTAAGCATTTTTGCATGTGTTGTCCCGAGACATATCCATGCATATTTTTTGTGGAACTAAAGCTTTTTGTAATTTTATGGGTTTGTCGGAAATTTGCGGAAGCAGACATGATGAAAGGTAATGAATATTCACAAAACACAACAAATGTAAAAAAAATGTCTTTTGTTTTTTTCTTAAATTTTGTGTTTAATCATGAAATTGAAAAAAAAAAAAACGATTTGATTTTTTTTCTTACCTGAATGAATTTGACATTTTTCACCTTTTCAAACTGTTTGTCCTTTGCCTGAAAATCGCTTGCATCTTTGCCTGCTTTCCATGACAACAGGCATATGTCCCGTTTGATCACCACTGATTTCCGCTCCAGGAATCGAGCCTCTCTTNTTCTTGCTTTCATTATCTCTGTCAGTGATCAATGNTCTTCCTCTCTTTACTCCAGCAACGGCTTTTCTATGTTTTTGAAGGTAAGTTGATCCTTTTGTTTCTGACGTGAAACTCCGAAGGAATCACAGTCTCGCCTGTAAAGCAGCCAACTGTTGATCACTGCCAGATCAAGCAAGTGAAAGGACAAACTTGTATCTAAAGTGTGGTCTGTCATACGCCAAACAGGCATCAAGGATGTCAATGCCACCCATAAAAGTATTGTACTGTTTGACAATGCTTGGGTGATCGACATGTACTTTTTCAGTTTTATACAATTTTTCAGTTGTGCCAGCAGGACAGGCTTTAAAAAAGGTACTGCCCGGTGCAACAGCTCTGTTGCCATGCCACTTCACTGCTCGTATGGAAATTTCATCAATGCAAACAGCTTTCTCTTCAAAGTCACCTCTTCCTTTTCTTCAGTGTCAGTGCTGAATCGACAACCAGGAAGCATGTTGGGGCGCACTGTTCCCGATGCAAAGCTCAGCAAACAGCTTGAGTGCGGAGAACCAGTTGACAAAGTAAAGCAAATAGTTTGCTTGCTTTGACCGCTGCAAAACTATGTTCGAACGGTCCTCTAAATCCAGGTATTCAGGAACAGGATTTCTCTCTTACCAGTATAAATTTCGAAATAACACAATCACCTTTTGCATCACACGGTATGAAGATCTTATGACCCCATTAGTGAGTGTGTTTTTGAAAGGTACAATTTGTTCATCAATAAACTTTGAAATTTGGGGAGCAAATGATCAATCATTGGTGGGATTTTGAACAACCTGTCCCACATGATGTCATCTCTTGAGGGCATTCTTGTATTGTCATTGAAATGCAGTGATGGTTTTATGGCTTTGCACTTCTGTCTATTACATCAGCAACTTGACTAGTTCTTGTTTCATTAGCCTAATGCATTCTGGATCTTGGCAGTTTGATTACTGAAATAAACATGCAGCACCCTAAAATCTGTTCCAGTTCAGCTTTAGCAAGTTGAAGTGATTTACATGATTTTCTTTTCGTACAAAATCTAAATTGCTTTCATAAATAATACGGTCCAACAAATCAATTAAAAGAAGTGTTCTTGGAAACAGTCTTGATATCATCACTACCTGGCAATGCTGACTTCTCAGTTGGAACATGTTGCTCAGAAGCACTTCGCCCGTCTTGAATAATTCTCCACACTGAATTTCTTATGAAAGCATGAGCTGTGTCTTCACCATCATCAGAGGAGTACTCACTGCTAGAGGAGTTACCTTAAATTGCAGAAGTAGGCGTGGATCGCTCAGTATCGTCATCGCTGTCACTGAAAGTATTTTCATCACTTTTTTCTTCATCAAAAGTATTAAACAAAGATCGAACTCTTCCGTCGTAACAAACTTGTTTGCTATGAAGAGTGAGTGACATTAGGGACTTGCCAAGCTCTGGAAATAATTTAAATCATCATCGCGAAATGTTGAGTACTTGTGTCCAAATACATGTTCGTTTTGTTAGAGCTCATTATTCATTCTATCGTAGTGGACAAGATGCAGTGGAAGAGGTCAATCTTTTGAAGCCACTGTCGATTTCGCCGCGCTTTTCTCTTCCGTTTATTTTTATCTGTTGCATCCCTGCTGCCTTTAGGAAACGTTTGTTTTCTCACTGATTTCTAGGTTTGGGTTCTGTGTGATATTTCTTGCTACTTTCGTCATGTTATGTTATGTTTGTTGTTATATGAAATTTACCCCATGCCCCCTCGATCTTACCCAGAGGAAAGGCGGATATGAAAATGTATTAGTTGTTGATTATGAAGTCTGCACAAACTTAACGTGACCATGAAGATGGTTAATTAACTATTTTAAAGTTGGAAGTCGAAAATGCACATCTAGCAAACATACCAGCAAACCTCGTTCTGCCCTTCATTGTTGGCGCCGCGACAATTCTTTAAAGTTTGATTTTTCATAAGGAGATTGTGTCAATAAAGACATGTCAGTATGCCAAAAATACCGTCGCATAGTTGTCTAGTTTTAACAGTCCTGCCCGCCGTCAAAACTCAGTAGCGTACTTGGTGACCCCCCTTCCAGTTTTTCCACCAAGAGAACTGCGCTCACCTTCTGTTGTGGAACTAAAGTATCCATGCAAAAGTTGGCATTCTGTAAAAATTCTCGACAGACAACTTTCCAATTACATCCGTAAACTGTGACACAACCGGTCTATTTTTTATCAAAGCACCTGCCGGGTTTATTCAACGCAGCACTGTTAAAAATGATTTTTACCTGCAAGTTTTCTCATACGTGCAGATGGATCCAGGCAATGACCGATGAGCGTCCATGAAGCATCTCGTCGCGAAAACACACTGTAACGTACTTTTATGTGCATAGTTATCGCTTCGCCGCTGGCCTTGGCGCGACGCCAACCAGATTGCGTGCATATTATGACGTACTTTCGAATCGTAGCGGCGTTCCATTGTGCAATAATCGTTTTCAGAAAAAAAAGTGATTCGTGTTTACGCGCGCAAATAGCCGCTTTCTTCGTACTCATGATGCAGTCGCTGTGCTGATGATACCGCCATGTGTCCTTTTATCCTTCACTGCTGTGTTTGTTGAGTTCCGTCGCCGTTTCGCCCCGTTTCGGAATAAAAGCGACTGGATCGTGAGGTCCGTCTTCTGCTTGCTGCAGTATTTTAAGAAGGCATCTGCGCACCCGACATTATTATTTGCTTGTCGCAGACGCATGGTCCATATCACGAGCAGCGTCGTCGTCAGCGGAGGGCTAGTGGTCCCGCCCCCTCTATTTAACATGTTTAGCTCCCCGGTTGCTGCATACATCCAATATTGTTTTTAAAAATACGGCACACCTTGTGATTTCTGCCCCCCTGCTGCAAAATCCTGGCGAGAGGCCTGATCACAAGCACAATCGAATAATACGAGCACAAAAAATGGTTAGTCATAGCGCGTTACAGACTAGTTTTCAGCACACTGTCAAAAATGAGAGGGGCAAAACACTTTAACAGCGCCCCAACTAATGTAAGTATAACGTTATTCACTCATCATCATACAGGGATCTGGCAGTGGGAAAGAAATGAAGGCATTTCAACATCAAATTTTAATGTAAACAGCTAACACAAAAAAAGTGCTTTCTTCGCATAGGCGTATACACAGTGGTGGGTTTAAGGTTGGGGGACCCGAGGCAAGACTAAAAAGGGGCCCTCTGATGACGTCATCATGCTCAGCCAACCGTAATAAGCACTTTTGATCAAGCCCAAGATACGGCCACCGTAGGATACGTTCCTGAGACTACGGCATGACTGGTACAGCAGAAGGGGAAAATGCAAAGGAGTGTTCATGATGCACAACTTTGAAAACACTGGAAGTTAGGAAGACACGGCTGGCAACACATGAAAGTTAGGCAATAGCAGGGTGGGATCGTCGCCACTTCATTATTTTCGTGCCCTACTTCTCTGCATTCAGCATCAATAAATTACAAAGTTTACCACTTTGAATGTTTCACACTTTACCCCTTTGAAAAAATGCTTGGTAGTTGGTATCCTGAATTTCTTTATATTCATGTCTTTATGGGTATCTACGAAACCATAAACAACAACCAAGAAGATTTAAAATACTAAATTTGTTTTAAATTTCATCCTTTCAACTACAAGAACAGCATACAAAATCATCCATCCCGAGACTTGGTTTGGAGAGCTTTGAGGCTGGATGAGTCAAGACTGCCCTGATCTTGCCTTGACACTAGTTGTTTGAAAAATGTGCGAAAGTAGGAAATTAATCATATACCTTATCACAAACATTTCTAGCAAGTAGCCTACACAATTGATTAAATCTGTGCTAAGAAAAAAAGGTTCAAGTTACACTGGGTACGAGCTGGCAAAAAAACTAACATCACCTAGCAAGTCTACCTTAAACCAACCACTTACTAGTCAAGCTTCAAATAACCTCGACTTCAAGCATGGGCTAAATGCAAGCCACTGAAAATACCTGAAATATCTGTAGAGAAATGAGTACTCATAATACTTAAAACATGCCATGTCTTCTACCTGATAAGAAGCATGAATGTAGCCTTGCTTATTGACAGTCTTTGCAGCACAACGCAATAATACAAAATTAGTTTGTGAACTAAGAAGAAAATTTTCTATAAATTAAAAGATATAGTGTGGTCATTACTATAACAATTGCATGTTGTCTTATTTTCTGATGCAAATGTTTACTGAGGTACAACATCATACGAAATGGGGAATTTGTCTAACCTCTTCAACTCAGAGACAAAAAATAAATCCTTGGATAGACATTTGAATGTTCCAAACCAGGGATTCTCAAACTTTTGGTGTTATGGAGCCCATGAAGAGATTGACCATAATTTACGGAGCCCCACAATAAATTTATAAAAATAAAAACAAAAAAACACATTGTTACTTACCCATTGATGTTCCTGAGTAAATTGGAAGTGCTTTATTTAATGACTCGGATGTATTTGCTGCTTTGTATTTAAAAAATATTCAAATTGCGGTTCAATTGAAGTCACTT
>JGI24159J19872_10000923_pt1 | contig 30008 bp, 19 predicted proteins | sample Ectturendosymbi4_FD_19872 | JGI IMG/M metagenome (IMG submission 19872)
TAGCATAATTCACTGTCGAAAATGTAAAGTTTCTACCTTATGTGGTTTTTGCGATATAAAAATTTTTAATGTGTGCAGGACTTTATGGACACCCTGTACTTTTCGGACGACCGTAGTATAAACACAACAAGTCAACTCAAAAGCAAAAAATACCGCAAAAGTGCCTGATATATATGCGACGCAACGGAGACGAGTTTGAAGTCTGTTGTTTAGAAAGATTCTCCTTCAAAATCTTCACTCAACCTCAAGCCCGTACAGATGATGTTAGCAAGCAAGAAACAATGACTTTTTCAAAGAGCAATAACAGCTAAACACTTGTATAAATTGTCTGTTGGAATTCATCAGCTGCTGGATAGTGTAGGCACGACAGGCTGTCTTCCGTACATTTCATTTATTTTGTTGTCCTGAATAAACTAAGTTGGGGTTACTGCGGTTCGAAACAAAAGCTATGGCAGCCAGTTTCTACGTCGGTCCAATAACGTGCTGCTGTTGCTCGGGCGAAAAAAACTGATAAGAACATTCCAGAATTTATGTTGACGTCAGAGGCAGGGTTCGAATCTTTTGAAACTGTGTATAATTCTGGTACACAATGACCACAGCATGAAAAATTGATGACTCAGTAGAGGGTTTCCCCAAATGACCCTCGTTCATCAGCGCTTCATTAGCTACCGACCATTACGACATAAGAGAACCAGTCACTGACGATGGTGAACGGAGACCGTTTACAAAACTTAAATTAAGAAAAAGACAAGCGAAATCTCCCGCGGGCATTTTCAGTTACTCCCGGCTATTGTCAAATTAGCTAACGTACGTTGATATAACAGAAGTCAACTTGGTTCCCATTATATACCCTGCACTGTGCTGTGTTCCCAGCCGACAGTTGGATGAGCTAAACATGACAGAAAAGTTAAAGTAAATTCAGACAGAACTTGAGAGTACTGCTATTCGTCTGCGCAATTTGTATACTCAGATGTTTTACTGCAGCTAAAAAAGAGCATAGCAGCCCAGGCCGGTAGCCAGGTTTTAAGGTTTGGGTGGACAAAATACATTTTTTGGGGGAAAGATTTTTGTTTTTATTATATGTTTAAAACAAAATTTTCGGGGCACATCAAAATTTGGGGGACACAAAAATATTTGGGGGGCACTGCCCCGAATGCCCCTCCGTGGCTACGGGTCTGTTCCAACCTTTGCACTCGGGATATCTCTTTATTTCTACAAGGAACGATCGATCGCCGTTCCTAAAGTAGCGCACGATTTTCCCCTTTGTTGTTGCACGCCACATGTTGTGTTCATTGTATAGTGCGGCTGTGGTGCCAAAAACCTTTGTTAACCGACTGCAAGTTTCCATAACCGCTCTTGTTTTGCAGTTGACAACAATGATTGCTTCTCATATAAACTGTGCAACTTTCAAATTGAAATTTAGTTTTGTTTTCTCATTTTGATGTTTTTTTCATACCTAATGTCCATAAAACATGTGGGTCGGTGGGAGCGCAAAAGCAACGCGAGAAATGTTCACAGCCGCCGCAGAGATGTGTACGAGGCCACTTACGAAGGAAAGCAGGGTGAGAATACACTTAAACAAACGCACCAGCGACATGGCCGATCACTCATCAGCATGAAAGAGTTTTATTCAGCAGCAAGAATCTGGACTTGTAAAACCATCAAACACGTGAAGTGAGTGAACGGTGATGTTAGAAATGGACCCCCACTGCTAAATTGATCCGAAACAAATCGTCAAAATTCTTGGCAAAAATTGGAAACCTGAAACTGATGAACATTGGTGATGGAAGTTATCATTGTAAATGGAGAAGGTGCTGAAATTTTGCGGCTCTTCAGTGAGTTTTTAGGTCGCTTAGCGCTATAGTCGACACCACAACCCACGGTCTGCACTGGATCTGTGTTATCGACTTCACTGGATCTGTGTTATCGACTTCACTGGATTCTGTGTTATCGACTTCACTGGATTCTGTGTTATCGACTTCGCTTTTCCTGACTTAGTTTTGTGTCTGAAACAATTTAGATCAAATTAACAAATCTCATCCTTGCCGAAAGTTTAAGGCAGGATGAAAATATCTTTTCGATCAAAGAGAGTGTGCACATCCATTATCCTACATAGCAATGGTTTCATCACTTGAAATTTATCAGCCATACTTAAAATTAATTTTAATCAACACGTTATTTTTCCTTTATAGTTTTTCTCGGTTATTCCGAGAACTACATGTATGTCTTATAAAGTAAAACAGGGTAAATCAGACGATGCGCTGGAGGCAGTTACTGAAAATTCTCTTCATTTTACTTTCTACAATTTGTTTGATTCCTGGATGATGTAACACGGCCCAACACGCAATTTTTCCCAGCAGTCACGAGTTACGAATCAAATCACGTCAATGATCTACTTATAATGGAAATTACAGAAGTCAACCGTTTAATTAACCTGTTGTTGCATTTTTCTTTATTTGCACTAAACGAACCTGACGATCGATCCTTTTATCAGATTGACAAATCAGTCTTGTAAGTTGGTCAACTCAACCGTCCCTCTGGCTGCATTAAGATTTATGTGTCAGAGAATTGGTTGATGTGACGCTACGTAACGCAACGCTAAGAAGCCACCAAAAGGCCTAGTGAGGCCAGTGTTGATAAGTTCTATTTGCACCAGACCGCGTTAAGCATTTCCTTTCTTAAGAAAAGTTTAATCAGGAATTTTATAATAAAAGCTCTTTAACGTCACTTAAAAATGTAGGTAGTTTTGCAAAGGCATGAGAGCTGTGGAAATATCCTTGAGGTCGTTTGAAGTTTATCAACTCGGCAAATTATTTTACAAAGATTTTTAAAGCGTTATTCACGTTGCTACAATCGTGTAAACTTCTTTTGAAACTAATAAAGCCCTATCGCATGTTTCGTGAAATTCAGCTTAATATAGAAACTTAAGGGCGGTCATACGTTTAAATATGCTAAATGGAACTTTGCCGGCTGCTTTGCTTTATCGAAGAGGGTTCACTGAGGATGTGCTGCTGCACTGATCCTCTCGCCGCCCACACCGGCTGCATGAAGTAGGTCTCTTGGTTGTTTGTGTAAAAGTGCTTGACGTACGTATCAAGTGCACCAGGAGAATGTTTAGAACGTAGGTTCTGAAACCGGAAGCCCTGAAACGTAAGCCGGAAAGTCGAAGGACTTCATAGCATTGACTCTTGCAGATCACCACACTGAAAACAAACTGCCTCAGCTGTTTTTTTTTCCATTATTTTTGCTTCGATGGACGACCTGCAAATCCAACGACAGTGGCTCAAGTATCGACAGAGCACGTGGGCAAGATTAAAATTTGACGTTTGCCAGTACCTGCTATTCTCCTCGGAAAAAGTCAAAAGCTGGGAGGTGATAGTAATTGTTGGCATCGACCCATAGTTATTATGTCGAGTTCCCCTGTCACTACAGCGCAGCGACTTATATTTCTGAACCTGTCAACAGACGGTATTCTAATCTCTATAGGGTGGCATTTGAATAAGTGTGCTGAACTGACAGCGAAGAAACGCTGTCACGCACACGGAGTTATCTGTGAACAATTGCTGTCACGCGCGAGTTTTCGCATGATCGGTTTTTCTGTTTTGTGAGAGAGTTTTAATGATATTAGAACACCCATTCAAGTGTGAAGGAAGATAAAGGTGTAATGTGAATTTTCTTGCCGATCCGCTGAAAAATTCATGAGTCAGCTTCAGGGGTAATCTTAGTATTAATCATCTATTCCCGTTCATAGTAAGCACGGTCTCTTTAACAAAATATATAGCGCAGGGCAAGGAGTTCTTCGGTTGTCGTTCGCTTCTGAAAAAGTTCGGTGCAAATGTAGTTATACTTTGGCTATTTTCATGCCCTTAAGGCAGGTGCTTATCAGACAAGGGCATGGGCTATGATGCAGGTCTTTAATAATTCATTCCTAGAAACAGAAATGAGCCAGAGCTCGCGCCTGTAGTGTGGAAATCACGGTGGAATAAAGCTTCTCGTCTGGTAGACAATTAATTATGCAAGGCGACAAACGAACTAGCCTGTTACGATTACGAAATATTCTCTCACAGCAAAAAAACACATATCGAAACGCTCTTCGATACATATTGCATTCTACCTTACGTAATTAAGTGTAAAACCACTAAAAGAAAATGTTTTGTTAATCAGTAATGGTTGACTGGCGCAAGCAATGAGCAGTGCTCCAAACAGTTACAGTTGTGAAATTTTTGGTCGTGACCAAGAAATTTCAGGAAAGGAAGTTTGGAGTGATTTTTCAGTCTCGTGCTTGATCTCTGCCGGAATGCGTTTTCATCCGATTGGAAAATTATTGATGCACTTGAGGCATGCGTCATTGTGAGGTTCTGAACCAAAACAACTACTCATCAGAGAAGAATGTGCTTAAGGTTAATATCATTTCGTAGCCAAAATGTTATCAGAATGTGACTACGATTTTTCCAGTGGAGTCAATAATTTCTGAAGTGAATTTGATCGCTCGAGAAATCGTCTCGTGAAAGCAATTTGTTTGACAATAAATCTAACGCGTAGTGAAAACGAACTGACATCGGAAATAATGTTGAGAAAACCAGCCTCGCAAATAATGCGTTGTCATTTTCAAGAAGACTACGCCTCCTTGGAATTTGCGTGATTTTTCTTACCCACATTTCAGAGGCAGATCAACGTTTCTGAACACACATTTTTGCCGCAAACTAATGCAGATGATTCCCTGGTCGTTTGATACAGACAGCACCTACGAACGCAACAATTGTTTACTTCACGCAAAAGCACAGCATGACATCTGGTGAAGAGGCGTCGCTGGGACGAACAAGTTGCAGTCAATCAATGTGGTTGGATTGCTGCAACAACTTTAACCAACACATGACACAGTTGCCAGGTGCCGTGTTTTCCAATGGAGGAAGTTGCATCTGATGCGCAAAACACCGTGAACCACCATCCAAATGCGGCGGTTGGCGAGTACAAGTCATAAAACTTTTCCCAACTTTTGAATGATTCAGAAGCTTTGCCTAAAAACCAGCATTATTTTTCAATAAACTATTTCACCTGAATCATTGCATGAACTCGATTTTCCTTCCACACAACAGCAAAAATGGAGTTAACGGTACACCCAACACCCAATGTAAATTGCTGTATTTTTCTTGGACAGTTTGTAAGCGCCAGAAAAAAACAAAAATGACGATATCAATGCAACGAATGACCTCCTAGGACAGAAATGTTCATTTAACCTGACCTAATCCAAATTGCTACAATCGCCGATAGCTGCACTAAAGTCTTACAAGCAGTGGGCATAACGACAGGCCACAGTAATCCACAAATACAGATATTATCGATTCTTCTCGAGCGTTTTTCGCACTGCCGCAGTAAAGTGTACGAGCTGGCTGATGTGAAAGAGTATTAATGGTCTCCTGATGGAAACTAGCAACCGATCGAGAGACAACATAAGAAGTACATTTAGAAACTAATGCGTCCCAAGAACTGCAGGTGCTGCAGCGCCGGTGAATAGAGCTTCGTTCTTTTGACTGTTGTCTCACAGACGGTGTCAAGGCTTGATGGTAATGCTGTTGGTGTGCGATATCAATTCAACGAAAGATGAAGTTCTGTAATGCAAACCTGAACTAGTATCGCAAACGCGTCTCAGAACCGTTCAGCTGACAAAGAATTAAAGCCTGCAACAGAATAAACGATTTCCAAGCAATCGCAGTTGTTTGTGATTTGAAATGATCATCAAAATCCCAAGCTCGACGTAACCAAACGCGTTATGCACGAAAGCCAGCCGTTAACAGTGACTGGTTTTTATTAGAAAGGTTTTTCTGTAAGTAACAATGCCAGTGTTTAGCCAAACAGCTCGTAAAATTCAATGAGCTCTGAATTCAGTTTTGCGTTGGTCGTGCTGGCTTGTGGTTGTTTGATACTTACGCAAATTTGACGCTGTAACTAAGAATTTTTGAGTAGTAAAAAACAGAATTTAATGTTTCGATGCTGTATCAGGTTTAGTTCAGAGACAGAGTGCAGTTGTTTCTGTCGAAGCAGGCATATGCAATTCAAGAAACAGACTCATCATGTGTGGTTAGTAAACTTGTGATCAAAGGAAACGCTTTTGGTTCACTGTTACACAAACGAACCCAGGACAAGCCGCATTTTACTTCCTGGGTAGTGGCTTTGATACGACCGAGCACCTGGTATCTTGAAAACCGTCTAGCAGAAAGCCAGCGGAAGACCAAATAAAATGCACAGGCTCAAAACCGTTTTCCTACAAACGGAAATTCGTTCTGCAGAAGATCGTATGCATTCGTGGCAGGAGCAATCTCGTGAGCTGCCATATGGATGCATGTGGTGTTTACTGGCACTTTTCCGACTACGATTTGCTCGCAGTAACAAGTAAAGTGATGGCACTTATGGAGAACAGCCTCGTGCAACGAGGGACGAGAAGAAATGTCTCCGAGGCTGGAAATCTGTGAAAAATCGGGCTTGGTTTTGAATAGCTTGATAAAGATTTTAAAAGTAGGCAAATTCGCTGGAAACTTTGACAGAGATGTGATGATAACCTTTCTCAGCCCTTTGGAAATTTTCATAAAAAACACGCAGAATACAAAAAATCGGGAAAAACTAATTGTGATATTTGACAAAAATCCGGTAAAGTCAAATTGAAGAAAATGCACACAAGATTTTTTGTCTTTCCAAATAAATCGGCTCTAAAACCTTGTGACAGAGAGAAGATTGAAAAAATCTGGCATAAGCAACCATAAATACTCAAAATGAAAATGGCGACAACACTGCAGGTTGAGAAGAAAAATCACGCCCGATTTTGTTTTGATCTCTGAAACTCAAATCAGCGCAAAGAATGCTGTGGGAAGTGGGCGAACTTTGAGTTGGTATACCGTCCAGTCACGAAAAAAATTTCTCTCCTGCTTGCAGCTTGCTTTTGGTAATAGTCAATGGTTTAGTCGTGGAGGTGGAAATGGCCGTTCTCCCACGTATTACAATGGAAGGAAGACGTTACTCCATGTTACACCGACTTGTTGACTTTTAGGCTTTTATGGCGTTCGTTTTGGTGAAAGGTCTCACGAAAAATTCCCATCTTTCTTGACTGCAGCATAACATGCCTATTCCTAGCAGTGCACCCCCGCCTGTGTCTTCTTCTATGTCACTTTTATATTTACTCCAGAACAAAACAGCCATTCAAGGCGAGCCGTTCTTTGGTGAAACGTGTGTTGCAAAATGCCGTCGCAATGTGGAAAGCTTTGGCCTCGGCGTGCACAATTTATTGATTGACAATTTCGCCCGCTAAGCAGCTTTGCTCTGTGGAGATATTGGAAGAGGTCCTGTTATGCCTTCCTCAATAGCCTGTGAAGTCTTGGCAGCCTGACTGGAGCAGATCAAAAATTTGAGTCGGAAAGATGAACTCAGATATATTTATCCATGTGTTGCAGTTGTTTTTATGTATTTCTCCAGTTTTTCTTGTTCCTGAAACGCGAAAGTAGGCCACTATCCATTAATTTTAAATTTTAAGGTAAACAGAAGGTATACTTCTGGAATGCAGCCATCGTATAGGCGAACCTTTCCGGGTACATGGTACTTGCCCGACTTTTAAGTTAAGGTTTTGTTTTATGTTAAAAAAAGAATCGAAAATCGTTTAAGGATGAATGAAATTTTTATTGCTCTCAACGCAACCTCCCTGCCGCAGTCTGAATCTGAAAAAGAATCAATTTTTAAGATTTAGTTCATCGATAAACTGTTCGCCCACCAACAACGAAACGCTTTGCTCTCGTTACCGGAAGTATTTTCTTTAATGATGAGCCTTTTGGCAAGGTCGGGTTTCCAAGCAGTTTAGTGGTCAACCAAGTGCGAAAGACAATTGCAGTATATTTCTTGTTGTGACGTTTTCTTCTTTTATACGCACGACCATTATGACGTCAAACCTATCATTTGGATTTATAAAATCGAAAAACAGCACTTTCTTAGAAACTCAAAACAAAAACGAAGATCTTAAGTTTTAGGCATTTAAAAGAAGTGGTTATAGGTAATCGAATGGCTTTCGAAGTTATTTCTTCATCATCTGACGATAACCTTTAAGCTTTGGAAATAGAATAAAAGACAATATAAAATTAGACCAGATTTGTTGTTGCGACATCACTGACTATTCGGCAGAAAATTAAACTACATTGCTTGTTTTTGATTAATGGTGCAAAGTTAACTGCTCGGTTTACGAATTTTACAGTCCTTGCCTCAGTCATCTAAAGTATTTGCTGCTCACATGTGGGTGTTTATACGTGGAGCGTGCTTTAAGGTTCCATAGAAGAAAGCTCATGCGGTGTTTCTGCTTACGATTTTACTTTTGCTAGCAGTAGCCATTTTAGCTGCTGTGCTTTTCGTTCTCTTGGCGAGGCGTCACAGTAAACAACAATGTCTTGGCACTTCCTGGAGAGATGGGTTGAGAAGGCAAACCAGCATTCGACGCTCGTGGGCAAGATATGGATCACATTCCTGATCGTGTGTCGGATGGTGATTGTCGCATCGGTCGGTATGTGAGAATGGTGCGATTGATTTGTTTGCCTGTAAATCAAACGGGAAGAAATTTTCGTAACTGAGAACTAAGCAAACCTAACAAAGTGTAGTAAAGTGATTGGTGAACAATGACTGAAAATAGCGAATTTCAATCAGTTAAAATGATGTTTTGAAAAGTTTTGTTCTATCGAATGCCGCACAACAATCGAATACGAGACAGTCAACTGTAAATAGCTGAAGCACGCAGCTGGTGTGATATTAAAATTTCAGTCATTTCCACATCTACTTTAAGCTGCAGTGTTTGAATTTATTGCATCTCTGGTTACTTCGACACACACTTCCGCTCAGTTTTCATCCTAGTTCCCTTTGATATTAGACACCCAGAGGCTCAGCTGCAAGATGGTTTAGTCTCCACAGCAGCAGTGTGCTCGTGACATTTTTGCAATAAATTACATTTTACGTTTCAGTTTACTACCAGTTTGTCAGCATCGGGGAAAATCAGGAAAGAGCCTTCACTTATATCCCATCAACTTAATTGTTCGCACTTGAAATAGCATTTATAGGTTTGTAATTAAGATATCGAATGAAACATCAATTCCGCTAGTGCAATTTGAACATCGTTATGAAGCTTCATGTTAGCAAGTAGCTGAATGTTCTCTTATAAAATTTTGAGACAGTAGTCTTATGGTGTGCGCAGCATCATCCTGCATTGTAGTTAAGCCCCCGTGTAATTTATTATTAATACTTCGCCTTCTTGACGGTTATTCTGCCTCTTGAGACTTTCAGTGGCATTGTTTTCACCAAAGCGCTCCTCGTCAACCTGAAGGCAGGCAAGAGTTTACTTTAGCTTGGAGAATAAAACTTATAAACAGAGCCGTTTGCTCCTATGCCTTTTTATCACTTTCGAGCTTTAACAAAAAAGGAAATGACAATTATCTTGTGCACGGAATTATCTTGTGCAAACGTTTTAAAAAAACACAGTTTTCAACCTACGATGATCTCTCGGGAAGGTTTGCCTGCGCAGTCGAAAAAATCAAACCAGCATGCGTCCCTTATAGTCACGTGATCGCATTTTGCGTCAGGTTGGAATATGACATCAGAAAGGCTCTTATTTGATTTCGGAGAATAAGCTGAATGGTGCTGCAAGCTACCATGGTCTTTCGACTCTGATACTACAGAACTGTACTGAATCAAAGACTGCAGATGCATGGAAAAGTTAACTAAACACAAAGCGCCAAGTGCCTCAAGCCAGCTGAAGTTGCGCAGAAGTAATCTTGTGCCAAAAGATTGCATTTTTGCACAAATTTGAAGTTTTAGATTTGCAAAGTGGGTCAAGTTGAAATGAAAAAAAACAAAACAGTCAGTTACTAAAGCGATGGCCCACAATTTGATAACCTACAATAACACATCGGCAACAAACCAACGACAGGCAAAATCTCTGATAGCTCAATGGTATGTGGTGGGCTTTCGGCCAAATGCATTAAGACAGTGGTAGGTTGTGATCAAGCTTTTTCCATATTAATGGTAGCTTGTTTACTCAGTTTTAGGCATGCAGCGCTGCTGCTTTCGCCCGTCTGCTGCAAGTTGTCTCAAGGGGCCTATTCCTGCAAGTCGCCGAGCACTGCTTTGTGCGGCCACCAGGAGGGCTCGGACAAATAATGATTTCCCATCTAACGTTGTAGTTGATTGCTAAAAAGAATAATTTATCCCTAATGTGGAAAGTTCTGTTCAACTCATTTAAACTTAAAAGCGTTTTTCAAAGACGTGCATCGACTGTTTGAAGCCGCATTTTTCTCTGCATCAAAAAACTTTTTATTCTCGTGCGTAGACGTGTGGGAGGTGACTGGCTGGGGTTGGGAAGTAATTTGCAATATTGTGGGCAGTAAGCACAAAATGTAATTGTTTTCCATTCAATCTCGTTCAGGGGACAGGGTTTACAATGACGAACAAAGCGAATTCAAGTGCAATACTCTGCAGCCTGGATGTACAAATGTTTGTTTCAATTCGTTTTCACCAATCTCCCACCTAAGGTAGGTTTTTCCGATTACTTTTTTAAAGTTCATAAATAGGATGTGTATATATTATCTACGTTACATGTATAAACCTTTAATTTGCTTTAGGGTGGTACTATTACCTCGTTAATGGATGATATGGAAACGAAAGAATAAAACACATGCTTACAAATTGCACTTAGGTCAAGTCAAGATATGCTTGGACGCAGGGCCTGTGAGAGAGGAGTACAAACGTGCATCGTACCTGGGCCCAGTAGGTACATAGGGCCCGGGAGGATGAATGTACGCACGCCAAGTTTTTCTGTAATCAAGACCAAAATTATTAGTGTAAGCCAGTTCAAGTTCAGTTACACCAATTCATCTATTTCTGAACCTTACTGTAGCATGGTAGCTGTTTTATCTATACAAACAATGGGCAATACAAGTTTCGACCCGGGCCCTTGAAGCTAAGGGAGTCCGGTATCGATTTTCGTACCCCCGGGTAAAATTTCTCTCAGAGGTCCTGCGGCGGCAGACGTACCATATATTGCCATCAGATTAAATCGCGTTAGGCACACAAAAACCAATTGGGAAAGTACTAGCTTAGTAATTAACCTGTTGAGCTCAGTCCTTTCGTAGCAGTTCAGTCATGTGCTGCACCCAAAACGCAAAGATCAGTGTGAAAAACAATTCTAAATGCACAAATACACGTTAAAATGTAACTAGTCTCCACAAAGGTGGCACAAGCGAATCAGTCGAGAAATTTTTTTCAAATCCTACAAAATATTTGCTCGATTGATCCGATTGTTTGTCACGTTTGTGGAAACTAGTTACTTGAATACAGATATACGCAAGTTTGAATCATTGCAAAAAGAAGAAAGCATAGCTCAAGTCAGATGATTCATTGAAAGCTTACGGAAATCCTAGAGGTTTCAATTGTAAACTTTAAGAAATAATCTAAAAAAATAATATCATAACATAATTCTCGTACAACAGAAAATGTCCCATTTTTCAGCTAGGCAATGTGATTGTAATTCATAACAAAAGCCATATACAGTAATGATAAATATTTGTTATTCTCAGGAACATCGTTTCACGTCTATCACGTATGTCATTTTTTACGGGAACATTAAACAATTGAACGCTTTGTCATGTTCTGCTCTGACACTCTTGCAAAAGGTTTCTACGAACTCGCAGCCTTTTTCACAAATTTCTTCGCAACATGATATGCTAAAAACTTACCAATGTTGTTGTATCCACTCAATCAAACGAAGCTTGTACAAATTATTTACTTCTAAATTTTACATTCTCTAAAAGTGCCTTTTCACACTTGATCTTTTTTTGTCCAAAGTGATTTCCAATTTTGATCGTTTAAACTTTAACAGATTTAGTTGTCGTGTAATTGTTTTCACAAACTCTTTTTCAATCAACAATCCAAACCCCCAAATGTGATTGAAAATCACCGAAATACTGCATACCAAGCGCATACAAAGACCACAGTTTGTCCAAAGCACTACATGTCGATCATGGGCGTCGGAAGGATTTTTTTCCAGGGGGGGCGATAGTGGATTTTTCCGGGGGTAGCCAAAAGATTTTTCTAGGGGACCCAAAATCGTTGAAATTTCATCTTACCTACTCGAAACTAAAAACACATTCTTTTCTTGCTGCAAATTTCATAGGAAAATGTCAAATGTCAAACTCCAGGGGGGACAAGCCCAGCTGCCCCCTTCTGACGCCCATGATGCCAGTAAAAGTTATTCATGGAGACTACAAGATCTGTGCATCGTTGTAAAAATATTGTCAGATACAACAACCAACTAATTAATTCTGTCAAGTTACTATATTTCCACGTTGCTTATAAAGAGTTAAGAGGTCAGAATCAGGGATGTGGAAGCGGAAGCTGGAAGCGGAAGCGGTCCTTTTTCTGTGGAAGCGGAAGCGCGAAAAGTCCACCGCTTCCGTTTTCCACATAGGTCATAGGTTATTTGACTTGAAGAACAACTTGGCGAAAATTTTTTTTGCGTTTGCCGATGTGGATTAAACGGTGAAGTTGCACTATGAGTTTGAATGAACGTGCGATATCTGTAGCACGAGAGAACGAGATAAAGCATGGGGGAGAGTCGGCACCTAGCCACTTTTTATGATATCGAGGGTAGTTACAACACGGTGCAATATTTTTTGGTCAAATTTTTCCTGTAAGTGTCTTAGGGTTGTGGCATGCTCTGTGGGAATTTACGAAGCAATTACCTGCAACCTTAAAAGTTACATGGATTATTTCATTCGTCATCCAAATGGATCAAGGGTCCCCATGCGTCGGGACCCATGAACCGGCTTGAGGGACCAATAAACCATGCTTGAAACTGTAAGAAAATGTTGGTCCATTGCTGCACGGTTCATGTGCACCATTCCTTAAATTAAGAATCGAACTAATGAAACTTCAAGCAGCTAACTGAAACACATTAATGAGTTTATTGTCACTGGCTATTACAAATTTATGGAAAGTAAATCTTCGGTTTGAATATTTGAAGTTGAATCAAAACGAAATGTTATTTCAAAGATCAATCCTGAAAATTGAACAATACTACAACACGGTATGTTTTCATACATCCGAAGAAAATAAATCATTAATGTATATATCCAGTGAATGTTCACAGCAAACTTTTTAATGCCAAACCTCTTTTGGTTGAACTTGATGTGACAAGAGGAAGATAGGGGTCCGCTTAAATGTCTTTTATGTTCGGCTCAATAAATCTACATTCAACACTGCTGAGATGCTATTTAAGAAACCTTTCCTCGAAATAGCCGTATTCATTCTTATTTTCAGCACCTGCCCAATATATAAAAAAACTTTTATTTTTGCAACTGATTGCAAAAGCACACAGCTCTTTTTTTGGTTCTACTGAACAGGACTGTAACTATGGGGGGCACAAGTCCCCTTAAAAATTTTTTTGCCTTCCTTGGAAAAAAGTGTTGAACATAGTGTAAAACTATTGTACATCTAACTGGTCCTCCTCAGAAAAATCTCCGCCTCATCCTGATATCCCAAGCTGGTTGCAGGCCTTCTTCTGCAGCATCGCTGTCTTCATGAGGTGATTTATGGACTTCTGTGCTGCTACTATTATAAGTTCAAGGGCCCTAGGTCTGCTTCTGACGAGGCTTCAAAACAGTATTGCAGTCAGAATGAGGTCAAAAAAGCCATGGGTCCGCGAAACAAACTTGCTAAGATTACTGGCGGTTTTCTATCAATTTTCAACTGTTGCAAACTAAAGGATGGAACAGTTGGACCCAAGATGCCTTCAGTGACTAGCGATGTCATTGACTGTCCAAACAAAATTATTGGGTGTGTTACTGCTTCAGAATGTTTACTTATATCTATAACTTTTTTATGAACACAAATATTTTTTATTAGCTTTTGCTTTAATAGGTTGGGTCGGTGATAATGGAAAGACTTGTGCTTCTTCCTGTTTTGTATTTTTTTGTGATACCCTGACTTTTGGCATATGTTTGAATTTCTTGAAGAGTTATATTTTAGCTGGAGGATGCCACATTTTCAGAATATGCGTAAAAAATTTATTCAACATCTCGATCGAATTCCTTTTCTGCAAAAGTTTAGGATGGTCTGCCACGAAACGTGACGGACACACGGCGTCTGAAAAAACAGTATATGTTAATCAAACGGGAATATTTTCGTTTTTTCAAAACCAGCCAAAATGTTGGGTGAAATAGGCTAAATCTATGGATAGAGTTGAAGCAGACAAGTCGCATATTGGATCTGGGGTTGGAAACCACCCTCTTGAAATTTACGCAGCTTTATCCGCGGCATTTATGCCAATAGCTTAAGCTCTTTCCCAAAAAATACTACGAAATAAATAATAGAATTACAAAGTACAGAAATCATGGTTTTTCTCAAGCGTCTGTATATCTAATTAGTTAGGCGGGACCATTGATCCATTGTTTAATGAACCCCACATGTGGCTCACGGGTCACTTCTGCGCCATTTTGAAATAAAATCACGCCCTCACTTAAACCCGGCCAGTCGATGCTTTTTTCGTCTGCTAAAATGCATATTATGATGCACTAAGTTAACCAAACAAAAGATGCCGGAAACAACTTAGAAACAACAGCGTTAAAACAAAAAGTTCAAGACCCAATAATTTTACTTCAACCACCAGAAAAGTTATTACCAGTGACAAAAACCTAAACGCTCTACTTGCTTGCATCCCGTTAACATGAGAAAAATAAGTAAAGCATGAATATCTAGTACTCATAAGTGGCGCTGAACCTGTGTAGTTTTCAAAAAATCTGTGTGGTTCAAGGGTCCTGCTATGATCACAGGAGCCGACCTTCCTTTAACTAGCATTCATGGCGTTCTTCACAGAAGGCCTAATCTGCTAAGGTCAACGGTCGTTTTCTCCCTTTTTGTTGGTGGAAGCGGAAGCGCTAGGTGTGGAAGCGGAAGTGGTTGACGAATTAGCCGCTTCCACATTCCTGGTCAGAATTATGGAGTATAGCACCTACAACAGTTGAATGTTGCACTGTATCCGAAAGATAACCGATTTTAATCGCGTAATTATAAATTTGGTCTACAATAGTTTAAGGATTTTCATGATGTTCCAATAATCCTGCAGTAAACGTGTGAATAGGTTCAAGGGCGGATCCAGAATATTTTTGGGGACGCTACCGACCACCAATTCAGCATTAAGCATTATTATTACTGCAGTTGTTTTTTAAGTTCGTGCGAAGATATTGTATCCCACTTTATTAGATGTACTGAACGTAGGTATTAGGGAGGCTATTTGCTTATAATTTTTTTCTGTTAAAGTTACTCGTGGGTATGCAGGAATAGTCTTAAAAGAAAAAGTCGGTATTTTGCACCCCCTTGTGAAAGGGGTGCATGTAAGGATTTGTTGTAAGCAACAAAAAAGTGGTAATGTGCAGTTACCTTGCAGGCTTTGTTTTATGAAAGGAACTGTTATTACCCCAAATAATCGTGCCTTTGCAGATTTTGGAGTTTTCAAATACTATTTGTCGCTACACCCTCCGTCGTATTTGTAATCTACTCAGCACATAAAACTAAGATGAAGAAAACAAACAGAAGACAACGACTGTCCAACGATGATGACGACGATGGAACCACTGACAAGCTACGGTCGCGGTAGGACTTGGGTTTAGATCGTTCCTTCGGTTCATTGTTGTTGTGGGTGATGCAGTGACTTTACCAGATCAGCAACAGGTTTTAATTCACGCATTAAATTGCCTTGTTAGAAAGAAAAATATTTTTTTCTTTCATTAAATATTGTTCAAGTTGATTTTGGTGACGTTTCCAATGATGCTATATGCCCTAAAATAATATCTAAACCTTCGTTTCACAGAAGTCATATTGACTTTGCAAAAAATCGTTTCTACTTGGTCTTTCTGCATCGATTAAAGCTTTTGTTGTGAAAAGAATGGGTTAATATCCTTAAGATTATCAATTGACAATTAAAAAAACAGCAGCCTTGTTTTGCATAGTGACCTAACATGGCAGTATCATATTGGTTGAAAAAAATGTGGTGCTTTAGCTTTACGCACATTAATACATGGCTAAGCTTTTGTGGAATATGCTGTAAAACAATTCATCTGTTTTGTCCTAATTAATTCCGTTACTTTAAAAAAACTTTGGAAAATATTGTATCAAATTCCAACAAGCGCGAAAAGCTTGAAGTTCAATATTTAAAACAAAAAGATCGTTTTCGTGGTGACACTTAAAGTAGCATTAATTTAACATAAAAATCAAAAACATCTTTTTATTCTTAAAGATTGTTAAGTTATTGACGTGATGGCATTTGAATATGCTTCACTGTTGAAACATTATTCTTTCAGAGAGAAAGTCAGTCACCTGAAAAGTATGTCGAGTCGCTCGAAATCCCATGCAAGTCGTTTCCATGACAAAAACAAGAGCGAAATCATTTCCAAGGAGGTCGCGAAGACAGGGAGAAGTAGGAATCGCCGCCTTCGTGGGAGTATCTCTCACCATCAGCAGCTCAATGATGAATTTATGCTCGAACAAGAAAAATTATCGTCTGACAACGACAAAAAGCACACTTACAAGCGACGCCGTATAAACAGCGGAGGCGGTCTGCCAAAAAGTACAATCATCCGTCTGCCTCAGATGAACCGCGGCAGGCACGACACCGACCGAGGGCGACGGGGATGGTCGGCGTATTTTGAGCGAAGCGGCAGCTGCAGCAGCAACACCAGCGGCGTTGGTTCGATTGATAACAACAACAGACACGCGAAGCGAAATTCAGCCACAAAAAAGAATTTCAATTCGAACAATAACAACAATGACGCCAAGGACAATGACAACACCATCGTATGGCGCGAACCGACACAAAGCAAGCCACAGGCAGGTGATGGGCCAAACGCCGGTAGGCCGCTTACTGATCTGATTGTGTGGAATGCAGCAATCACCAAAGACGTCGCACCTCATCAAAAGGTAAGATGGAGAAGATCCCTTTCCTTGTCACCTTCTGCAACAGTGAAACCGGATTTGTTACTTTATTGCTCACACCTAAGAACAACATTACTTTTTTGTTTTTAAGAAACATTTGCAGACAGCGCCGTTGCACTACATTTTTGAATAGTATTTATGGCTTGAACATTCAGGATGATAAAACAGTCGATGAACAAGACCAAGCGACGGACAAAAGCTCTTTGCAAAACTACCCTCGTCGTCACTGCTGCATCAGCAACAAGGATCACGACAACAGCCTGGAGGATCATGTATGCCGGTCCTTGACAGCAGCGCCACCGGAATATCCAGGTGTTTTTGTTATTACCCCTTTCTTCACGCAAAAAATAACCGCATTATTCCACAACGCATCCTATTGTGTCACTTATTTTCTTAGTCCTATGCCTTTCTTTCATGGTTTCTGACAAACAGTAACACTAGTGAATTCCTCTTCGCCTTCACCCCAAATTAAAGTAAATCGCTAAACTCGAAGGAAAAGAAACTCGACAATAAAGTTGTAGACACAAAGCAGCATCCACAAAACGTTTCCAATCCAATCAAAAGATTAGAAATTTCATGGTTTGCTTTTTATATTTTTGTGACTTCCCATTAAACAAACTCTTCACATCCAGGTTACTATAGTGATTAACTCGACTTTACGACCACGGTTTTCAGTTCTGACACTTTCAATATTTGAAGGTGTTTTTCATTGAAGCAGAAATTTTTGCGAACAACGTCTAGAAAAAAATATTGAATATTGTGTTAATTTTGAGCAAAATTGTCACTTAACTATCAATCGTATTGGACAAATTTTTGTTTTGTAATCGGCATGTAATAAGTTTTGTTGTAATTTAGAGATAGATTATTATGTTTCACTGTCTTCTGCAAATAAATTTGATTTGAATTTTGAGACGTGTGTAATATCATTCACACTCAGTAAAAAAGCCAAAGGACCTAGACCAGTGTTACTGATTTTTCTGATTTGCTGCTAAATCTAGCAAGTTTTTCTCACTGTCAGCTGTAAAATTTTCAATCTAGCAGTTTGCTGATTTTCGAGAAGGATTTAAAAAACTGTTTGACAGGTTTAGCAGAAAACCAATTCCTGGCCAAATATTTGTTCCAACAATTTTTAGAGATGAAAACTGTTACACCTTTATAAAAAAATTCATTACCTTGTTTTCGACGCTTTATATTGGGCAACACAAGGACCACCACGCGCAACTAGCTGCCTTTAATCATTTGGATGAATGAACAAACCATTGCTATTGCCATTGGAGTTTCTATTATGACGCAGCAAAGCTGCTTCAAGATAATTGCATCATAATAGCAAGTAACTAGTTGGCTTGGTGAAGCCTAAAATGATTTGCTTCTGTGCTTTATGAGCGCATAGGGCTTAAAATACTACATTGGCAGAATATATTTTTATCCCACGACACATATGAGTTTTTTAGGTGGTTCAGTTACGCCAGAAAGTCGTAGGCCTAATGTCTGGTCCATTGATAGTGAGTGCAAGACCAAAAATTGGTACATAACTTCACAAGTTTATTTTAAACACCTCAAAAAAAGCAGTTTTTTTTGCAGAATTTCACTATTTTTAGCAGATCTTAGTTGAAAATTTGTGACATGGTTTTTAGCAGGTTCTAGCAGTTTTTGTGACACCATTTAGCAGGTTTAGGTGACAAGCATCTGTCAGCACTGCCCTAGAGTTGAACCTTGTGGCACACCGCATGTCATACTGGCTTTTTATGATTGTATACCCTCAGTATTTTCAAAACGTGTTCGATTAGCTAAGTAGTTTTCATGTAATTTCCATGGCAATCCTCTAATACCGTATTGTTTTTCTAACTTCTCTAAAAGTTTTTGGTGGTCCACAGTGTCAAATGATTTGTAGAGATCTAAAAGTATTGAACAAGTTACTAATTCCTGATCTGAATTATGGATGTCCTTTCTCAACATCCATACGGCTTTTTGATAATATTGTTTTGCCTCGATATGAGAATACAATCTAGGATAAAGAAGTTTTTCAAGCACTTTATTGATAGCCGGTAGTATGGATATCGGACAATAATTTGAGGTTTTAATCTAATTGTTAAAGTTTTAGTCAATTTGTCAAACATGGTAAGAGCATGATCGCAACAGTTCCGAAACCTTTTAACCTAACAGCACCTTGAACTTAAACATCCTCAGGAACAATCAAGGAGAACGAGCACCCCGTGTCTCCTTTCAAGATATCTCCAGATGCCAACGCTGATGACAGAAAAGGGCCTCCTAACCATACAGATATGGTTGCAGCACAGCCTGTCATGTCGAATACAAAGCATACAATGAACGAAATAAAGATTCGCAACCGAAATAACCCTGCTTTTGAAAATCACTTTCGCTGGTACTTCGCCAGCGTTTTTTTGCGTTTGGCGATGGAGGTCGGTTTCGTTGTTTTGCAAGTTGTGCTTTTCGGACTGACGGTTCCTGAGTTCTACAAATGCCAACGCTGGCCTTGCCCGAACGTGGTCGATTGCTTTATTTCACGTCCGAAAGAAAAAACATACTTTCTGTGGTTCATGTTGCTTTATAGTTGTCTGTGTGTGGTCTTGAACCTGTCGGAAGTTTTGTATCTGATCTACAGTTACATAAGAAAGCTTTCTAAAGATCGCGAAGAAAAAAAACTAACAATGAATTCGGAAAAACAGCCGAAGACTCAATTCTGGCGAAGAGACCACTCCGGTAATCTAGTTCCTTGTTATAATCTTCATCAGCACCCAGGGGGCCTTCATCCGGAAGAAATCGACATGGACGACCGCTTAGGAGGGTTACACAGCGGAATCTCAGTTCCAAGTCGTTTCGGCCTTGCTACCAAGGTCTGGAGCCGAGGCTCTCGACCAGGGCGGAGCGAAAACTCAACTCAAGCAGAACGGCTGGGTAGCGGTAGAGAGTTCATGGCGTTGATGATGGACTCAGACGAAGATCGCGACGAAATCCTGGAAATGGAGTTGGAGCAGCAGGAACTGGCACAAATGGACGATATTCTCGATGTGGGCGGAGGCGATATGATGGACGAAACTGAAGACATAGGTGGTGGAGGAGACGGAGACTGTGCTATATAAGATTTGATGTTACTTGCTCAGATGTTCTGTTTGTGGGGAGTGCCGCGTTTATTGCCCATTTTGTCCCATCATCTTGTGACGCAGTGCTATCTGCGGTTGACTGATAGAGTTGTCGTGTGGCGTCAAGAAGAGAGACAATCGGTTGAACAACCTTTTCTCTTCTTTTCAATGTACCGCTCCCAGCAACGCTTTAAAAATTTCAAGAAATTATTGCAAAACAACGAAAAGTCTAGCAAAATCGAGAAAAACGTTTCGCCCTGCTCGGATATGTAGTTGTGGCAGTTCACTCACGTTGCTACCTCTTCTTTCAAACTTGATTCTAGACACGCAAACATCTGCTTTTATATTTTTCATGAAAGTCTTCAGAAAACAGGCATTTTCTTAACTTTGCTGTTTTCTACAGTTCTTAAATGATTTTCCATCAATGTAAATGAAATTTCGCGAATTTCTCAAAAATGATTTTTACGCAAAGTAAAAGTTCTACGCATGCTTCTGAAATCTTCATACCCAATAAGTTTTTCACGATATTGTTCATCAAATATTACATGAATTAATGGAAGCAGACGTTTATTTTTTCAGTAAAGGTCATGAAATATTTTAAATTCTGATTTTATACGAAATTGTCTAGACACGTTTTAGACAATTTGCCGAACATACTACGTGCCCGGTGTAGCATTTATTTAATAAACACTGCCTCTTTTCGATTTCAAGGCACCAACGTGTATAGCTCGATTCCTCTTTCAAACATTTAAAATGTAAAATGTTGAGATAGGGTAACGTTGTTGTTTATTGCTAACTTTCAGAAGAAAAGTAGCTTTTTAGTAGATATTTTTATGGAATTGTTGAAATGCTGTGAAAATTACCTTCTTAAAGAACTATTTATACACCATTTATAAAATCAGGGTTTTGCAAAAAATATCTAAATCAATGTATTCTCGATTTTCAGGTGTTTACTTACAATGAAAATCTCCAAGGTATGGTAATTCTTTTGTAGCCTTTAGCACGAGTTTCTTGTACAGGTTGTTTTCTCAACTTGGTAAAAAATGACTAAAAATTGAAAATCAAAACATTCCTTTTTATCGATGAATACTATGGTATAGATATTTTCGAAAATTTTGAAAAACTAACGTCACATCACACTATTCTCAAACCTAAAGCATTTTTACTGTTTTCAATCCTGCGATCCTGCAATTGAAAATCCAGCGATTGATTGGAATCCTGGACTGTGTGTGCGCAAGATAGTTTTCAATCCTATAAACTATGGTGCGTACACTTTGATCAATAGATTACACAAAAACTTGCTAATACCAAAAAAACATCGCATTCATTTTCTACTGAGATCTATAGCAAGTAATTTTGTGTAAGAAAATAATGTCGTTACTTTCACCCTCTGCAGTTTTCGTTTCGACAGTGAACCAGTTTTACGCTTTATGGAAAAGATTTGACCGTTTCCAACCTTCTAAATCTCCCCCACTAGCTTTGACTGTGCCGATTATACCAAGCTGATTTAGTAAAACCTTGCTGTTGAGCATTATTTGTATGTATGCATCACCGGTTCGAATGGTTTCAGTTGCGAAACGTCGAGCAAATCTCAATGGAAAGTTAAGTAAACCTTTTCATGCACAGTCGCAAGGCATGCTTTCATTTTTTCATCAAAATTTACGATGTTCCAAGCCAAGAGTTACAAATATTTTTAAAACATGTATATTAACCTAAAAGCAAAGCGTTCTACATATTTTGTAGACTTTCCTTGAGGTAGAAATTGTTGCTGCAACACACTTTATACTCGTCTTGGATGCACCATTCAGGGTGGCAACACTCAGAACATACCAAGTCCATCAGCTGTTTGTACATTTTCGCGTTTGGAGTAATTTAACTTGCCATAACGTTACAGTGAATTGATAGATCTATGAGCTCACAATGGCCTGAGGTAAAGTTTAACTGAGAACTGATTCTAATTTGTTTTTACACCTTTGGAACAAATACGCTCAGGGGCGTGGGGAGGTCTAGTGATGCCCTGGGCAAAATGCTTGATTATATGCCAACTTACCAAATTCTAGCATTGAGGAATGTAAGAAATACAGGCACAGCAAAGCGACCTGCCCAGACTACGCCACAAAAACTTCGCCTCAAGTGAGAACAAAGAACAAAAAACTGTACGAGTTTTGTGCCACGTTAAGCAACTATAGCAAGGCACTCAAACCTTGCAAAACGTACGTGCAAGGCACAGAATTTTGCATGGCAATTTTGGTGAGAAAAAAGTGAAGTGCGTTTCAAAAAGAACGCTGGCGCTCTGCTCAAAAAACATACAGTAGTACGTTTTCCAAAGTACCGTACTTTGTGCCGAAAGTGTTTTAACAGCTTAGAACGATGTTCTTTCTGAAAAATTTACTGTTTCATTTTGACCTTTTTTACAATTGACAGCGGGGAATTGCCAAATCGTCAGGTGTGACATAGCCCTCTGACACAATTCGGTATTGCCACTAAAAATGAGACCAAGCAGACAAGACACCATCGAAACATAAAGCGTTCTTTACTCAAAAATCCAACTTTGAACAAGCAAGTTTAATAAGTCTCGGTTTTTGTTCACTGCGCTATCCGCTTTTTTGATTAGGGCATTTGTAGTGCAATGATAATAAATTTAGGAATGATGAAAGCAAAACTTGTCAACTATATGTCGTTGCAATACTCGCACCCACTTGCGAACCTTCCACGCCCCTAGTTTAAAAACCAGGCTCTAGAGAAAATCGAGAGATATTTTGAAGAATACAATTCGCAGATTAACAATAGGCTAGCAGGAATTGGCCAGCCTACAAAGGGGAAAGAGAGACAGGGTGTAAGGCCTTAAGATAACGATGACAGTGCTTCATCTCTCTCTCAGGCCAATTAACACACATTTGCATGATCCCCTCAAGAAAGCTCCCGTGAAATCCATGCAGTATGTGTCAGTAGCCTTGCAATAAGAAGAAGCATCTAGTTACAGTAAGATGAAGCATCTAGCCTTACAATAAGAAGCATCTGGTTACAGTAAGAAGAAGCATCTAGCTTTACAATAAGAAGAAGCATCTAGCAACATTTTAATGAAATGTAATTTTTGGATGGCCCCTGCCTTGGATCACCGGGTTGTCGCTTCGTTTGACCCCCACACTCTGCACGCCACTGGATACGTTTTTAGTTACTCTTGTTGCAGTTTCATGAGTCTGTCTTTCTTACTTGTGTTTTGCTGCTTTATTTTTCCTGCTTCATTGCCGAGACTTCATCAGAATTTGAATCCGTTTTTGACAAGTGTCACCTTGCTGTTGCTCAGTGTTCAAGATGTTGTCTAATTAAAAATAAAGCAGTCCCCCGAACCGGGAAGTATTTTACTTCATCTGCTATGGAGTACCATGACTTAATTGCTGCTAGAAGTGATCGCGCTGAAAATAAATTTACGAAAATAGTTTGTTCCAAAATCTGGTCGGTTTGCATTTCATAAGAGGAGATCAGCAATAACTGTTTCCAAGTCAAAATGATTTCCTTTTCAGAACTACTGTGCCAGTATTTTAACAACGGTTGTGACGTCACAACGCTGCTCTTGTGATCATGCCGTGGATCAGATTCAGGGCGTTTGTAAAAGATTTCAAATCTACACGATCTTCAAGAATCGGCGCGGACTGTTTCAGAAACATTGCTGGAATTTTGTAGAGAATCATCAGCGTCTTCCATCAAAAGAACAACGGCTTTAACCGATGATTGGACAAATCAGGGACCCTGACGCTTGCCCGGTCTCGCTTTGATATTTTTATGAAAAAGCAACCATGCTTTTCGTAGAGGTTCTGCCACACGCACACGAATAGTCTAACTTCCAGGCCAGCTCATAATCCCTTATTTTTGCTTCCGTTAAAATGAACACAATTTAACTTCGTAAGTTGTGTACATATTCTTTTTTTTTTGGTCTTCTCATTGGCATAGACGCTTTTCGAAATCTGGGGGATGTTTATAATTTTATTTCATCAGTTGTTTTCATGATGCAACCCAGGTAGCCTTCGAAACTTCGGAGTGCTTGTTCAAAGTAATCGTTGTGAAAGCAACATTTCAGATAGCAGCCTGAAAAAACGATGCAAAAATAGACAAATACTGTACGGTGATAGGATCAACATATCCTGTGTAAAAGTCTTCAAATTCAGCAAAACGAGCTACAGCGCTGGTTATTGGTTAGAAACTTGGTTTCGAAAATGACATCGTAGTCATCGATGAACTGGTTTTTACAACAAACTTGATAAAATAAAATCAGTGTGCTTAAAATCCTGAGTGCGGTCAGTAAGGCTTTCCAACGGCATTGTAGCATACTGTAAAACAAATCTTTGGGCCTTTTTGAATGCAATGAGGTATGCTGATATAGCAAAGAGAACAGTCAAGTTGTGACAAATTTGAGAATACGTTGGCAGCAGCTTACATAGCACGAGTAGGATGAAATCTTTCTCACCTCAATCTGCACTTCCAGTGTACCCCAGCGAATTTTCAGGTTGTTGGCGCACATACTAATGAATTTTATGCGCGGATATCGCGAAGAATTGCTCTGATATAAGTATAAAGGATTATGCGCTCTCGACCCTGACTGGAATACACACACATCGACTTGATCGTATAACCTTCAAGAAGGTATTTTCGCAGCACACCTTCAGCTCCAGTCGTGCAGCGTAATACTAACACGTTTCTCTCAGACAAGTGTGTGTGTGGGTATTACAACAATTTGGCAAGAAAAAACTGCCAGACGAGCGGCGAAAAGAGGCAGCAATTTGACAGGCAACCGTATGATTTTGCACGAAAAATCGTTCATTTTAAGATCGGCAACTGTTAACACTTTGCTTATCTTGTGAAGTGAATCGTTATCCATCTGGTCGATTCACTTAGAAATATTCGGCCTGTGCTTGTTCCAATACCTTACTACAGCTACCATTCCACCAGACAACTGCGGCAATCGGCATGCGGACTCATGATCGTACTGGGAAGCATTTCACTTGATGACAACACACACTATGATTTGGCTTCGCGCTACAATTTTCTGTATAGCACAGCTAGGGTGTCGAACTGTCGCCGCGTGACCGAAAACTTGGAGTGTGCGAACGTTTTTTTTTTTTTACATTTTATACTTTGTGCATATGAATGATGTATGACAAAGCTTATATGTGCGTGCTACTAAAAATTTCTGCGCGCTACTAACATTCACAGAAAATTTTGCATCCCTGGTATAGGAGTACCAGTGAAGAATTACTGAGTTTTTCACTGCTTTCGAAGTTGTGAACGGCAAAAATTGCTTTCAAGGGTGAAGCAACCTTTCAAAACAGTGCCCGAATTGTCCCATTTATACAATGGCAAAAACAGTGTTGGCAGCCCTGAGAATTATTTCATTTTGAACACACGGTGACATGAACCAGGAAACGGAGCAGTTTTATTAGATATTTGCAAGACATAGACTTTTTACAACAGAACGCAGATGAATCGGGCTTTCAGAGCCGGTTCAAAGGATGTAAGCAACCTTTCTGTTTCTTCGGTTCTGGGTAGGTTATAGGGCGTTTCATACCTTGAAACCAACAAAATGAGCTAGAAACATCATTTAGGTGTTTAAATAATTCGCAGAACACGGATAGGTTTGCACCCGACGTTCCAATATCTTATTGAGAGGAACTGTAGCATCTTACCAGTAAAAAACAAAATTCCTTGAAAAAGTTTGTTGAAAACTCCCCAAGCACCCTCTGCCCGCTCTACACCCATACACAAGGCTGCCGTACCGTTGTTATTTTTAAGATTCGTCCTTATTTTGAAGGTCTGTGTCTTAGAAAATTATTCTGTCCCTATTTCTAAGAAATGTTCTTATTTTGACTTGCATCCCAAAGTTTGTTTTATTTTAAGTCAAAGGCTGCCATATCTGGTGTCACTTAAAATTTGTGGGAATTGTTAAAGGTGAATTAGTTTGCATGACGTCACATTAAGCTGCCACCAATTGAATACATGTGCTTCCCAACGAAAATTGAGACAGGTGACCTTGGAATCTAAACTAAACCAAATGCAAAATATGCATCAGGTGACTTTGCTCAACGGTACATTTCGTTCACCAATTTCTGTTCCATTTTATCTTGCTTAGTTTCCCGGTTGTCCTAATATTTGAGTCCTGCAGATCGATGCCAGCCCTGCCTATACACCGGAATTAGGGTGTTCGACCTCACGTGGAATAGAGAAATCAGCATTTTGAACAACAACCCTTTTTATGCCTAGTTGTTGCCTAATTATTCGTTCACTTTACAACTATCCGAAACATGCTGCTCAATTTTTCTTTCCTGTGACAACCGGTGACACGCTGCAATTGGAGGCGGCAACACTGGAGTTGAAAATTATCCCAAGTCGTTTAAAATCATGCGTATTGACTAAACAAGTCTGACAAATAAATCATACATGCCTCATTAATTGATGCAGTACATGTGAATACACAGATTTATTTTTGAAAGCAACTCAAATAAATCGCACCGAAACGCTTTGTTGCACCAGGGCTCTGGAACGAGTCACAAAATTGAAGATTGAACTGGAATTGTTTTGGGCTCAACAAAGGTGACCCATGGAAAAATGTGTCATAAACATTTGAAACGAGCAAGCTTTGGCCTTCAACGTTCAGGTGTACGTTGTACGAACACACCATAAATGAAAGTTGCTTTCTATTCGACACCTTCAAATTTTGGAGGTGACTTCGAGATCTCCGGATGAACTCTAGGGACAAGAAGAACTTCAACGAAAAGACGAAAGTTCCTAGTCTAAAATGAAAAACTACCAACTATCTAAACTATCCAAATAAGTGTAAGCATGCATAAACAGGTAGACTTTCACGCAATGGAAAACTGTTTTTGATCCTTGAATCTTGGTAAGGTTCACAAATCAGCAGGGGACACTTTCACACTTCCATATTTAATCTAATTCATTTGCTAAAAATACTGTGTCTTTCTTTTCATATTTAACCTGTAAAAGTGGTTGACCATTTTTATGAGTTTCAATTATGACCTCCGACAAAAAAAATTTTAGATGTCCCACTACCTCCGAAACCGTCGTTGCCATCCATTTTACCGAACCCGTCGTTGTCATCAATTTGATCAAAGCCGCCTGCAACAAGCATGTCACCCATTTCCGCCAATTCTTGCTCTTCTAGTTCCATCGCGATGATGCGATCCTGATCTTCACTCGACCCGAGCGTCATGGACTCGATTTGACTCAACTGGTCAATAGAATCAACTGGGCTTGTGTTTGAGGAGAAACTGCAGCGCAGCGCCCTCCGCTGGTCGTATTCCAAGCTAACTTCTGCTGGACGACACCCATTAATACGACGATGGTATTTTTGACGCCCATCATAATGATTGCCATAATTTTCAGAGCCACATAAATCTGATTCTGATTTGCTCTGACGTGCCTTCCGTCGATTTCTTACGTATTTATGGATCAGATACAGCACTTCCATCAGATTCAAGAACACGCACAGACAACTATAAAGCAACATGAACCACAGAAAGTATGTTTTTTCTTTCGGACGTGAAATGAAGCAATCGACCACGTTCGGGCAAGGCCAGCGTTGACACTTGTAGAACTCAGGAACCGTCAGTCCGAAAAGCACAACTTGCAAAACAACGAAAAGAATCTCCATCGCCAAACGTACAAGGACGCTTGCGAAGTAACAAACATAATCAGGTTTATTGTCGAGATCATTACCGGTATTTTTGGCGACTCTACACCTTTTCTTTGTGACGTAATGCGATTGTCGGTTGTCCTTGACATTTCTGGCGCCATGTTTTTGTGGATTTGTTACGGGGCCTTGATCAGATGCAGGAGAGAATTGAGATTGTTCTGACTCAAGCAAACTTCTCTTCTTTTCCTGGATGGGATCTTAAAGATATGACAATGAGTTATTAGTTGCGTCACAGTTATTATGCTGACCGCAGAAATGTCAGAAGCACAAAGAGGAATAACCAGCAGGAATAAATGAATAAGTCTCAGGATTTCGCAACAACATTAAAGTTCAAAAGCAAATAAAACAAAATAATTTTCAATTAGGTTTTACCGCAGTCTAGGCTTCAATTTCTTCTGCAATATCAAGTTATCACTGCAGTTTGTGAATGAACATTTTGCAAATTTTCGACATTTGACGCGAACCAACAAATCAGACTAAATTACGATTTTGAGTCTATAGTTAACACAATCGTCAATGGACGAATTATTCTTCAAAATATGCCGATGCACGTTGAGGAGCTAGTACAACTATAAGGCTTTTAGACAACTGCGAATATTGTCAGATTTCTGAAAATTCCAATATTGTCGGATCTATAAACGATCAAGTAACAACGGTTCATAATACAGCAAAATCTGCCGCTCCGATAACTTTGTTTTACCACAATCGGTTTGACGGAAACTTCTTCCTTGGAGTAGAGCGCATAGCACATGACGCATACGTGATTCAATGCATATCTTTGAATTGAACTTTTTGTCAGTTACTCTAAGGACAGACGCTAAATTCTTATTGCTTGACCTATTTCAAATTTTGATTTTTAATTTACGCCTGAAGTTATAAGCAGCAGTTACTTTTCGCTCATATAACTACGATCCAAATTGAAATAAGTGGAGGTTTGAGGGACGTTTCCAAATTTCAACTAATAAATATGTTATGTTCCTGATATTTTTCTGTTGTACTTTCTTCCCCACTGCTTTCATTGCAAGCACCATTTAATACCGGAATGTGCAACTTCAAAAATTTTATTTGCGATTAAAATCCAAAAATCAGAAGCAACGAGTCCTGGATTAAGTGTATGTATGTGAAGACATTGCCACACATAGTGAAGACATTGCCATACATAGGAGAAAGTATACCAGTTAACAGTTCATATTGGGCAGCAACGCAAAAAGCCTGATGTTTTGGATACTGCAGATGAGCAATTCTGTCAAGGAAATATTCTACAGTGCAGTTTTATGCAAAACTTGGAGATGGTAAAATGACAACATCTAAAAGTTTCGGAAGCAATTGGAAACAGTTTTCTTTTCGTTGCACCCCTTTCCTTGCCGATTTTTTACATTGAAATTTTTTAGCTGCTAACTATTCACGCGATCGTTGTGTTGTCCGGTCTTTAGTTTCCTAAAATTTATCATAACCCGTCCTGCGGTCAACACTTTTCATGGCCCAAGCAGTCTTACCTCGAATTTGCCGAGAAACTAATGGCAAACAGCAACAGGGCCAGGATCTCATCGAACGGTTGTTATCAATCGAAGCACAGACGGTCGTGACGCAGCTTCCACTGCGCTCAGAATACCTCCCACTTTCACGTTTTCTACTGTCGGAGTTGCTTCTCTCCTTGATCGTGTGAGGCAGGCGAAAGACTGTGTATTTTAGCATCTGAGAGTTCTTATTGGCAGGACGTTTCCTGTATGTTTCTCTTTTCCAATTGTCAGATGACGATTGCTGCAGCAAAATCTCACCATTGAAAGGCTGACCACAGTGACTTCTTTTGAAGAAGGCACTCCGGTCTTTTTCTGACGTTGCAACTCTTAGACAACTAACTTGATCTCCAACTTTGTCATGATCGGGACGAGTAGGAGGATTCTCATGATTGTACATTTTCTCCAAACGGTTACATGTCTCTCTATTAGAAAGAAGAAGACGCTGAACATCACTGAAAAGCAGGTAACGTAACGGCAATAGAAAAGATTTAGTTCCACTGCTCTTTTAAGGGGCACAATCTTTTCGCTGTTGCCGGCCGCATTACCTTTATTTTTATTAATTACGGTCGCTAGTGAGTTCAAGATAATTTTATTTTTTAGAATTGATTCTGTTCTGCTTCCAAACACTGAGTCTAGCATGCTTCCACACGTCTCTTTGGCCGTCATTCTACTAAGTATCCT